>Ga0070735_10001923_pt1 | contig 19277 bp, 20 predicted proteins | sample Coa_R1_FD_66443 | JGI IMG/M metagenome (GOLD analysis project Ga0070735, IMG submission 66443) | Surface soil microbial communities from Centralia Pennsylvania, which are recovering from an underground coalmine fire - Coalmine... | ecosystem: Environmental > Terrestrial > Soil > Unclassified ... | reverse complement strand
ATTGACGCAACCATCCCGCGCCTATCACGGTATGAATTTCAGTGAAGTATTCGGGCCCATCGCGTTCATCATCCGCGCGCGTGTGGAAGGGCTGCGCGATCTGGGGACCTGCCTGAGCCCCTTCAACGCGTTTCTGTTTCTGCAAGGAATCGAGACGCTCAGCATGCGCATGGATCGTCATACTGAGAATGCGATCGCGGTGGCCAAATTTTTGGAGGCCCACCCGGACGTGACCTGGGTGAAGTATCCAGGATTGCCATCCAGCCCGTATTACAAGCTGGCGCAAAAGTACCTGAAGGCGGGCGGGGGCGCAGTATTTTCGTTTGGGATTAAAGGCGGCTATGACGCGGGTAAGAATTTGATCGACAGCTTGAAGCTATTCTCGCACCTGGCGAATGTCGGCGACTCGCGGAGTCTGGTAATCCATCCAGCATCGACGACGCACCAACAATTAAGCGCGGAAGAACAGGCGGCCGCAGGCGTTGAGCCCGACATGGTGCGCCTTTCAGTAGGCCTGGAAGACCTCGACGACATTCTATGGGATCTGGATCAGGCGCTGGCGGCAAGCCAGAAGTAAGCCCGGCTCCTGCCGCGGTACGCCGTTCCCATCAAAGGGCCACCGCTTCCCACCATTGGTCTTCGCCGTTGGCAGTGAGGATAATTATCCAGGGAGGACTCTTACTTGAAAGAATTCGAAAACAAGACGGCGCTGGTGACGGGCGCCTCTCGCGGAATCGGAGCAGCGGCCGCTATCGCGCTGGCTCAAGCAGGCGTGAAGCGCGTAGTGGCGCATTATGGCTCGCACCGGAAAGGCGCAGAGGAAACGGCCGCGGCGGTGCGCGCGGCGGACGCCGAGGCTGACGTTATCGGCGGTGAACTGGGATCAAGCGCCGGCATCGAACAGTTCCTGGCGGAGCTAAAGCGTGCAACGCCCAAAATCGACATCCTGGTGAATAACGCCGGCTCATTAGTGAAACGGGCGCGTTTGCCCGAGTACACACCGGAGCTCTTCGACACAGTGATGGCTCTGAATGTGAAGAGCGTCTATTTTCTTGCGCAGGCCGTCGCACCGCATATGGTTGAACAGAACAGCGGCGTGATTATCAATCTAAGTTCAATTGCGGCCCGCAACGGCGGTGGTCCGGGCGCGACCATCTATTCGGCGGCGAAAGCGGCCGTGACTGCAATCACCAAAGGATTGGCGAAGGAACTGGCGCCAAAGGGCATTCGCGTGAACGCGGTCAGTCCGGGCACGGTGGACAACCACTTTCATGAAGTCTTTTCGACGCGCGAAGTGTTAAACAACGTGATTGCCCAGACCCCAGCCGGCAGGTTGGGGACCAACGAAGAGATCGCCGACGCCATTGTCTTCCTGTGCTCCGATGCGGCGCGGTACATCCATGGGCAGACGATCGAGATCAATGGCGGAATGCTGATGGTGTAAAAGCTTTTCAATACACCGCACCTGTTCGATAAACATCGCGCACAACGCTGGTGTGATCACTGGACCACCCCGCCATGGATTCGCATTGGATACCTCAATGGAATTAACGAACCAGACCTCACCTCCTACAATTTCTTGTTTTCAATGCAAGCTGACGGTGGCTCCCCTTCGTGGACGCTTTTAGAACTTTCTGCTCTGGCCTGACCACCAGGAGTAATGCTGCCTTGACCGAGGTGAACACCGACTTGTCGAATGTGCTCACCAGCATCGATGTCCCGCTGGCTATGGTTGGAAGAGACCTGAAGATCCGGCGTTTCACCCAGACGATAGAGCCTGTCCTGAATCTGCTCCCTTCCGATGTTGGACGACCAATCGCCGATCTAAAACCGAACATTGGCGTTGCCGATCTGCCAGAATTTCTGCGAGAGATCGTCAACGGCGACAGCCCCTAGGCAAGAGAAATGCAGGGCCCGAAAGGAAGCTGGTTTTCCTTCCGGGCGTTGCCTTACAGAGCGCCGGACAACAAGATCGATGGCGCCATGCTCATGATGCTCGATATTGATGTCCTCAAGCACAGCCGTAACTATGTGGAAGCCGTTGTGGAAGCAGTGCGGCAGCCCCTTGTGGTCCCGAGCACAGATCTGAGAATCAGCGGTGCGAATCGGACGTTCTATGAAACCTTGAAGGTCACGAAAGAGGAGATCGAGAATCGCTGACTCTGGGAGATCGGCAACGGACAGCGGAATATTCCGAAGTGCGGGAGGCGCTGGAAAAGATTCTACCGGAAGCTCGTCAGTTCCCGGACTTCGAGCTTGAACATCAGTTTGAAAACATCGAACGCAAAATAATGCTGCTCAGCGCCCGTGAGATCCAGCAACCCGCGCGCTATGAGAAAACGATTCTCCTTGTGATCGAGTACATCACCCAACGCCGGAGCGCGGACGAGCAGATTCGAAGGGCGAACGAGGACCTCAAACATTTTGCTTAAGCCGCCTCGCATACCTGCAGGAACCGCTCCGCATGGTAATCGGCTATGCGCAACTTCTATCCAAAACATACACAGGCAAGCTCGAGGCGAATGCCGATCAGTTCATCGGCTACATCGTTGGAGGCGGCCGGAGATTGGATGCCTTACTGAAAGGCATGCGCGAGTATTGGCAATCGAGCGATCGAGGAGAAGACTATCAGACTACTTTGGATGGTAACGAGGTTCTGAAGATGATTCTGTTCAACCTGAAGGAAACCATTACGAACGATGGCGCCGTTGTCCTTTATGATTTTTCGTGAACCATATTGGCGGAGGAAGTGCCGCTGGTGCAGCTCTTTCTAAACCTCGTGGGAAACACGAAAAACCGGAACAAGGAGTCCCCGGGGTCCACCTCTCAGCCGCGAAGAACGACAAATACGAATGGGTGTTTTTCAGTAAAGGATAATGGAATCGCCCGAAGTATGCGGGAAAGGTCTTTGACATTTTTAGCCGCCTGCAGGGACCGAAGTACGCCGGCTCAGACATCGGCTTGGCGATCTGCAGGAAGGTAGTCGAGCGCCTCGGGGGGCGCATTTGGGTGAAGTCGAAGCAAGGGCGAGGCTGCGAGTTTAAGTTTACGATCCCCCGGGGAGAATCCATGAGCGAGGCTCTGAAAACTATCCAGATCGTGCTGGTGGAAGACAATGCAGCCGATGTTTTCCTGGTCGAAATGGCTTCGAAGAAAAAGGACATCCAGTTCCAGATGACGTGGTTTTCGGAAGGTGAAAAAGCGCTGAAAACTTTGCCGCAACGCGGGCGCAAAGCGCCTGAGGTTATTCTTCTCGATCTGAATTTGCATACGACGGAAAGGGTTGGAAGTACTCGAAACGATCCGCGAGATGCCCCTGCTGGCGAATGTTCCGGTCGCCATTCTCACATCCTCCGAATCACCTGGAGACCTCCATCGCACGATGCTGGTGGGGGCCACCCGCTACATTCGGAAGTCCTGCATGCCGGAAGATTTTCTACAGGAAGTCGGTGAAGGCGTGAGAGAGTTGCTGTTGCTGGCCAAGGAGTGGAAGGTGGCAAAGATGCGGCGGGAAAGCGCAACTGGGTGGAAATGATTCCCAGAATTTATTGGGAAGAGCATGGGGCTGGCGAGCCGTTGCTGCTGATTACGGGGCTCGGTTACACGCTGCAAATGTGGCATCGCACGCTACCTGCAGTCAGCCGGCATTTCCGGACAATCGTGTTCGACAACCGGGGTGTAGGTAAAAGTGCTGCCCCGCCGGGACCGTACACGATTGTGGAGATGGCAGCAGATGCGGCGACGGTGCTGGACGCGGCCCAAGTAGAGCGGGCGCATGTATACGGCGTCTCGATGGGTGGCATGATCGCACAGGAGTTGGCGCTGCAATATCCGGGGCGTGTGCGCTCACTCGTTCTAGGATGCACAGCGTGTGGCGGTCCGCACGCCGTTAGAGCGGAGCAGGGCGCCATCGAGGTCCTCAAGTCTCAAGGCAAAATGGGCATAGAGGAGAGCCTCACTGCGGCAATACCTTACATTTATTATCCAGACACGCCCCGCGAGCGGATTGAAGAAGATCTGGCGATCCGGAGAGAAAACTTTCCGCACCCGGCGGCTTATCAGGCGCAGTTGCAGGCGGTCCTCACCTGGAAATCCCACGAGCGGCTTTCTCAGATTCAGGTCCCTACTCTAGTGATTCATGGCGAATCCGACCGGTTGGTGCCAGCCGGCAACGGCAAGCTGATTGCGGAGAGCATCCGGGGTGCACAATTGACGCTGCTACCTCATGCCAGCCATATTTACAGCACCGATCAACCGGAGGCGGCACAAGAGACGGTGCTGAGCTTTCTGCTCAGAACGATCCGACGGTGATGTTGGCTCCGAATATGGCGGCCGGCCCCATCTCCACTCGCTTCTGCGCGAGATCCCAACTGCCGACCAGCCCGCCTTGGGCGAAGAGAGAAACTTTGTCTTTCACCACATCGAATTGAATATTCGCCGGGAATAGTCCCAGGCCCAAGGTCGTGTTGCCTTGTTTCAGATCCAGGCCGGCGCTCACTTGTGCAAAGGGAGAGACGAAATGCCAGCGACCCACTTGCCAGAAAGGGTCAGCCCAAGTAAATTGCGCGAACCACTGCATGGTCCAGACCATGCCATCGCTGGAATTGGCAAAAAATGGCGCGCCGAGCTGAAATCCCTCCGCCACTTCCAAGTGTCCGGGCTGATCTTTATTGCGGGCCATTACCGACTGAAACGCCAGAATAGCTTGGCCTGACGGATTGGGAGATCCCGGGCTCGATTGGAACAGCGGAGCGAAATTGAATTGAACTCCTGGCTGGACCTGCTGCGAGTCCAGCTTGAGACCGGGAATTGGCAACAATCGTGTCAGCAGTGGCGGCACGGGAAAAGATCCCGCCGGCAGGGTTAACGTATCGGTGGGCCCTGTGCTCTGGCCGAATGGCAGATTTTGCAGAATGCTCGGAAGCGGCGGAGGCAATGGATCCGATCCAGGAATGTCGCCACTGATGGTTGCGCCGAAAAGACCGACTTCCGGGCGGAAGCTCACCGAGCGCAGCGCCGGGGATCGAACGGCTGTCGTTTGCGCCCGCACCGGAATCTTCGCCACTGGCGATCCAAAACGGCGCATAGAAGCCACTGGGACATCCGCACGGACATAGGAACCCACAAGGTGAAAAGTGATGCCGGCCAGTGGAAATAGGACGGAGCGCGTTTGCGAACCCACTATGCCATCGGGCTCCAAGTTATAGCGTTTCTGAAAAGCCAGGAGGGCGCCTCGGGTGTTGTTCCCAAAATCGCCATCCAGAACCAGCCCTGCCGCCATGCGTCTGTTCAAAGCTTTCTGGACCTCGACGACATCAGAGCCTTGCGAGCCATACGACAAGTCTCGAATCATAAATTCCCCTTCGCACTGAATTCCGGCCTGCAACTGCTAGCGCGCGAATGCTGGACCATTTGGCTCTCGCGCCGATCGGCCGGTCGAAGGCGAAAACAGGAGTGCCAGGCGGTGTTGGATGCGCTAACATGAAGCCAGATGAGCTCATTGTCGCCAAAACTGACATTAGGAGTTTCACAGAAACAGATCCTCACTCCTGGCCTCGTCCAGATGGTGACGGTGCTTCAGTTGAACAAGCTGGAACTGAAGGACATGATTACGGCTGAGGTTTCGCAGAACCCGGTTCTAGAAGAGGCGACCGACGGCGTTGAGGAGTTGGCGCCCGAGGAAATTCAGGCAATCCTCGAGGCCGAACGAGTCCAGGAACCGGCGGACCAATCGATTCTGGAGGCGACCAGCGGCGCGAACGATCCAGTAGGCGAACCCTCGCTAATCGATACCGAGAGCGACAGCGCTGACCCGGAGTTTTCGGCGCCCGGAGCCGCATCCGGCAATATTGATATCTCCGAAGGTCCGGTCGAGGCAAAGCCCGATAAGGACCCGTTTGAGGAAATCGACTTCGGCGAATTCTTCGACGATTATCTAGATCCTGGCTATAAGAACCCTGCCTCTGAATCGGTGGAAAAGCCGCCCTTTGAGTCATTTCTATCGTCTCCGGTGACGCTGTCCGATTATCTCCACAAACAGTTGAGTGTGCTGGTGATGTCGGAGGCGGTGCGGGACGCAGCGGATAATATCATCGGCAACCTGGACGAGAACGGTTATCTAGCCATCTCTGTCGAGGAGATTGCGGCGAGCGGCGAACACACGCAAGCCGATGTAGAGCAGGCGCTGAAAGTGGTGCAGAGCCTCGATCCGGCTGGCATTGGCTGCCGCGATGTGCGGGAGTGCCTGCTATTGCAGATTGAAAGCCGGGGCGGGAAGGGCGGCGTGGCGTGGCAGATTGTCGCCGATCATCTCAAGTTACTGGAATCGCACCAGCATCGCGAACTGGCCAGGGTGATGGGGCGTCCGCCAGAGCATATTCAAATTGCTCTCGAAGTGATCCGGCATCTGGATCCGCGGCCCGGCCTGCGTTATTCCGGGCCAGGTGCGCGACAGGTTGAGCCTGACGTCTACATCTCGAAAGACGGCGACGATTACCTGATTCAGTTGAACGACGACGATATCCCTCAGCTCCGGTTGAATCCCCAGTATAAGAGGATGCTCGACCGGGAGCAGCAGCCAGATAAGAATGTGCGGAATTACATCAAGGAGCGATACGCGTCAGCCATTCAATTGATGAAGAACATTGAGCAGCGCAAGCACACAATTCTGCGCGTCTGCCAGTCGATCGTGCGGCGTCAGGCGGAGTTTCTGGAAGGCGGACTCCAAAATCTGAAGCCGATGATGATCAAGGAAGTGGCCGAAGAGATTGGAGTGCATCCGTCGACGGTAAGCCGCGCAGTGGCGAGCAAGTATGCGCATACTCCACAAGGCGTCTTCGAGCTGCGCTACTTTTTCTCGGAAGCCGTGCAAGGGCCCTCTGGCAGTGGCACGCCGTTGCTGCTGCTAAAGCTGCGAGTGAAAAAGATGATCGAGGAAGAAGATCCCGCGCGCCCCTTGACCGACGAACAGATAACGGAGCGCCTACAAAACGAAGGCATCCAAGTGACCCGGCGCACGGTCGCGAAGTATAGGGAAGATATGAAAATTCCCTCGACACACCAACGCCGGATACGCAATTAAATCCAATTCCGGAGGTCATTGATGAAAGTCATTTACACGGGCAAGCAGCGTGAGCTGACTCCGGTGCTGCAAAAAAAACTGGACGCGAAATTCGACAAGCTTTCGAAGATGCTGGAGCGGAAAGGTGAAAAAGAGGCGCATGTGATGATGAGCGCCGTGCGCCATCTGCATCATGCCGAAATTACGTTGAACGTTTACGATCACACCCTGGCCGGGATCGGCTCCGACGCCGACGAGTTCACCGCGATCTGCGAGGCTATAGACAAGCTGGCCAAGCAGGTTGTCAAGCTGCGAACAAAGTGGCGCGATACACACCGCGGGCAAAAAGATAATTGGGAAAAAGGCGCGGAACAGGAAGAGGTAACCGAAGTGGCCGCCCGGGACGACGGTAAGAAGCCGCCGCGGCGAGTTTACCGGGTAAATCATCGGGGCGACCGTAAGCCGATGACACTCGAAGAAGCCGTGCTGGAGATGGAAGACGAACAGGATTACCTGGTCTATCGCGATGCCGATAAGGATTGCGTATCGGTGCTGGTTCGCCGCCGGGACGGCCATTTCGATTTAATCGAATCATAGCGCAGCCCTCAGGATGCCGAAAAAGACCGCCAGAGCCGGCCAGGTGCATGCGCCGCGCTCGGTCCATTCCGCTCTTGTTATCATCACGGGACTCAGCGGATCCGGCAAGGGAACGGTGTTGAAGGCCCTTGAGGATCTGGGCTACTACGCCGTTGACAATCTGCCGGTCGATCTGATTCCGAAATTTGCCGAGCTAACGAAGGATGCCCAAAACGTTCGCTACGCGGCGATTGTGATCGATATCCGCGAAGGCGAGGCACTGCGGCGCTTCCCATCGATTTATCAGCGCATCCGCAAGTTGATCCCGACAACGCTGCTCTATTTGGAGGCTGACGATAACGCCCTGGTCCGGCGCTTCAGCGAGACGCGACGTCCGCATCCTCTGGGAACAAATCAATCGGTGGCGGAGAGCATCCAGAATGAGCGCGCGCTGCTGGCCCCCATCCAGAAGTTGGCCGACCTCACGATCAATACCTCGAAGCTGAACGTTCACGAATTACGCGATCTGATTAATGAGAAGATTCATGGCAATCGGGATGAATCGAAAATCGTGGTGTACGTCACCAGTTTCGGCTATCGGCACGGCGTGCCTTCCGATAGCGATCTAGTATTCGATGTGCGATTTCTGCCGAATCCCAACTATATTCCCGCGTTCAAGGAGAAGACCGGCAGACACCCGGGTGTAGCGCGCTTCATCCGGTCGTTCCCACAGACACAGGAGTTTATCGAACGCATTTCGGACCTGCTGATTTATCTTTTGCCGCATTACATTCGCGAAGGCAAAAGTTACCTGACAATCGCGTTCGGCTGCACGGGTGGGCGCCATCGCAGCGTGCTGATTGCCAGTGAGATTCGCAAACGCCTGGCGCGAGCCGGGTTCAAGGTAAGGGAAAATCACCGCGACATCGCGAAGAATTAGCCCGTGGTGGGTGTCGTGATAGAATCCTGCCTTGGTCCTTTTATGATCGTCGATGTCCATAGCCATTATTTCCGCTACCCAGGCCACTTCTCAGAAAGCTTCCGCCAGCAGGCCCGGCGCGCGCGTGCCGATAAAGAAATCGATTTGACCGTGCGCTGGGAAGAATATGAAGCGTCCGCTCGAGAATGTGGCAAGACGGTCGTCTTCGGCGGGAAGGCCAAGCTTTCAGGTCTTTGGGTTCCGGACGATGAAGTAGCCGATTATGTCAATCGGAACCCGGACCGGCTCATTGGGTTCCTTTCGCTGGATCCGACGCAGCCGGGATGGCAGGATGAACTTGAGCACGGACACTGCGATCTAAAGCTGAAAGGCATCAAGCTGCTGCCCATGTATGCGGGCTTTTACCCGAATGCGCGTGAATTCGATCCTCTCTGGGAGTACGCGACGCGCTGCCATCTGCCGGTTCTTCTCCACACTGGAACGACATTTGTCGCACAGGCGCCGCTCGATTGCACCGTGCCGCGTTTGATCGACGACATTGCTACGCGTTTTCCCCAGGTGAAAATCATCATGGCGCATCTTTCCCATCCTTATGAAGGCGAGTGCGTCGTAACGATTCGCAAGCATCCGAATGTTTATGCGGATTGCTCCGCGCTCCATTACCGGCCGTTCCAGCTTTATCACTCCCTGATGCTTGTGCAGGAATATGGCGTTTGGGATAAGGTATTGTTCGGCACCGACTATCCATTTACTACCGTCGCTGCCAGCCTGGATGGTATGCGCGGGTTAAATGGGATGCTCGAGGGGACGGCTCTTCCACGGCTGAATATGGATCGGATGGAGCAGATGTTCGAGCGGAACACGCTGGAACTGCTCGAACTCAACTAGTAACGTCCGCGGCTCTTCTTCCTGTTCCTATTGACCGCTCACTCGGAATGCGGTATAAGAATTCCGAGTATGAATGGGAAGACTTGAGGCGGTTTCTGCCGCTTTCGCCCGCATCTCTTCACATTCTGCTTTCTCTCGCGGCTCAGGCTCGGCATGGGATACGGGATTATGCAAGAGGGAGCCTGGCAGTCGGATGGGCAGTATAAACGGGGGCCCGGAACGCTGTGCGACAATCTTCAGAAGCTCATGAATCAGGGCATCGTAGGGGAGGCTCCGCGCCGGATGGCCCGCGACCGTCCAAGGCGGCGTTACCACCCCATAACCGCGTTCGGACGACGTGTTCTGGAACAAGATATCGAACGGCCCCGGAGAGGGTTCAGAAGACCAATCTTCGGTTAAGAGGTCTCCATCGGGGGAAGGCTTGATGGTGCGCACCCTATATGAATGCCTCCTCCGGTTGCACCCCACCGGCTTTCCGGCGGCGGTTTGCGGCGGAAATGCTGAGCATATTTGACGAAGCGGCAGAATCGGCCGGTGCTCTGGCTCTGTTGTTCGATGGGTTCACCTCGCTTGCGCGCCAATGGATATTACGTTCGGGATCATGGAAGCTCGCTATAGCTGTTGCTGGCGCTTGCCTAGAGGTAACGGCCGGCGCCTGATCTGGCTGTGCTTGACCACGGCGGCCGGTTGCACCGAAATGCAACGGCTCGCGACGCTCTTGCGTTGGCCACCCTGATCCGGTTCATCGTAGTTTCGGACGTCGGAATCGCTGATGATTGCAACGGCATCACTTTGGCTCGGGAGTTTTATCCAAAAGCGGGCCAGTGCCTAAGGGCGGCCAGATGAACGGCTCTTTTTATCATCGCGCTTATCTTCGCAGGTCTCGTTTACGAGCAGAGAGGCGAATGGCGGGACGGCAAGCGGTACCCACATATCGGCCATTCGGTTGACATTGGCCGCCGCACACTCAATGTCTACTGCTCGGGCGAGGGCGGACCGGCGATGCTTTTTGAGAGTGGCGCCCATACCTCTGGCTACAATTGGATTGCAATTCAACCAGAAGTTGCGAAATTTGTTCGGGCCAGTTGGTATGATCGCGCGGGCTATGGCTGAAGCGATCCGGCCCCTTCGCCGCGCACGTTCAAGGCGATTGTGAACGATGTTCGTCATCTCGTAGTTGACAGGCAGGCTGAGCGGCCGGACGCGGTGATCGGCGCTATTCGCGAGGGAGTCGGCGAAGTCCGCGCGCCGCAGTCGCCTTCGGCGCGGATGCCTTAAAGTTTCTGGGCAGGTGCTGCCGTATTGTCAGCACCGGAGAGAACAGATCACCCTTCTTCTCGATGCGTTTCAGTGCGGCTGTTGCCTCTAAGCAGAGCCGGCCGGGATCTACCTTTTTGTGAAGTACCTTCAGTTCATCCCAGGTAACCGGAAGCGAAATGAAGGGGCGATCCCGCTTGGCTCGAAGGGAATAAACTCCAATGGTCGTCTTGAAATCCGAGTTCTGGCTCCAATCGATGAATACTTTGCCATTCCGTAGACCCTTGGCCATTTCAGAGACGACCAGCTTCGGATGTTCCATCTCGAGCAACTGAGCGATTGCATGTGCGAAGGGGCGCGTGGCGGCATAGGTCACTGGAGTGTTCAGCGGTACATAGATCTGAATGCCTTTCGATCCGGACATTTTCGGAAACGACTGGAGTTGCAGCCGGTCCAACGTATCCCGCAAAAGAAAAGCTACTTCTGCGCAAGTGATCACCGTCGCGCCTTCCCCAGGGTCGAGGTCGAATACGATCGAGGTGGGCCTATCGAGCGCCGGATTCCGATGGAGAAAGGGATGCAACTCCAAGCTCGCCATGTTGGCACACCAGACAAGCGTGGGTAAATCGTCGATCATGATATAGCGGATTTCCGGACCTCCCGCGCGTCGCGGAACTGGTGCGATCCGAACCCAGTCAGGCGTGAAACGCGGAGCGTCTTTTTCGTAGAATGCCCGTCCAGCGATCCCATCTGGGAAACGTTTCAGTGTTACCGGACGATCTCGTAGATGAGGAAGCAGCCATGTAGAGACACGTGAGTAATAGTCAATCACATCCGCTTTGCGGAAGCCGGTAGCCGGATACAAAATCTTATCCAGATTCGAGAGCGTGATAGTACGCCCTTCAATCGTGAACTGGTGTTTATTTGCCACGACCCGCAGTTTGCACGGCTTGTCCGCTCAAGGCCAGTTCACCTCAACGCGTGCGCCCTTTTCGGCTTCGGGTCTGTTTCGTGGAACTCTCCCTGGAATCGAAGTCCGTGGCCGATTTTGCCGGTTTCTTCACCACAGCCAGGCTCTTCCGCAATGCTTCCGTGAGGTCCACCACGGGCGCCGGTTGCCGCGATTCAGCGGCTCGCCCTGTCTGCTTGCCTTCTAGCTTAGCGGCGATGAGTGCCTCCACTTTCTCCCGGTAGGTATCCTTGTACTTTGCCGGATTGAAATCCGACTTAAGACTGCTCACCAGCGCATTTGCGAGCTCGAGATCTTTGCGGCTTACGAACGTCGTGTCGGCTGCATACTCCTGTTCCGCTCTTACCTCTGAGCTGAAGTACATTGTGTGGGAAATTATCCCCGACTTGCCGGACCGCAGAATTACAATGTGCTCCCGGTTATGCATTGCGAATCGCGCCAATGCTACCAGGCCGGTCTCCTGTATGGATTTGAAAAGCAGCGCATAGGCCTTCTCGCCTGCTTCCTCCGGTTTAACAAAGTAGGAGGTCTCGAAATAGATTGGATCGATATCCTCCAATCTGACGAATTCCGTGATTTGCATTTCAGTCGCAGTTTTGGGAGCGATCCGCTTTAATTCTTCTTCCCCGAGGCTGACAAAATGACCCTTTTCGTATTCATATCCCTTCGTAAGTTCGCTCCTTGGAAGCACGTCCTCGTTAGTACGGGACATGGCAACACGGCGAACCGGTGCAAGAGTCTCAGGCAGTGGATCCTCACCTGACCGATGAACCGGCTGGAACTGTGGAGCGCGGAAACGTGAGCGGATGGAAGTTTCGTCTTCGCCAGATTCAGACTCCTCTGCTTCCGCCGCGGTGGTTCGCTCTATGGGCGGCACAGGCCGATTAATCTCCGATGGAACGCGGTAGAGCTGGCGCAGGTTCACCCTCTCGCTTCTTGCCGCGCGGAACAGGCGAACAGGAATCGAGATCAGCCCGAATGTTATGTAACCGCGCCATACTGTACTTGCCATCTTCTACCTCCTATATAGACACAGCAGAGTCACCGGGTGTGTCAAGATATAGAGCGCCAACGGTGCGTGCACCTGCTCCTCAATAACACGGGCACAACGGAGCACGGCAGCGTGTTTCTGGTCCCGGCTGAGGACGCCTACATACCAGGAACTTGCCTATTCTCTTCGTAGCACCAGCGTAGTTGGGGCTCGGGGAGCCTGCCGTTATTGGCCCGCAACAAGTCATCCATCGTTAGTTTGTGGAATTCCAAAGAGACGGTTCCGTCACTGGCGACTGTGCCAAGCAAATAGCCGTAAACGTCTGTCATTGATCCGGGGCCGGCGGCTACACCGGCGGGTAAGCGGTAACGTACCGCGCCGGCTGTCCCCACAATCCAGCCTGGCAGCACCTTGCCCTTCCAGTCGTTGGTATTGTACACGTCTTCCATGTAGAAATGGGAGTGGCTGGCTAGCAAATAGATTTTCTTATGAGCTGCTTCATACGCGTGCCAGAGCGCCTGGTAGACTTCTCTTCCGCTCTTTTCGCCTTGCGGCCAATCGCTCATACTGTGCTTTTGTCCCACGCTGCCAGGTAAGGCTGCATGCATGCCGACAACCACGGTCCGAATATTGCCAGACGCCTCATCCCGTGCGAGCACACTGTGAAACCACTTCAACTGCCCGGCATCGAATTGATCCTGGCTGGCATTGTCGAGCGCGATGAAATCGACGTTATGCGAAATCCAGTGATAATAGGTGCGCAGCTTGTGATCGGCGGGGTCGTCCGTGAGGCGCTGTGCGCGAAGCGCGGGAGTGTCCAGCCAGTCGGCGAATTGAATCAGATACGCCGCGCGCGTCTGAGGCGGGATGGTCTCGTGATTGCCCGGGATGAGATAGACGGGAAGTTCGCCGAAGGGAACGATCTGATGAGTGATAAAATCCTGCCAGGCGCCCGTCTCATATGCGGCAATACTTAAGGATGGGGCAGGCAAACCGAGCTTGGCGGGTGGAACCAGATCCTCATCGAATTCATAAATCGCGCGGAAATCGCCAAGGTGCCAATAGAATTCCGCGCCGCTTTGGCGCACAGCCGTAGCGATCGCCGGCATTACGATATCACCGCAATTGCGGGAGTCGCCGGAGACTGCGAAATGCCATGCCGGCGATTGGGCGGGCAGGCTGAAGGCCGAGGCTCCAAAGAGGGTCACTACACGAGAAAAATTTGTCATTCCGTGTCGCGACCGATCGCCAGGACGAAGTACATCGCAGAGCGGTTGCCAATATTGCGCCAGCCGTGCTCTTCATTCGAAGCGGCATACACGACTGAGCCCGGGCCGATGCTTGAGACCTTACCCGAGATAGTCACTTCGAGCGTTCCGTCCTTGAGCAGGAGTATCTCTTCGTGGAGGTGATGATGAGGCGGATGCGGCCGTTCGCCAGGCCCGAGTTCGGTGATGTGGAGTTCGATGGGTACACCAGCGTGTGTATCGCCGCGGAATACTGGGCGCGTTTTTCCGCGCACCGGAAGATCCTCAAACTTGTAGACTTTCGAGGGCAGCGAAGCACTTTGCGCCGGGGCCTCTGCCGCTGCGAGCGCTGTGAGAAAGAGGGGAAGCTGTCGACGGGAGTAGGTCACGTGAACCAGTGTACTGATTCCGGGGAGAATCTGGAGCTGGCACGAGTTACTTCGATGGGGAGTATCAATTTCTGAAACGCTTCGGCGTGGCCTGCCTGAACAGTTCGGCTCATGAAGTCGCGACCGGTCTGTCGTCCAGAACAGGGGACTGTCGCCTCGGAAACGAGAGCACACAGGAGAGATTCGATTTCCAGATGGACCTCCGTTATGGGCTTCGCGATCATTTGTCCGTTCCCTCCGCCCCCTATGCCTTAGATCCGGTTCCGGTAGATCGGCTTGTACGCTTGCTCCGCTTCTTTCAGATCCCGCCTCACGATAACGCCCTTAGGCGTCGCTATGACTTCACCTCCATCAGGTCGTCAAGCGGACTTTCACCCCCAAGCTGTCAAATATGCTCGGCACACAAATAAATGGGAGGCGCTCCGAGAGCGCCTCCCATAATGGCAGCTTAGCCGTCCACCTGCAGGTGATTCGTTACCGAGAATACTCCCGGCACGCTATTGGCCTGCACGTGCGCAATGGTTCGGTCCATATCGCTGCCAACGACCCCCTTCAACGTCAAATTTCCGTCTTTGACGATGATCCGGATTGGGGGATTCGGATTCAGACGATACCGCGCCAGCGTTGAGTGTCCATAGATTGCCCAGTACGCCCTGATGCGGATGCGATCGTCATTGGGCGACGTCGGCAGCACTTCGATATTGCTGTGGAGCGCTGCAACGCCCTCCACGCTGCGAACCACCCGCTCGGCATCCGTTTTGAGCGTCGGCCAATTCACCTGTCCATTCAACGTGACCTGATCGCCGTCAACCTGAAAGGTGAGGTGGTCGAAAACACCGTAATAGGGTAGCTTCAACAGCGCGCTCCGGACCTGCTGCTCCAGACTCTTGGCAGCCTTGGGTGCTGGCAAAGGCGCTTCGGATTGCGGCAATGCCTCTCGTGGCACTACCTGCGCGACGGGTTCCACGGACGAAGCATCCAGGCGATTCAACTTTTCGCGGGCTTGTGCGTAATCGAGATGCACCGCGATCAGGTTTTGAGCCTGGCCAGCATGGGCGTAGAGGTTTCCAACCACTTCCCGATATTCCTGAGACTGAATCCGGCCACGGTCCTGATTCAACCGTTCAAACGCTTCGGTCGCCTGGCCCGCCATTCCAACCAGCACCGGATGGAGGCGGTCAATGAGCGTCTGCTGCCAAGGCAGAGCGCTGGAGCGCAATTCCTGGAGCCGGCGGAAATCCGAGCCCATGGAATTGATCGCCTCTTTCGCCCGCGTCAGCTCCGCCGCATGGGTTTCATACGCGAGTTGGCTTCCGCGAGTGAACGATTCGAGCTTTTCGGCGTGCCTGCCCGTGACCGCCGCATTCGAAGAGATCTGCTTCAAAAGCTTGGCGACTTCCTTCTGTGCGGGCGTCGCCGGTGCAGCTTGCTCGAAAGCGATGCTGGACGGAGTTTGAAAGCGAACCTCTCCGGTGTTAACTGCGCCAATAAGCTGGGTGGCCATGAGAGCGACCCCCAGAAAACCGATTGTACTTCTATGGAACGCGCGCACAACGGAACGCGACGGCAGCGTTTTTCTCGCTGCCATTAAGGACGCCGCCACGTCCTGTGCATTTCTGAAAGTGTTTTTCATGTGGTTTGTTCTCCTAACTCCGATCTTACGGGAGCGCGCATCCATAGACAAATAGATAATCTGTACATAATTCATCTATTTTATAAATGTTTATTTGTCTGGAGAACGCTGGCTGCTTCAGAACAGGAACCGCAACTGAATATCGATCCTGCGATTGTAGGTGGTCGAGGCGCTCATTGGTCCGAAGCCGGCCAGACTGCGGTACTCGCCGAAATAGGGAGAGGACAGATCGCCGCTTGGCGCGGCATAGTTCGGATGATTTAGGGCGTTGCGCGCGGAAAGGCTCAAGGTCAGGTTGTACTTGCGATTGCTGGCGGCCCCGAACATTCCCGGCGGTGGGCCCCCATGGCCTCCTCCACCCATGCCCCCACCGCCTCCATGTCTTTCGCCACCCATTCCTCCGCCCATTCCGCCCATGGCCGCGGTGTTTCCCGGGCCGGACTCACCTTGGCTTCCAAACGACCAGGAGCGCGCGACGCGCAAACCCAGATTCACTTGCCCTGGACCGCGCCCGGAGTTTCGTTCCATCGTCTGCGTTCCTGGCGCTGGGTTCAAGTTGAAGCAGCCGAATGCAGGCTGGTAGACCAAATTCGCTCCCTGGCACGCGCCTTGCCCGATGCCGGCCAGCAGTGCGGGCCTTTCCGTCGTGAATCCGGTGTTGAAGATGTCCTGGCCGATGGTTATATCGTACGGTGCGCCCGTGCTGGCAAACAGGAAAGGACTGATGCTGACTTTCAGCGGCAGAGGCAAGCTGGTCCCAATTACCATTCGCTGCCGGATATCCGCATATGTCGAGGGTCCCCATTCCGCGGTCAGGTCGTAGGGATTCGCAGGCTGGCCTTCATTGTTGTCCTTCCCATAGGAGAGCGCGTAGAAGCCGAACAGGAATAGCTTTTTATAATTCACCGTCGGATTGGCAATCAACATATTCGTGCGGCTGAGTCCAGCCGATTCGGTTTCCTCGCGGATGCCGGGTGAGCCGAACGGGTAGAATCCATTGATGGGCGCGTTGATGTTGCGCGTGTTCTCCAGATGGACACCGCGGCTGTTGATGTATGTCACGCTGAAGCGCGCGTATTTATTGATCTGCCGATCGATTCCAATGCTGGTCTGATAAGTGCGCGGCGCGCGGATACCCTTGGCAACCAGTTGCAATTGCTGCGGCTGCTGTCCGCCCGCGAGCGCGGCAGGCGACGGAATCGTGGGATAAAAATCCGGATTGACGATTAGATAGGATTGCTGGGTCAAACCGTTGAAGCGCAGCGCCTGCAACGCCACGGTGTCGGCGATCCGACTGTAGAACGTTCCGAACCCCGCGCGTAATACAGTTTTTGCCGGGCGGTTCGCATGAGCATCAACACCCCACGCGATACCCAGCCGCGGCGACCAGTCGGACAGATCGCCATAGTTGGTCTGCGCCTCATACCGGACGCCATAGCTCACTGTTAGATTCGGCCGTGCACGCCAGTCGTCGTTGGCGAATAAACCGATATCCATTTGATTTAACGACGTCATGGGAATCCCGGTGCTAAGGCTGAATTGCGAAGCTCCTCCGCCAAGCGCCCGAATCTGCGATGCCGGAAGCCCCATCTGCTGGAACAGAAGCGTGCGTTGATAACGCTCAAGCGCCGTCAATTCCACTGAGGTGCCTGGAATCGGCTGATTATTCGCGTCTAATTGCGGACCGGTTCCGCCAAAAAACGAGAAGGTGCCGGCGAAATTGCTGACCGACGTATCGCTTAACACCGAATCCCGCACCCGGCCGCCCCACTTAAACGTATGCGTTCCGTGGGTCAACGTTGAGGTATTCGTCAGCTCCCAACTCTTCTCGATGTTTCCTGAATTTCCAATTGTGGGGCCGCCTCCGTAAAACGCGCCTTGTACGTTGGTCCCCGGAACCGTATCGTTCCCGGTTTGCGTCTGGCCCGCGCGCATGTACTGGAATCGCGTCTCGTTGATGGCCGCCGGACTCAGCACCGCCGTTTCGGTGACCTGTACCGTGTTCTCAGTTTCGTTCTGGTTGTACGCGCGCGATGGCAGGTTGAAATCGCCGACCCCTTGCTTGTCCAGACCGATCTGCACATTTTGAAAGCGCACTACCAGCGTATTACTGGCATTGATTGTGTAATCGAGCCGCGGGTTGAAGGTCGTCCGTGTTTGCGGCGTTACAACCGCCTGGTTAACATTTACCGGGTTCAGATTACTGTCGAGACTTGTCGCCAGGACATACGCATTTTCATCGATAAGACGGTGCTCAAAGTCGAATGTGAAGGAGGCTTTCTGTTTCTTGATTGGTCCGCTGAGGTCGAATCCGAAGAAGCGCGCCTGATACGGAGGACGCGTGGATTGCGTCAGCAGCGGGCTGCGCGCGTTCAGGAACTCTTTGTTGTACTGCATGAAAAATTGGCCGCGAATTTTGTCGGTTCCGGGCTTGGTAAAAATCTCGATACGTCCAAATCCCGGCCGGTCGTATTCCGGCGCATACGGATTCGAATTGATACGCACCTCCCGAATCGACGATTTCGGCGGCAGGTTACTTCCGGTGAAGCCATCGATATAAATCTGGCCGCCATTGGGCCCGGCGGCCGGACCGGCCATCGCCTGCAATTGCTGCGAGAGCTCGTCGGGATCGTCGGAAAGCGCCTCCAACTCTTTTTCCTTCAGCACCAGCGCACTGCCGTTCGAGGCCGGATCTGTGCTGACGCGATTGATCTCGTCTTCGACATTCACCACCTGCGTCTCCGCCTGAATCACAAGCTGGAAATCCAACACGGTAGATTTCTCGATTGGCACATCCTGCATCTCGGTCACCGAGAATCCCTTGGCAATGGCGCGGAGCGTGTACCGGCCGGGCAGCACCGCCGGGATATTGTACTGGCCGGAATGGTCTGTGATGGCACGCTGCTCGGTCTTCGGTCCACGAAGCTGCACGACTGCGCCGGGAACAGCCGCGCCAGAAGGATCCGTGATAGTTCCACGGAGAGTCGCGCCGGAAGGCGCTTGCGCCCATACCGCCGCTAGAGATACAAATACCGCGAGTAGTGTCGAGAGTCGATGCACCGCGTTATTCCTTTTTTATTTGTTGTGTGTGATCGTCAGGCTGGCAGCCTCAAGGAGTCATTCCGGGAAGGTCCAGACCCCCGCCCATTCCGCCCATCCCGCCGCCCAGACCGCCCAACGAAGGTCCGCCACCGGCGCCACCGGCGCCACCGCCGCCATGTCCACCGCCGCCGCCCTGGCGTCCTCCTCCGGCAGAGCGCGTTGCCATTTGAATTAGCATGTCGGCGTTTGCCAGTAGCGTGATGGCCGTTACTTCATCGCTCTTT
>Ga0070735_10001921_pt1 | contig 19293 bp, 20 predicted proteins | sample Coa_R1_FD_66443 | JGI IMG/M metagenome (GOLD analysis project Ga0070735, IMG submission 66443) | Surface soil microbial communities from Centralia Pennsylvania, which are recovering from an underground coalmine fire - Coalmine... | ecosystem: Environmental > Terrestrial > Soil > Unclassified ... | reverse complement strand
TGGATGGATCGACGGCCTGAAGACGCCACGTACGTCGAGGAAGCAGTCTTCGTGACGCGACCCAAGACGTGTGCGCCGGGAACGTGGTGTGGCTGCTGTTTGTCAGTGGACGCGCTTATGGTCCCCGGGCTCCTGACGCACCGGACCTCGCTCGCGCCGATGCAAGCCGGGCCCTGCTTGCGATGTTACGTACAGTAGCGGGACAAGGGGATCGGGCGCCGCGGTCGTGGACCGGTTCGTGGACCGAGCCACCTGTGCAAACGGTGCAATCAGGGCGATCAGCGGCACGACTCCGTGATATCCGTGCAGGTAGTGCGCCCGGTGCACCGGGGCCGGAGTTCTCATAATCCGCCGGTCGTGGGTTCGAGCCCCACCTATCCAAACCTTGAATAGAGGTTCGTAAATCTCGATTGACGAGAAGCAGCGGAACGGTTCTGAGAACATCTGCCTGGGTTAGCCGATTCAGTTCGCCTGGGTGATGACTGCGCGTTCACCGCGGACATCGGTCAGATAGGCGAGCGGACGGTCAGTTCCTCGGCTACTTCACGAATCGCTGCCAGGACGGCAGGTGGCAGATCGTCGAGCAGATCATCGGTGACGGGTTCCCGGTGCCAGTCAGCCATGTGCGACCTCGCGGTAGGCCGCTTGGACGATCTCGGCCGCTTCCCGGACTGCCTGGTCCCGGACGACCTCGCGCAGGTGCCGCTCCCCAGCGATGAGCATCCGGTCGGTCACCTTCGACGGCCGCGCCCGCACCTGGCGCTGCCGGGGGTGGCCGCGGCCATGACCTGACCGTGTTAATGTCGAGTAACCGCTCCAGACCCCGGTGGCCGATGGCAACGCCGCCGAGATGTTCGGAGCTTTCGATGCTGGGATTGGGCAACACCGGCGCGGCTGGCGCCCTTGCCACGGCCAGCAAGGCCCGCAGACAGGTCATCTACCAGCATCATGCCGCCGCGCCGTACGAGCAGGCGCTGTTGATGCTCGGAAACTCGGCGCTGGCCGAAGATGCCGTCGGTGATGCCATTGTCGAGGAGCGCGCGCTGGTCGCGGCCGAGGAGCACGGCGAAGACGAGACACGTCACCGCCTCGCCCAGTCGGTCTTCGGGCGCTCGGGCTCGTGCTCTTCGGCCGCCTCGGGTACGTGCAGGCCAGCACCGTGCTGGGGATCGGTCCGCGTGACATGGCCTCCCTGTTGCGCACGGTAATGGGCAGGGTTGGCAATCTCATCGGCCGCCGCTGCCGGAACCAGCAAGAGTGTGAAGGCCCGCGGCAGGCAGGCAGGCAGGCAGTAACCGGGCGGAGGCCGGGCGCCGCCCGCCCGGGGGCAACAGGACATCGATGCAACGGGCCGTCGTCACGGACCCTCTGACGAGCAGGAGGAACATCATGCGGACACTCGGATACGTCGCAGCCATCACCATGACCGCCGCCGGAGCTGCGCTCGGGATGCTGGCGGTCAAGTCAGTGCCGGACGCGCGGCGCTACCTGGCGATCAGGAAGATGTGACCTTTCCGGCGATCGCACCAGCCATCCGGTCGGCCGCAGCACAGCTCCGACCGAACCGTGACCGGCTGTGATGGCTTGTCCGGCATCAGGCATCGGGAACCTGATGACCTTCCACATCCGGTCTCAGCCAGTTGGCCGCTGGGCGCGAACACCCGCCCGGCTGCCGATCATGAAGGAAGCGCATGGTTGACGTGGATATCAGTATCGGCGACTTCGACGGTCAGGCCGTTGTGGCCTTGCGTGGGGACTCTAGCCTGGCCGACATTCCTGCTGTCGCGTCGCACTTGGTCGGAGCCGTGGCGGCCTGCGGGCCGTCGGTCATCGTCGACCTGGCAGGCCTGCAGAGCATCGGCTACAGCGGCTTGTCGGTGCTGCTGCGAATACGGAAATGGAGTCGGCAAAGCGGCGGTGACCTGCCCTTGGCAGCCCCACAGCAGGCAGTGCGCCAGATTCTGGTCGCCACTGGCCTGATCGATGTCTTTTCTGTTTATCCCAGTGTGGAAGAGGCTGCCGGCAGCCTAAGACAGGCCGAGGCGCATGCGCGGTCGCTGGCCGCGCTGCGGCTCGGTGCCGCCATGGTTACTGAGCCCGGCGGCCGGCGGCCGGTGTGCCGCACTGCCCGGCACTCACTGGCCCGGCCGCTTCCTAAGCGCGGAACCTGTCCGGCGCAGCACATGGCGTGTGACCCCTGCGTTAGATGGTGCTCGGAGGGAAGGATGCCGCGGGCGTCGCGTCAGCGATGATGAGGTCGTGCCGTCAGTAGCTGCGGGCCGGAGAGGGTCGTAAGGACCATCTGACCAGTTTCGGGGCGCTGGTCGGCGCCGCCCTCAACGGCACCGGGGCTCAGTAGCGTCGGCGTCAGCTCGGGCCGTCTGGCGGAGGTACCGTAGAGCAGATGCGGTCGCGGTGAGTAGGCTCTGGCCGCAGCCTCGTTGCTCCAGACCCTGGCAACTTAAGTCCCGAGCCATGTGCTCGGAAGACGCCCAGGAGAACAGAGCGATGAACAGAACCGCACCCGGCCCGCTCGCCCTGGCGTCCGGCCGCGCATCAGCTGCAGATGGGCTTCCTGCTGCCGTCGATCCTTCGACGGCCAGCTTTCGTGCACTGGCGCTGCAGGTACGGGCGATGGGTCTGCTCGATCGCAGGCCGGGCTACTACCGGCTGAAGATCACCCTGACGATCTTCGCCTTCTTCGCTGGATGGGCCGTGTTCGTCATCGTCGGCAACTCGTGGATGGCCCTCGCCGTCGCCCTGTTTGTGGGGATGATGTTCACCCAGCTGGGCTTCGTCGGCCATGATGCGGGACACAACCAGGTTTTCGGCGCCCGCCGGCGCAATCGCCTGCTGGGCCTCATCGTGGCGAACGCGCTCATCGGGCTGAGCTTTGGCTGGTGGGTTCCCAAGCACAGCGCACACCATGCACATCCCAACGAGATGGGCCGTGATCCCGATATCGGCGAAGGAGTTGTCCTGGCCTCGTCTGGCGCGCCGGGAAACGGGCCCGGCGCTCTCGCATCATGGCTGGCACGCTGGCAGGCACCGCTGTTCTTCCCGCTCATGCTGCTGCGAAGCGTCGGTATGCACGTCCTGGGGATCAGGCAGCTTCTGCGTCGGCGAGACCGTGCCTCGGCGGTCGAAGCCTCTCTCATCATGCTGCACGTCGCGCTGTACCTGACGATAGTGCTGTGGGTGCTCTCTCCGCTCAAGGCACTGGCTTTCGTCGCCGTCCAGCAGGCGGTCTTCTCGCTGTACCTGGGCATCAGTTTCGCGCCCAACCACAAGGGGATGCCGATCATCGAATCCGTAACGGCGGTCGGCTTCGCCCGCCGCCAAGTGGTCACGGCCAGAAATATCAGGGGCGGCCGGTTTACCACCTTCATGCTCGGCGGCCTTAACTACCAGATCGAGCATCACCTATTCGAATCGATGCCTCGGCCCAATCTGCGACGGGTCCAGGGCCTCGTCAGGGACTTCTGCATAGCGACCGATCTCGGTTACCGCGAAGAAAGCTTCGTCGAGTCATTCCGCCAGATCGTGCATCACCTTAGCGACGCTGGAGCAGCCGCCGGCCGCCGGGGTTTGCCGCAGGGCGACGGCAACGATGAACGGCCAGCAGGCCTCTGTCGATAGGAACAGGCGCTCCGCCAGGCCCAGGTCAGTGCCGCCCTGGGTCTCGATGACGAACCGGGCGACCAGGCCAATGAACACGGCAGTAACGACGGCGCAGCCGTAGCTGCTCGTGCATGCGGCGCAATCTGAGCTATGGGCGACAAGACTTCGTGGTATCTGTGCAGGCAGAACGCCCGGAGCGCCGAGCCGAGCTTCTCATAATCCGCCGGCTCGTGCTGAGCTTGGGCCCTCGGTTGCCCGCTGGCCGCATGGCGCGTTCTAGGGCCCGCGAGCCGGCTAGGGCGTGACCGCGGGTTCGGGTAGGACGCGGTGCAGCACGCCGATGTCGCCGCTGATTTGCAGGCCGCGATCTGCTGCTTCGGCGGCGGTGAGCTGGCCGGTGAGCAGGGCGAGGATCACCTGGGGTTCGCCTTGAAGGATGAGGTCGGGTGCCGCGGCCGTGCCGAGCCGGGTGTGAACCGAGCCGCCGGATACCTCGATGACCGCGGGATCACTGGCCGTGCGGAGCTCGATCGACACCGGCGGTCCGTCGGGATCGCGGTCGTGCAGGAAGAACGAGACCGGGAACGTGAACCAGTGGCCGCGGAACTCGTCACTTTCGGCAGGCTCGATCATGTACCTGAGCCCCCACCGGCCGATGGCGTCCAGGACCGGCAGCAGCTCTGCGCCTGCCTCGGTCAAATGGAACAGCGTCGTGGCGATGGGAGGGGGGGCGTCTTCCCGCCGGACCAGGCCTGCCGACTCGAGCTCGCGAATCCGGTCCGAGAGCAGGTTGGTCGCGATTCCTGGCAGCCCGTTCCTCAGGTCGGTATACCGGCACGCGCCGCGGATCAGGAGCTCCCGGACGATCAGGAGGGTCCACCTGTCGCCCACGACGTCGAGCGCCTTGGCGATCGAGCAGTACTGGCCGTAACTACGCATAGCTAGAGCCTAGCTGACCTCCGGTTGATATCCAAGTTTAATCACTTGACTTTCTAAAGCTCTAGTTTGAATATCTCAACCATGAGATCCAAGCCAATGATCCTCGTCGCGCTGCTGCTCGCGGCGTTCCTGGTCAACCTGGACACGACGCTGGTGAACGTGGCGCTGCCCGCCATGGTCCGCCAGCTCCATGCCACCACCACCCAGCTGCAGTGGGTCGTCGACTCTTACAACCTGGTCTTCGCGGCGCTGCTCCTCACTTTCGGCAGCCTGTCTGACCGGTTCGGCCGGAAGGGCATGCTGATGGCCGGACTTGCCGTCGTGGGAACCGCCAGCTTGATCGGCGGTTTCACAACCAACCCGGCGCAGCTCATCGCGGCCAGGTCCGTGATGGGGCTGGGCGCCGCCATGACCTTCCCGGCGACGCTCTCGCTGATCTCCAACGTCTTCACCGAGCGAAGGGAACGGGCCCGCGCGATCGGTCTCTGGGGCGCGATCGCGGGCGTAGCCATCGCGATGGGACCGATCGTCGGCGGCTGGCTGCTCGAGCGCTTCAGCTGGGCCAGCATCTTCGTCGCCATGGCGCCGGTCGCGGCGGTCGCCGTGATCCTGGCGGCGCTCGCCGTCCCTCGGTCCAGGGAACCGGAGGCGGCAGCTCTTGACCTACCCGGCCTGGCGCTCTCATCTGCGACCATGGCGCTGCTGGTCTTTACCATCATCGAGGCGCCGACTCACGGGTGGACAGCCGCGCGCACCCTGGCCGGCTTTGCCGGCTCGGCGGTCCTGCTCGCCGCGTTCATCGGGTGCGAGCGGCGCGCCGCGCGCCCGATGCTCGATGTGCAGCTCTTCCGGAACATGCGGTTCAGCGCCGCCAGCGGTGCCGTCACGATTTCGTTCTTCAACCTGTTCGGCTTCATCTTCCTGATCACCCAGTACTTCCAGTTCATCCGGGGCTACGGACCGCTCTCCACTGGCGTGCGCCTGCTCCCGGTCGCGCTGTCGGTGGGTGCCGGATCGGTCGCCGGGACACAAATCGCCCTGCGGGCCGGGACTAAGCTCATCGTCACCGCGGGCCTGGTCGCTACGGCCGGGTTCTACGGCTGGGTGGCGGCCACGACCAGCGCCACGCTCAGCTACGGTGTGATCTCGGTCCAGATGGTGGTGTACGGGCTTGGCCTGGGCCTGACCTCGGCGCCCGCCACCGAGTCCATCATGGGCGCGATCTCGGCGGCCAAGGCAGGCGTCGGCTCGGCCGTAAACGACTCCACCAGGCTCCTCGGCGGCACACTCGGGGTGGCCGTGATCGGGAGCGTGTACGAATCGGTCTACGGATCACGGCTCACCGCCACCATGCCGGCGCGCGTCCCGGGCCCGGTCGCGTCGATCGCTCACCAGTCCGTCGGGGCCGCGTACGCGGCCGCCGGCAAGATCGCGGCCCTCGGCCATCCACTCCTCGGGCAGGCTCTGCAGCACGCGTCCACCAACGCATTCCTGCGCGGGCTCACCGTCGCCTCTCTCGTCGCCGGAGGCGTGGCCGCCGCCGGTGCCCTGCTAGCAGCGATATTCCTGCCCGCACAGCCCGCGAAGCCGGCGGCCGGCCAGGCGCAAACGGCCATAGCGGCGCACGAGACCGAGGCCCAGGCCGACCATGCCTCAGCGATCCAGTGATCCCCCGCCGGGCGGCCGCCGTCGGATGGGAGCATCAGACCCTGGATTCCATCCAGAGCGCCCTCGGCCATACCGACCCCCAGCTCGCCTCGCTGCTGGCCACGTTCACCCGCCTGGCGGCGAGCGAAGAGATGCCGGCGCACGAGAAGGTACGGTCACCTCTGGGCCACCCGCCGCGCCGCCACCGGTCACGCCCGCGCCGGGGGGAAGCGCCGCACCGCCACCGCAGTCTCCAGCGAGCCGTCATTCTGACCTGGCTCATCACCTCTATCGCAATGATCACCGTCGCGGTGACTCTCAGCCGCGGCGGTCCAGCCTCATGTCCCCAAGCGTTTGGAATCTGCGGAGGTTAGCCCGGTTCGTCCCTCCGGCTTGATCGTGGAGCCCCGCGTCGGCCCTACTGGGTGCGTGGCGCGCCGAGGTCGGCCAGCAGATTTTTGTCCCAGATCATGATGATGCGGTCCCCGAAGTGGTAGACCCGCGCCGGTCTTCCGAAATCGGCCACCGCGATCCGGTACGAGAGCGGGTCCGGAGCGCCTGCCGGGGTCGAGACGGCGAAGTCGGCGTAGTTCGACCGCTGGTCGTACCACGAGGCCTTCGACTGGTAGACGTCCGCAGCCGCTCCGGACCACCCGAAAAACGTGGGCAGGAGTTGAACGCGCCCGCCGGTGTCGAGCGTGAGAGTGTTCGCGTTCCAGCCGGTAAGACCGGTCGTCAGGTGATGGGCGATCAGCCAGTCGGCGAGAGCCTGATCCTGGGCCGGAACCGCCGGCTGCGCGGCTCCGTATCCGAGGGCCGCCACGTAGCAGGCCAGCATGACGCCCAGGGCTGGCACGAGCCTCAGCCTCATGACCTGGCCGGACAGCAGCCGGCCGGCCAGGACGGCGCCCAGCGGCAGCACCGCGACGATCTGCCGGAAGGTATACAAGGCACCCGGCAGCCTGCTGAACGTGAAGGCGGCCAAGTTGATGATGATCGCGACGGCCAGCACCTGGACAACGAGATCGTCAATCCGGAAGAAGCGCCAGATCGCGAGCCCGAGCGCCCATGCGGCCAGCGCGAGGCCGACCAGATGTACCGCGGCAAAGGCCGCTGCCACTCCCGGGTGCAGACCGGAGAAGTCTGCACCGTACAGCACGAGCACCCCGTCGGCCGTGAGCCTGAGATGGTCCGGGACCGTGCTCAGTATGGCCGGGAGGGTAGGTAGCCCGATGGGCAGGTAACCGCCGAGGTGGTGAATCACGTGGATCGCGAGCTGAGCCGCGTAGACCGAGGCGGCGGCCGCTATCGCTAGCGCCGCCTCGTACCACCAGGCCCTCAGCGGCTTACGGCGCACCAGCCCGTGGCAGATCCGCAGGGCGCAGACCAGCACCAGCGGCACGATCGCAACGAGCAGGGTGATGCTGTCGGCGATCTGCGCCCACGCCAGCATGACCGTGATGATCAGCGGCACGTACCAGCGCCGTGGCGCCCGATCCACCACCAGCCAGGTCGCCAGGAGCGGCACCTCCGTACCGGTGTGATCGGCCCCCAGGAGCACGATGGATGCCCCGAGGTGCAGCTGAGGCGCGATCATGATCCCGGACGCGATCAAGACGCGGACCAGCGCCTCCCGGCCTCTCGCCCGCCCCTTGGCCAGCAGGCCCGCGAGCAGCACTAGCAGCGTATAGGTGAACGCCGCCGCCACGTGGACTACGTCAGGTCCAAGCCCGCGGATCAGCTCCACGCCCATGTACTCGGGCAGTTCGGTGGTGTAGAAGGACACATCTCCCACCGTCCAGCCGCGCAGCAGCGGGTCGCCGTGCAGCATGGCCCACGCCTGCAGCGCGTTGGCCGCCCCATCGGACGTGACCGCTTGCGTCTCGGAAAGCCACCGGTAGCAGAAGAACAGCGTGACCCCCGCAGTCGCGTAGGCGGTCACCCACGCCCACCAAGCGAGCTTCCGCCGCAGCCGTGTCGGCGACGCCGCTGCGGTGGCTGCGTCGCCCGCCACTTCCGCCGTCGGCTGCTCCATACGGCCCTCCGTCAATGATCCCGGTTAGCTATCCTCCTCCCCGCAGGCCGTCGTCGCATTCGCCCTGGCTCTAGGCGCCTTGGCCTTGCTAAACGCGTAACATACTTGTTACGCTTTACCCGTGGATGACGTGGCAGCCGCGATCGCCGACCCGGTGCGGCGAGCCATCCTGGAGATGCTGCGCGAGCAGCGCCTTCCCGCCGGGAAGATCGCGGGCCGGTTCACGATCAGCCGCCCCGCCATCAGCCGGCACCTGCGGGTGCTCCGGGAAAGCGGCCTTGTCCGTGACACGCTCACCGGCCGCCAGCGCCTCTATGAGCTCGACGCGTCACGGCTCGCCGGCCTGATCGAGTGGCTCAGCCAGTTCACCCTGGCCGCCGACTGGGAACGTCGCCTCGACGCACTGGAGACCGAGGTCCATCGCACCCGTCGCGAGCGCCGTCCGCGCGGCACGACGGATCAATCACAGGAGAACACCGCATGACCAACCCACCCGCCGGCCGGCTCGTCCCGACCGCCCACGGCAGCAAACTCGTCATCAGCCGCACGTTCCGGGCACCCATCGAGGACGTCTGGGCCAGCGTGACCGAACCCGACCGCACCGCCCGGTGGTTCGGAACGTGGAAAGGCGACCCCGCCCCCGGCCGCATGATCAAGGTGCAGATGGGCTTCGAGGACCAGGCACCATGGCTCGACAAGCGGATCGACGCATGCGACCCGCCACGGCGACTGGCCCTGTCGAACGAAAACGGCGACATGCGGATCGAGCTGCTGCTCTCGCACACCGACGGGCTGACCGAACTCCGGCTCGTGCACCACCTCGACCCCGCCGACGAGACCGGCGCGTACGGTCCCGGCTGGGAGTACTACCTGGACATGCTGGTGGCGGCACGAGACGACCTGCCCGCACCGAGCTTCGACGACTACTATCCGGCGATGAAGGCCTACTACGAAGCGCTGACCTAGCCGATGCCCAGGACCCTGGTGTTATCAGCCCATCACATTGTTCGCGCTCTCCGCATGGGGCTGGCGAAGGCGTGAGTAGTGCCCGAGGTCTATTTCGTTCTTGGTAAAGTGGCCGCTAAACAGAACCGGATCCGAGTCGTGATCGTGTCCGTTTTCGCAAGCGTGTACCAGGGCCGCCATAAAGCGGCCAGCGACAGGAGCGTTCTTGAACTGGTTGCCGCTTGTGCCAATGGCGACATAGAACCCAGCCAACGAGGTACGGTCGTAGACCGGGATCCAGTCGTCGGCGACGTCGTATAGTGCGGCGAAACCAGTGGGACGGGGCGGGATGCCCAGCGACGGGATTCTCCGGGCCAGCCGGAATACCTGCGCGTCCCACGCCTGCGCGGTGGGCCGGGCCTCGAAATCATCCGGATCATCTATCCAGTGGAGGGTGTCGCATTCTGGCTCCGCGCTTCCGACGATAAGCTGCCCGCCGAAGTGAGACCTGAAGTATGTGCCTAGGTCTCCGTCCGTGACAACGGGACCCAGCTCGCCTCGCGCATAGCCAGCCGGCGCGGGCACGGAATGGACCTCCTGCCGGAGTGGGCGGGTTCGGATTCGGAATTCTCCAGTGACACCCGCAAGAGCGTTAACCTGACCGGAGTACGGGCCCGCCGCATTGACCACAACGGGAGATTGAATTCCGCTTCCTGAGCGCAGCCTTATGCCCTGGACCCGGCCATTCTTCTGGAGGATCGCCACCACCTGTTCGCGGAGCTGAACTTCGGTCCCCCTCCGCTCCGCCGCGGCCATGAGGTTCCTCGCCGCCAGCTGCGGGTCGTCGATGAACCCGGCGTCGGGCGTGTAGTAGGCACCGAGTTCGCCGTCGGCATCCGCCCAGAATGCGGCGTCCGTGACCGACTTGGGCGGACCGAACCGTCCGGGATCCAGACCCGGTACCCGCTGCCGGATGGTCTGAGCATCCCAGCACTGGTACGGGACACCCACGCGGTCAAAGAGAGGCAGCACCCGCTCACGCTGAGTACTACCGTCAAGGACCAGGCAACCTGTCTTGATGAAGCTTGCCAGGGACTCCTCAGGACGGCTGCCCAGATATTCGGGCCAGCTCTCCCAGCTGAACTTGGATTCCCAGGAAGCGGCCACGCCCTCGAAGGTCGAGTAGTGAAAGCGGACGATGCTTGAGGACGAGCTGGTAGAGCCCGAACCGACACCGCCCAGCCGGTCGATGGCCACGACCCGCAGTCCGGTCTGGGCGAGCTCGTAGGCGACAGCGGCACCGATGACCCCGGTTCCGATCACAACTGCGTCGGCTGTGCGTGTCACTCAATAGTCCTCTCGGACCAGATCGACGGTCCCGGTGATCATCCTACGAGCACCCTGGTCCGAGGCCGGGGGTAGCACCATCCGGGAGGCGAGAAAGCGCCTTCGTCAATGCCTCCCCTGACCGGAAGCCCTGGGCGACGATCACGTCGACGCCATCGTCGACACGCTGGCGGGCCTCGGCCGCGCTGACCACCGTGTGTAGCACAAGCTCGTCACCGTGGTCTGCCACCGTCCGCATTCTGCTGAGCGGCTGACCACCTGAGCAACCCGATGTCCGCCACCATGTTGACGTGACGGCGCATGGCCTGGCGTGCACCGGTCACGTCGCCGTGCCGGATGGCCTCGAGGATCCGGTGATGGGCCCTCAGCGACCGGGGAGGGCGGCCCGGCTCGCCGAGCGAGCTGCGCCGGGTCTCGCTGATGGGCGCCGCGAGGGCGGCCATGAAGTCGGCGAGCAGGGTACTTTGTGCCGCCCGCGTGACGGCCTCATGAAAGAGGCGGTCCCCTTCCTCGCCCAAGCCGTCGGCGTCGATGTCAGCGGCCATGATTTCGAGCGCCTTGTCCATCGCCGCGAGGTCGGTCTCGGTCCGGCGCGCCGCGGCCAGCGCGGCCAGTTGCGTTTCCAGCGCCTCCCTGGCCTCGAGGATCGCCGGCAGCCGGTGCCGCTGCGTCATCAGCTCCATCAGATGGCCGGAGTCGTTGGGGAGCGACCTGAGATAGATGCCGTCGCCATGCCGTACTTCCAGCGTCCCCCGGACTTCGAGCGCGACCGTGGCCTGACGGACCGACGCCCTGCTCACCCTCAGCGCCTCCGCGAGATCGCGCTCTGAAGGCAGGCGGTCACCCACCCTAAGCCCTGTGACCTCAACGTAATCGAGCAGCTTGGCGGCGAGCTGCTCGTAGAGCCGGCGCCGGTCAGGGGCCCGGAGGGCCTCGGTACTCGGTCGCGCGGTCCGCTGGCTCCCTGGCATGGTGTCGTGTCACCCACCCCTTTAGCCGAATGGCTTCCGTAGTCCTTCATTGCAGGTAGCGGCCAGGTCCGTTGACACTCAGGATAGCGAACATTATCGTTCGGGCTACTGGCTCAGCCACTCAGTGTTTGTCACTTCAGCCCAGTGCCGGAGGACGACATGACCAATTTCCTGGTGACCATCGGCGTCGGGCTCGCCACGGCGGCGATCCTGGCGCTGTCGGCGGTCGCGTTCACGCTCGAGTACGCCGTCAGCCGGATCGCGAACTTCGCCCACGGCGAGTTCCTCACCATCGGCGCCTATGTCGCGTACTCCACGCAGGGGATCTTCCACCAGAACGTCGCGGCCGCCGCGGCGATCGCCGCGGCGGCCGGCATGGTCGCCGGGCTGTTGCTGAACACCCTGGTGATCGAGCAGTTCAGGGGCCGCAGCGCCATCACGGTCTTGATCGCGACCCTCGGCGTGGCGCTCGTGGCGGAGAACGTGCTCGACATGATCTACGGAGCGGCGAACGTCACCTACAGCTACGCGCAGGGCAGCCTGCATCATGTCGGACCGTTCCTGTGGACCACATCCGACATCGAGGTAATCGTCTCGGCGCTGGTCGTCGCCGGCCTCATCTACCTGCTGCTGCAGCGAACGCGCTTCGGCAAGGCGATCCGGGCCGTTTCGCAGGACAGGGCGCTCGCCCGGGTGAGCGGCATCCCCGCGCGGCGGATCATCATGGGGACCTGGGCCCTGGCCGGCGCCGTGGCAGGCTTCGCGGGCTTCGCGCTCGCCGCCACGATCGGCACCTTCGGTCCGCTCCTCGGCTTCAACTTCCTCCTGCTCACCATCACGGCCACCGTCGCCGGAGGTCTCGGGCGGCCGTACGCGACCCTCGGCGGCGCCCTCATCGTCGGGCTCGCGATCCAGATCGCCGGCACCTACACCAGTTCGGCCTACGAACTGGTCTTCGCCTTCCTGCTCCTGGTGCTGCTCATGTTGTTCCGGCCGAACGGCGTGTTCGTCCGGCGGAGCTCGGTCACAGTGCGGGCCTGATGTACTGGGTCAGCGTCTTCACCGAAGCGGCGATCTTCGCCATCCTCGCGCTCGGCCTCGACGTGGTCTGGGGCTGGGGCGGTGATTTCGACCTGGCGTTCTACGGGTACCTGGCCATCGGCAGCTACATGACCTTCGTGCTTTCCATCGGCAAGCCGACGCCGCCGGTGGAGTACATCCTCGGCTGGCATCTCCCGGTTCTGATCGCGATTGTGCTGGCCGTGGTGGTCGTGGTGTGCGTGGCGGCGGTCGTCGGGGCCATCGCCCTGCGGAACCTGCGCGGGATCTACTTCGCAGTGACCACCCTCGGCGCGGTGAGCGCGCTGTACCTCCTCGTCGAGAACTACACCCCGCTGTTCGACGGCTACAACGGCGTCTACGGGCTGATCAACCCCGGGCAGACGGCGCTGAACCTGACCTACAACGGCTACCGCATCGTCTTCTTGGTGATCGTCCTCGTCTTGCTCTTCCTGTCCTATCTGCTCGTGCAGCGCCTGTCACGGAGCCCGTTCGGCCGGATGGTGCGCTCGGTGCGCGAGGATGAGCGAGCCGCGGCGGCGTACGGGCGGCAGATCTTCTTCACCAAGTACCGTGCCTACCTGTTCGGCGCGGCGCTGGCCGGCCTGACCGGGGGCCTCTTTGCCATCTTCATCAGCGCGTTCAATCCGTCAGCCTGGACCCCAGAGGAACTCCTGCTGATCTACGCGGCGATCCTGGCCGGCGGCCGGGGCAATCCCCGCGGCGTCATCCTCGGCGTGTTCGTCGTCTATATCGGCTTCATCGAGCTCACCCGGTACCTGCCGTCGCCGGCGTCGCGGCCGGACTTCGGCCCAGCGCTGCGGCAGGTCCTTATCGGTCTGATGATCATCCTGGTCCTCCGGTTCCGGCCCGAGGGCATCTTCCGGGAGCGGCCCGGGCTCGATACCGGCCAGGGACCGGTCAGCCGGCCCCGGCAGGGCCGGGTTGAGGTACTCACCACACCCGAGGGACAGGCGGCCGACGACGGAGGCCCCGGATGAGCGCCGTGCTGCTCGAGATCGAGAACCTGACCAAGTCCTTCGGCGGCGTCCACGCCGTTCGGAACTGCACCTTCGCAATTCCCGAAGGCCAGGTGGTCGGCCTGATCGGGCCGAACGGCGCGGGCAAGAGCACGGTCGTGGATCTGGTGTCCGGGTTCGGCCGGCCGGACTCCGGTAGCGTCCGGTTCGCCGGTGAGCCGATCATCGGCAAGCGACCCGACGTCATCTCCCGGCTCGGGCTGATCCGGACGTTCCAGACGCCGCGCGAGTGGCGCAACCTGACCGTCATGGACAACGTCCTGCTGGCACGGCGCCGTTTCGCCAATGAGTCCCTGTGGCGCTCCCTGACCCGGGCCCGCCGGATCCGCCGCGAGGAGGAGGCCGACCGGACCGCCGTCCGCGCCATCCTGGAGCGATTTCAGCTCGCCGAGCTCCGGAACGAGCTCGCGGACAGGCTCAGCGGCGGCCAGAAACGGCTGCTCGAGTTCGCCCGCATCGCCGCGGCCGAGGCCCGGCTGATCATCTTGGACGAGCCGATGGGCGGCGTCAACCCGGTGCTCGGCGCGCGGATCGGCGAAGCCGTCGGGCAGTTCGCGGGCGAGGGCCGCAGCGTCATCGTGGTCGAGCACAACCTCCCGTTCATCGAGAGAACCTGCGATCAAGTGGTCGTGATGGACCTCGGCGAGGTCATCGCGCAGGGGCCGTTTTCCGGTCTGCGGGACAACCCCAGGGTGGTCGACGCCTACCTCGGAATGGACCAGAGCCATGGCTGAGCCACCCGAGGCGGTGCTGAGCACCAAGGCGCTGACCGCCGGGTACGGCGGCCCGCCGATCATCGAGGACATCTCGCTCACGGTCCGCGCCGGGCAGATCGCCGCCATCGTCGGGCCGAACGGCGCGGGGAAATCCACGCTGCTCAAAGCGCTCGTCGGGATCTTGAGGGTCTCGCGCGGCGACGTGTACGTCCAGGGCCGGAAGACCACGAACATCCCGCCGGAAAAGCTCGTCAAGCGCGGGCTCGGCTATGTTCCCCAGGTCTCCAACATCTTTCCCGACCTCACCGTCCGGGAGAACATGGAAATGGGGGCGTACACCCGCCGCCGCGGCGTGGACGCCCGGATCGACGAACTCTGCGAGCTGTTTCCCGACCTCGGCACATCGCTGCGGCGCAGAGCAGGAATGCTCAGCGGCGGCCAGCGCAGCATGCTCGCCATGGCCAGGGCGCTCATGCTCAAGCCCGTGGTGATGCTCCTCGACGAGCCGAGCGCCGGGCTGTCACCCCTGCTCCAGGACACGCTCTGGGAGCAGATCGAGAGAATCTCCGCCACTGGCGTCGGGATCTGCGTGGTCGAGCAGAACACCCGGCGAACCCTCCGCCACGCGCACTGGGCCTACATCCTCGTGCTCGGGCGCAACCGGCTCGATGGTCCCGCTCAGGAACTGCTCCACGACGAGAGCGTCGTGGAGCTCTACATCGGCCGCATGAGTTGAAGCGGCGAGCCGGAGGTCGCACGCCGCCGGACGGCTCGCACCGAATAGATGGAGAACCAGCGTGAAACATTCCACGATCATCAGATCGGCTGCGACCTGCGCGGCCGCGGTTGTCCTCGCCGCCTGCGCGTCCTCCAGCTCGAGCAGCAACTCGGGCGGCGGCAGCACCTCCGGCGGCCCCATCACCTACGGCGTCCTGTCCTGCTTCACGGGCCGGCTGGCGAGCCTCGGTCAGGCGATGCTCCAAGGTTCCCGGGTGGCCGTGTCCGAGATCAACTCCGCGGGCGGCGTCCTCGGCCGCAAGCTCCAGCTAGCGACCGGTGACACCGGCTGCGACGTGGCCGACGGGGTCACGGCCACGAACCAGATGCTGACCAAGAACGTGAGCGGCGTGATCGGCCCGGAGACCCAGGAGATCAACGGCATCGAGCCGATCCTGGACGCCAATCACATCGTCGATGAGTTCCAGGGCGGCGATACCGCGCGTGACCATCAGAGCGACCCCTACTTCTTCCGGGACAGCCCGTCGGACTCCCAGCTGGGCGTGGCCATGGCGCTGTACGGGCACCAGCAGAACTACACCAAGGCCGTCATGCTGTTCTACTCCGACCCGGCGGCGCAGACGTTCCTCAAGCCCGTCTCCGACACGTTCACCAAGCTCGGGGGCACGATCTTGAAGACCATCATCGTGACCCCGGACCAGAGTTCTTACCTGAGCCAGGTCCGCGCGGCGATCGCCGCCCACCCGCAGGTGATCTTCACTCAGGAGGACCCGCCGACCGCGGCCGTGCTGTTCCGCGAGTTCGCCCAGCTGGGCGGGGGGAGCATCCCGTGGATCGGCACCGACGTCACCAGCGGCAGCGACTTCCTCAAGGCGATCACCTACCCGGTCGCTCACAACGTGCTGACCTCGGTGTACGGGACGTCGGTCACCGGCACGGCGAACAGCGCGTTCATCAACCTGTTCAACCAGATCTTCCCCAACCAGAAGGCGGCCGGCCCGCTCGCGAACGCCAACTACGCCTATGACGCGGTGATATCGCTGGCCCTGGCCGACGACTACGCGAAGACCACCAACGGGACCACGGTCGCGCATGACATGACCAAGGTCACGAATCCGCCCGGCACCGCGTGCTATACCTACGCATCCTGCCTGGCGCTCCTCAAGGCGGGCACGAAGATCAACTACGAGGGCGCCAGCGGCGACCTCGACTACAACCAGTACAACAACACCTTCGGCCCGTACGGCGCCTTCAAGGCGACCGCGGCCGGGCTTGAGCAGCAGGCGTACGTCATGTCGGCTCAGGCACTGGCGGCAGCCACGCCGTAGCCCCGATGCCGGCAGGAACAGGACAGGATGCGATGGCGGGCCCACTGACCGGAGTGCACGTGCTCGACCTGGCACGGGTTCTCGCCGGGCCGTACGCGGCGATGCTGCTCGGCGACCTCGGCGCCGAGGTGATCAAGGTAGAGCGGCCGGGCACCGGCGACGACACCAGGCACTGGGGCCCGCCGTTCGTGCAAGCAGAGAGCACGTACTTCCTGTCCGTGAACCGGGGCAAACGAAGCGTGGCCATCAACCTGAAGGACCCGGGTGAGCGCGAGTTCGTCGAGGCACTGGTGCGCTGGGCGGACGTGCTGGTCGAAAACTTCCGTCCCGGGGTAATGGACCGGCTCGGACTGGCGGATGACCGGCTGGCGGCGCTCAATCCGCGGCTGATCCGGCTGTCCATCAGCGGCTTCGGGGAGACGGGCCCGGACCGCGACCGCGTCGGCTACGACCAGATCCTGCAGGCCGAAGGCGGCGTGATGAGCCTGACCGGGACCGCGGCCGGGCAGGCGGTCAAGGTGGGCGTCCCGATCGCGGATATCAGTGCCGCCCTGTTCGGCGTCATCGGGGTGCTGGGCGCTCTGGTGGAACGCGGGCACAGCGGGCTCGGCCAGCGGGTGTCCACCTCCCTGCTCGCCGGGCAGGTCGGCATCCACACCTTCCAGGCCACCAGGTACCTCATCGCGGGGCAGGTGCCGGGGGTATCCGGCAACCACCATCCGACCGTCGCTCCCTACGGCGTGTTCGACGCCGCCGATGGCCCGCTGGTCATCGCGGTGGGCAACGACGACATCTGGCGGCGCTTCGCGCCGCTGGCCGGGCTCGATCCCGCCGACGACAGGTTCGCCACCAACGCGCTCCGGCTGGGCCATCTCGCCGAACTGCGGCAGATCATGAACGCGGCTCTCGGTCACCGCACGGTGGCCGACTGGCTGGATCGGCTGCGCCGGGCCGGCGTCCCGGCAGGCGAGCTGAAGACGCTGGACCGGGTCTACGACAGCGAGCAGGCGCGGGCCGAAGACTTGGTCTGGGAGGTAGATCACCCGCGGCTCGGCGGCATCCGGCTGCCCGGTCATCCCGTGCACTACAGCCGCAGCACGGTCGGGCCCGGGCTGCCGCCACCGGTCCTGGGCGAGCACACCGACGAGTTGCGCGCGACACTGCTCCGCCCCGCCCAGGCCGATGGCGGCTGAATCGTCTGGGGCATCATCGGCCCGCCTGCTCAGGCGGCCGATCCGAGGTAATCGAGGGCCGCGCGGACGCCCTCGCGAGCAATCGGTACTCCCGCCCCGGCCAGCCCCATCTCCACCCCGCACAGGGTCCCGGCCAGCGAGAGGTCACCAAGATCTCCCAGGTGGCCGATGCGGAACACCCGGCTGGCGAGCCGCCCGAGCCCGGCGCCGAGCGACATGTTGTAGCGGTCCAGGATCAGCCGGCGCACCTGGTCCGCGTCGAACCCGTCAGGAAGCATGACGGCGGTGAGCGTGCTCGAGTAGTCGTCCGGGTTCTGGCACACGATGTCAAGCCCCCAGCCGCGGACCGCCCGGCGGGTCGCTTCCGCATGCCGGGCGTGCCGCGCGAAGACGGCAGGCAGGCCTTCCTCGTCGAACATGGCCAGCGCCTCGCGCAGGCCGAACAGCAGGTTGGTGGCGGGGGTGTAGGGGAACAGCCCGGTCTCGGCGGCCGCGAGCACCGGCGGCCAGTCCCAGTAGCCGCGCGGCAGGCGGGCGTGCCGCGCCGCGGCTAGCGCCTTCTCGCTGATCGCGTTGAGGCCCAGGCCCGGCGGCAGCATCATGCCCTTCTGAGAACACCAGATGGTGACGTCGACGCCCCACTCATCGTGGCGGTACTCGACCGACCCCAGCGATGAGATCGTGTCCACGATCAGCAAGGCGGGATGCCGGGCGCCGTCCATGGCCGCCCGGATCAGCGGGATCTGGCTGGCGCACCCCGTGGACGTCTCGTTCCCGACGACGGTGACCGCCTTGATCTCATGCTCGGGGTCCGCGGCCAGCTTCTCGCCGACCTGGCTGGCCTGGACGCCCTGGCGCCAGTCACCAGGAACAAGCTCGACATCCAGGCCGAACTTCCTGGCCATCTGAGCCCACAAGGTGGCGAAATGCCCGGTTTCGAAGGCCAGCACGCGGTCGCCCGGCGACAGCGTGTTGACCAGCGCGGCCTCCCAGGCCCCGGTGCCCGATGAGGGATACAAGGCGACGGGCCTGGCGGTGCCGCACAATCGTGCCACCCCGGCGAGCACGTGGCGGGCCAGATCGGCGAACTCGGGACCACGGTGATCGATGGTGGGCGCCGCCATCGCCCTCAGCACCCGGTCAGGGACATTGGTCGGCCCGGGGATCTGGAGGAAGTGCCTGCCGCTCTGGTACGTCATAGCTATGTCCTTTCCCCAGGCCGACGAACTCGCCGGAGCGCTGCGCCGCGTGGTGGGTGGTGAGGTCCGGTTCGACTCTTACACCAGGCACCTGTTCTCGCGCGACGCGAGCATGTATTCGATCGAGCCGATCGGGGTGGTCTTCCCCCGCGACGCTGCCGACGTGGCCGCGGTGGTGACCACCGCCGGCGAGTTCGGCCTCCCGGTCCTGCCCCGGGGTGCGGGGACCAGCCTGGCCGGCCAGACGGTCGGGCGGGCGATCGTCATGGACCTGTCGCGCCACCTGACCAAGATCAAAAACATTGATGCCGAACGGAACGTGGCGCGTGTTCAGCCGGGAGTGGTGCAAGAACAGCTGAACCTGGCGGCTGGCCGGCACGGGCTGGTGTTCGGTCCGGACACCTCCACCAGGAACCGGGCCACGCTCGGCGGGATGATCGGCAACAACTCAGCTGGCAGCCAATCGGTGCGGTACGGCATGACGATCGACCACGTGCTCACCCTCGACGTCGTGC
>Ga0070735_10001919_pt1 | contig 19294 bp, 18 predicted proteins | sample Coa_R1_FD_66443 | JGI IMG/M metagenome (GOLD analysis project Ga0070735, IMG submission 66443) | Surface soil microbial communities from Centralia Pennsylvania, which are recovering from an underground coalmine fire - Coalmine... | ecosystem: Environmental > Terrestrial > Soil > Unclassified ... | reverse complement strand
CGCCCTCGGATCCTTTCGCGGACGCGCCGCCCTCGGATCCTTTCGCGGACGCGCCGCCCTCGAATTCTCTCGCGGATCCGCGCCCCTCCGTCGCCGTCCCGCGGGACGATGACGCCGATCTCCTATATGCCATCGTGGTCCACGCCGGCACGGGCAGCGCGGAGCCGGGCCGGCGCGCCGTGGCCTACGGACTCGACGAAGCGGAGCTGAAGCGCCAGCAGCCGCAGATCTTCGACCTGCTCTCAACCGAGTTCTCGGCGGTATACGTCGGTTACGCGCGGGGCGGCCAGGTCCGCGCGGGCACGCCGCCGCGGCCGGCGCGCCTGCACGCGTCCGTGTGGGAATGCGACGGCGACGAGGTCCGCCAGATTACCGCCAGGCCGGACTTCCTGCGCGCCCTCGTCGCCGCGCCGCCCGCCGTGCCCGTGGACGATCTGATCGTCGCCTGCCTGCGCCGCGCCGCAGCCTGCCATGCCGATGCCTACGGGTTTCTGGTCCGCGCCGGCCGCCAGCTTGCCGCCCTCCTCCACGACCAACCGGACCGCGTTCTCGCCCTCCTCGACAGGCTCCAACCGTGATACGGGTGACGCTTTACAATCGAACACAGGGCTCGCTTACGGTGCGGAGGCAGAGCACGCCAATCCAAAATCGCAGGACTGGGCGGCCCAGATGAGGGAGATAGCGAACGTCCGCCAGCGTACTGGCGAGTCTCGCCGCCGCTGGTTCTACGACGACTATTTCGAACTGGTCGTCTGGTTCCGCGAGGCTGGGGCCATCACGCAGTTCGAGCTGTCCTACGATCTGGACCGTGACTGGCGCGCCATCCGCTGGAAGGAGGGAACCGCCTGCACGCACTACCGTGTGGACGATGGCGAGGATCGCCCCCACCGGAACGCGGCCCCGATGCTCCGCACGACGTCGGGCGGCCCGCCGGATGAGGTGTTCACGCGCTTCGCGGCCCGCTGCTCGCCCGGCGGCCTGGAGGCCGAGATCGGGGAATTCGTCGTCGGCCGGCTGGGGGAGTGGCGCTTTCGCCTGCAGTCGGAGTGGGCCCCGCGGCGATTACCGGCGTTAGGTCCGTCCTATCCGACTGACTCTGAACCCGCCGCGGAACCGCCGCTTCAAGCCACGGCCAGTCCCATCCTCCTGGCAAGGAACTGCGCCGAGCGCTTCAGCTCGTCCACGCCGGCCACACCGTCCTCGATCGAAACCCAGCCGTCGAAACCCACGTCGCGCAGGATCGCGAAGATCGTGTCGTAGTCGATCAGCCCCGTTCCGACCTCGCCGTGGATGAGCTGCGAGTAGTCCGTAATGCCCTCCGGTCCGACCTCCACGCCCGGCCGCGGGCGACGGTCGCTGGCGTGCATCGTCACCACGCGGGGCGCGACGCGCCGCAGCAGCGCGATCGGATCCTCGTTGGCGAGCAGCGTGTTGGAGGGATCGAAGTTGACGCCGAACCATGGGCTGTCGATCCGGTCCACGATCTCGCAGAATATCTCCATCTTCTGGGCGAACTCCGGATAGGCCCAGTAGTTGTCCTTGAAGTGGTTTTCGAGGATGAGCACCACACCGTGCGCCTCGGCAAAGGGAAGCAGCTCCCCGATACAGTCCACCACCCAGCCCACTCCCTGCTCGCGGCTCACCTCGGGCCGCCGTTGTCCGCTCAGGACGCGGCAGTAGCGGCCTCCGAGCGCCGCGGTCGCCTCGATCATGCCCTTCTCGATATCCATCTGCTCACGACGATAGGCCGCGTCCGGCGACGTGAAGTCCGGCGAGGCGCAGAACATCGGCGCGGTCAGCCCCACGGCCTCGTGCGCCGCCCGCACCCGCGCCAAATAGGCCGGATCGTGGCTCTCAAGCGTGCCGTGGTAGGTCTCCAGGCCGGTGAGGCCAAAGGGCTTGAGCTCCCGGGCCGCAAGCTCGATCCAGTCGAATATCGTCATCGTGTGGTGGACGCAGATATCGTCCATGTAGCACTTGGGGAAGGCGGCGAGTTTCACAGGTGACTCCTGGGGCGGCGTTCGGCGTTCGGTGTTGGGTGTTCAGGTATGCGGTATCCGGGTATTCAGAAGGGCTGATGTCCGACGTCGGCCGTCCCAAACACCGACCACCGACCACCGACCACCGTACACCCTGCTATGACCTGACGGGGATCCGCGCGGTGAATGTCGCGCCCTTGCCGGGCTCGCTCTCGGCGCCGATCGTGCCGCCATGGGATTCTACCACCCAGCGGGCTATATTCAATCCGAGGCCGCTGCCGCCTTGCTCGCGGCTGCGACCCGAATCGACGCGATAGAATCGGTCGAAAATATGTGGCAGATGCTCCGCCGGAATGCCCGGCCCCGTGTCCCACACCCGGATCACCGCGACCTCTCTTCCGCTTGAATTGGGGGGCGCAGTGGCCGGCGCGGAACTGGACGGCTGAGGGGCAGACGTCGAATTCGAGGGCAGAGGCTCTCGCCCCGGATCGGGGGACGGAGGCGCAGTTACGGAATTCGTCAGCATTGAGGCCGGCCCCGAATCGGCTGCATGGAGGCCCAGCCCCGCGTTGGCGCGCCGGGAGTCCGGCGCTGAACTTGGAGCGGCGGATCGACTGTCGGCGGCGCCGGGTACGATGCCGGCCGCCGTGGCAGCGGGACGACCCTGCGTCAGGCTTGCTGCGCGGTCACTGGCTCGCGCGCGGGACGGCGGGGGCGCGGCAGCCGCCTCGCGGGGCTCGCGGAAAGCGGCATCGGCGGGCTCGCGCGTCACCGAGAGAGTCACCTTGCCGCCCTCCGGCGTGTAGTTGATCGCGTTGTGGAGCAGGTTGGTGATGAGCTGGTGCAGCCAAAGGCTGTCGCCGTCAATCGTGATCTCCTCCATGGCGGCGATGTCGAGCGAGATGTTCTTGCGGTGCGCCAGCCGCTCCGTCGTCTCGTATGCCTGCATCGCGACCTGGTCGAGCGCTATCGGCTCGTGGTTGAGGCGCACCTGCTCGGCATCGGCGCGGGAGAGCAGCAATAGGTTGTTGACGATCTCGGAGAGCCGCTCGGTCTCCTCGACGATGCTGTGGAGCGTCGCCTTCGTATGCTCCGGCTGCAGGTCGCCCATGAGCGCCACTTCCGCCTCGCCGCGAATCGTGGTTAGCGGCGTCTTGAGCTCGTGCGAGGCGTCGGCGGTGAACCGCTCGATCTGGCGGAAGCTACGGTCCAGCCGCGCGATCATCTCATTGAGCGCCGAGGCCAGCCGCCCGATCTCGTCGTCCGTGCGCAGCGGAACGAGCCGGACGTCCAGCCGCTTGCTCTCTATCGAGAGGGCGGCGCGCGTCATGTCGTCCACCGGCTTGAGCGCCCGACCGACCAGCAGCCACCCTCCCAGGAGCGCGATGACGAAGATCGACGGCGTGAGCACGAGCAGCAGGACGGAGACGCGCTGGATCGCCTCGTCGACGCCCTCGGCCGGCGCACCGACCCGCACGATATAGGGTATCCGCTCGCCCATCTCCACCGGAATGGTGACGACGCGCATCAGGAACGGGCCCCGGTCGGAAATGGTAGTAAAGAGGACTCGCTGCCGGTGCACGAGGATCCGGCTCCGGATTTCGGGGTTGTCTGGCAGATGGTTGACACGCAGCGCGTCGGAAAACGCGACCGGCAGGCCGCGCGGGTTATCCACCTGGACGAACCGGCCCCACGGCCCCTCGTTGATTACGTTCGCGACCCGTTCGTCACGATCCGCGTCCGTAAGCGGCCGCGTGCCGGCGAGCGTCTCCGCCTGGTAGAGCGCGCCGGCCACCTGTCGGGCGGTCTTGTCGGCGTAATCGAGCAGGCTGGCGTCGGCGAGAGAGCTGAGGACCTGCCGCAACACGAGGTAGATCAGGCCCGCGAGGAGAATCAGCGTGACTGCGAGCAGGCCGCCGTGCCACAGGGCGAGCTGCGCGCGAAGACTGCGAATCACCCACCGGCCTCTTCACGAAGAACGTAGCCGACGCCGCGGACAGTGTGCAGCAGCTTCTTCGCGCCCGGAACGTCGATCTTCTTGCGCAGAAAGTTTATGTAGACTTCGAGCACATTGCTGCCCGCGTCGAAGTCATAGCCCCACACGCTTTCGAGGATGGCTGTGCGCGTGTGCACGTTGCCGGGGCGCCTCAGGAGCAGCTCCAGGAGCGCGTACTCCTTGTTCGTCAGCTCGATGGGCCGGCCGTCGCGCGCCACCGCGCGCGTCACGGGGTCCAGCGTAAGGCCGGCGTACTCCATGCGCGGAGGGCGGCCGCCGCCCGCCTGGCGGCGCATCAGCGCCCGGAGCCGCGCCAGCAGCTCGTCGAAGGCGAAGGGCTTGGGCAGGTAGTCGTCGCAGCCGCTGTCGAGGCCCTGGATTCGGTCTTCGAGTGCGCCGCGAGCCGTAAGCGCGAGCACCGGGACTGCATTCCCGTGCGACCGCAGCTCCCGGACCACGGACAGCCCGTCCCGCCCGGGGAGCATCAGGTCCAACACGATCGCGTCGTATTCGCTGATCGATGCCAGCTCGATCGCGTCGTCGCCGTTCGTGGCGACGTCGACCGTGTAGGCGCACTGCTCCAGCCCCTTGCGCACGAAGCTGGCGACCTTCTCCTCATCTTCGACTACGAGTACACGCATGGAGGATTCCCTGCTGGTCCTTCTGTCTCACTATCTCAGCCGCGCGCCACGGCTTTCGCCGGGCGCCTTGGCCCCTCCTCGCGGTCCTGGTTCTCGACCTTGCGGGCCTGGATGCGAATGGGGGTGCCTTCCAGCGGATAGGTGGCGCGGAGCTGGTTCTCAATGTATCGCTGATAGGAGAAGTGCATCATCTGGTCGTCGTTGCAGAACAGCACGATCGTCGGCGGCTGCACGCGCGGCATCGTGGCATAGTAGACTTTGAACGGCCGGCCGTGCACGGTGAGCGGCCGCCGCTCCGTCGCGTCGCGGATCAGCCGGTTCAGCTCGCCCGTCGGAATGCGGTGCGCGTGGTTTCCGGCCGCTGTAATCGCCGTTTCGACGGCGTGCCGCACGCCGAACCGCTCCTGCGCCGAGACGAAGACGAGCGGCGCGTATTGCAGGAAGGGACAGTCCTTCCGGAACTCCTCCGTAAACTTCTCTATCTTATCCTTGTCCGGCCGGCGCTGCTTTCCCTTCTCATAGATGACGTTGGGATCGACCAGATCCCACTTATTCACTACGATGATACAGGCGCGCCCGGCCTCCTGGGCCATGCCTGCCACGCGCTTGTCGCCGTCCTTGATGCCGGCGCCGGCGTCGATGACCACCAAGCCGACGTTGCTCCGCTCCAGCGCCGCCTGCGCGCGCATCACCATATAGTATTCGACGGTGCCCTGTATCTTTCCGCTCCGTCGTATGCCGGCGGTGTCCAGCAGCACAAGGTTCTGACCGTCCCACTCGAAGTCGGTGTCGATCGTGTCGCGGGTGGTGCCGGGTATCGGGCTGACGATCACCCGCTCCTCGCCGAGAATGGAGTTCATGAGCGACGACTTACCGACATTGGGCCGGCCGATGATCGCCAGCCGGATCGCGTCGTCATTCTCGTCCGCGCCGTCGAAATCGGGCGGGAACAGCTTGACCACCTCGTCCAGCAGATCGGCGACTCCGTGGCCGTGCGCGGCGCTGACGACGTGAATCTCGCCGAGTCCGAGCCCGTAGAACTCGGCCGCGTCCTGCATAAGGCGCGGATTGTCCGCCTTGTTGACGACGACCAGGACCGGTACCGGAGCGGCGCGCAGGACGTCGGCGATATCCTGGTCGGTGGCCGTCATCCCGTCCGCCGCGTCCGCTACGAAAAGGATGACCTGGGCCTCCTCCATGGCGATTTCGGCCTGCGTGCGCACCTGCACGGCGAGGGGGTCGGTCTCGTTCAGGATGATGCCGCCGGTATCGATCACGGTGAACTCGATGCCGCGCCAGTCGACATTGTGATATAGCCGATCGCGGGTAATGCCGGGCGTATCCTCGACAATTGCGACGCGATGACCGATAAGTCTATTGAACAGCGTGGATTTTCCGACGTTGGGTCTGCCAACGACGGCGACGAGGGGGCGGGGCATGGCCGATCTCCAGTATGGCGGCCCCGTCCGGAGCGCTTCAGGCGGATCGGGCCGGGGTCGGAAAGCGATGCGCCCGTACGGGCGCGGATTTGTAGATTTGCGTTCTCTTCAAGGTGTCCGTAGCGTGATTAGCGGTTACATCGAATGTGTCTCGAGTTTCACGCGGCGGGGCGGCGGTCTCGTCCTGTTCCGGCCTGCGCACGCGTCTCACAGCGGGGCAGCGGCGCCCCAACGCAGTCATCACCGCATTGTATCATATGGCGCGACATGTTGACGGCAAAAAACTTGATTGTCCGTCAGGAATCGCGTTGACACCGCAAACTTGTTGTGTTATACTGGATTGAGAAACAATTCACAAAGTACCGGCGCGGGGGCCGGAAACCCGTTTAGAGCGACAGTTCGCGGAACCTCGGCAGACCACAATGGACATCCAGGCCTGGAAAAGCAGCTCCCCGAACGTTTCGTTCGAGCGCGAGCGGGGCGTATCCGGATTGACGGTAATACGCGACGTTGCGCATCTGGCGATCAATACCGGCGACGAAGCTGGGCGGTCCGATCGTATTCTCCAGGTTTTTCGCCTCCTCGCGCGCGCCGACGTTCCCGTCTTCCTCATCAAGCTGCATCGTACCCGCCTCACTATGGCGCTCGCCGGCAAGGACCTCCAGCGGGCGCATGAGGCGCTGCAGCCGCTCGACGTTCACGTTGCAACGCGGCGGGACCTCGGACTCGTTGCGGTCCGCGCCGCGAGCATGCGGGACCTGCACGGCGTCATCATCATGATTGCGGACGCGCTATTCGAGGCCGGCGCGCAGATCCACGAGATCGGCGACTCGCACGACTCCGTTCAGTGCCTGCTCGAAGCCGGCAAGCTGGCGGACGCGCTCGACTGCCTTCGCGCGAAGTTTCACCTCGACGCGGCCTCCGTGCACGAGAGCAGCATCGAGGCGGAGGACGCGCCGTGAAAATACTCGTCCAGAAATTTGGCGGTACGTCGGTGGACCGGCACGAGCACCGCATGCTCGCCGCGCGCAAGGTGATCCAGGCCCGCGAGGCCGGCTATCTGCCGGTAGTAGTCGTATCTGCGATCGGCAGGGCGGGCGCTCCCTACGCGACCGATACGTTGGTCAAGGTGCTGAAGGACATCGATCCGCAGGTGCCGCCGGCGCCGCGCGAGATGGACATGATGATGGCCTGCGGCGAGATCATTTCGACCGTGGTCTTCGCGCACACGCTGCAGACGCTCGGCTGCCGCGCGATTGCGCTCTCCGGCGGCCAGGCGGGCATCATCACCGATCCGGAGTTCGGCAACGCGCGCATCCACGAAATCCGGCCGCACTATATCCACCGATTGCTGCAGGAGGGATACGTTCCGGTAGTCTGCGGCTTCCAGGGCATCACGGAGCCGACCGACGAGTACGAGCACGGCGCGATCACAACGCTGGGCCGCGGCGGCAGCGACACGACGGCTTCGGCGCTCGGCGCGGCGCTTAACGCGGTCGGCGTCGAGATATTCACCGACGTGGACGGAGTCAAGACGGCCGATCCCGACCTCGTTCCGGCGGCGCGGACGCTCGATATCTGTACCTACCAGGAGGTCGCGGAGATCGCGCACCAGGGCGCCAAAGTGGTGCATCCTCGAGCAGCTGAGATTGCAATGGACCATAACATCCCGCTCTGGGTGAAGTCCACGTTTTCCGATGCGCCGGGCACCCGGATCACGGGTTATGGCGAGGAGGAGGCGGCGGCGAAACGCGTTACCGGAATCACGCACACGGGCAAGCTGGTCTACATCCGGCTGGAGATCGATAGCGAAGCGCACAAGCCGCTCATCGAGCGCGAAGTCTACCGTATGATGGCCCGCGCAGGCGTCAGCATCTTCCTGGTGACCTTCAGCAATGCCGCGCTCTCGTTCTGCGTGCCCCGGTCGCAGTATCCTGTCGCGCGCGACCTGCTGGACGGGATGGTGGTCCCGGCCGAACTGGATGAGCCGGACAGCGAAGGCAAGTTCGCCAACTACTACATATTCAAGTTTTCGGACGGGCTGGACCTGGCGTACAGCGTACAGCGGCCGCTGCTGAAGGCGGTCGAGAAGCGCGTCCGCGTCGTGGACGTGCCGGCGAGCGTTGTGGAGAACTGCACGATCGTCTCGGTGATCGCGTCGCGGTACCGCAAGGTGCCCGGCGTGATGTCGCGCATATTCGATGCGCTCGCCGAGGCTCGGATCCCGGTCTATCAGACCGCGGACACAGAGATGTCGGTTTCGTGCCTGATCTCGGAGAGCGAGATCAACCGGGCGGTTCGCGCGCTCCATGCGGAGTTTTTCGAGAAGGAGGAGTCCGCGGAGCCGTAACGAGCGGCGCCGTCTACGCGGACCCGGAACCGGGCGCGCAAGTTCGGCGCGACGCGGCGGAGTATCGGCGCAATGGCGAATAGAGACAAGCGCGACGACGATCCTGCAGAGCGCTTCCCCGCGCCTCCGCCATCGACCGAGCTGCCCGACGCGCCGCGGATCGAAGTGAAGCTGCCGCCCAAACCGGGGACGCCGGCCGCGGGCGGTCCGAAGCCGGGCTCTTATCGCAAGGCGGCGATAGCGGCGACAGCGGCCAGCACATTCGTTACGCCGGTGCTGGTGCTGGGAGTTGCCGGATGGTGGCTCGACCAGAGGATGCACACCAAGATCGGCATTTTCGCATTTGCGGGGACGGTCCTGGGCTTTATCATCGGCGTTTTATCACTGCAGCGCGTGCTGAAGCAGATCCGTTGAAAGCCCGCTCCAGCCCGGTATCGAAACAAGGCCTAGCGCGAGAGCACCAGCCTGTGTTGACGCGGGTGGGTCGCTGATTCGCCGGAATCTGTCCGGCCGTTGCCGAGCGGACGCCCATCTGTGACATAATAGAGTGTGGCTGCTCGCATTTTTCCAACACCTTTATGATTAGACTTCACAATCAGACACTTCGTACTTTTTTTCACAGTGTGACCGTGGCGACGGTGCTGGCCCTGGGCCTGGCTCTCGGCGGCCATCGGACCTGGGCTGCAGGCTACGCGCTGGGCGCGCTGGTCTCGCTGTTCAGTCTCTTTAGCCTGAAGGTCTGCGTGCCCGCGCTGTTCCACAGGGGAGCAACGGCCCGCGCGACGGCGCTGCTTCAAGCCCTGCTCGTGCTCAAGCTGCCGTTCTACGCAGTCGCTCTCTATTTCGCGGCTCGAATGGGCGCCGCGGCAGGCTTCGCCGCGTTCGCCGGATGCGCGCTTGTTCCCGCAGTTATCACGGCGGAGCACCTGGGCCGCGCGCTCGTGCAGGCCAATCCGCGCCTGGCGCGGATCCTGGCGATGCGCGCCACGGTCGTCGGGCCGGAGACGGCCGAGATCAGCGGCGCAGAGGCCACTGCGGCGACGCCGGCGCTGGTCGTACACGAAGGAGCTTGATGAGATGCCGGAGTTAAGGGGACACGTGCCTGCCAGGCTCCAGCCATTCCGCATCGCCCAGGCAGAACACGGCGCGCCCGGCGGGAACATGCGGCGGTTCGCGCAGCAGGAGGAGAAGGAGGAGCGGCACGCGGGAGAGGTACCGCCGGCGCCCCTGCTGTTCGCCAACGCGGTGTTCACCGCGGTATTCATGGTGATTCTGGGCGCCGCCTTCACGCGTAAGCTGCACGATGTGCCGAAGGGGTTCTCGAACTTCGGCGAGTGGCTGGCGGAGCAGCTTCGGGACTTCACCGTGAACACGATCGGGCCGGGCGGCGAGCGGCACGTTCCGCTCGTCGGCACGATCTTCCTGTTCATCCTGTTGATGAACCTGGCAGGCCTGATACCGGGCTTTCATTCGCCGACGAGCAACATCTCGTTCACCCTCGCGCTCGGCGTCGTGGTGTTCATCTACGTGCAGTATTGGGGAATCCGAGCGCAGGGCATTGGCGGATACCTGCGCCACTTCATGGGTCCCTCGCTCGGCGTGGGCGGCGGCAAGTTCCCGGAGCTCTTCTGGCTCATCGGGCCGATCGAGATGATCTCGGAGATCATCAAGCCCTTCACGCTTGCCGTCCGTCTCTTCGGCAACATCTTCGGCGAGGACGTGATCCTGATCGTGCTCGCCGGTCTGGCCGGGACATTGGCGGGCAGCGCGGCCGGCTGGATCCCGCTGCAGCTGCCGATCCTGTTCCTGGCTCTGCTGACCTCGCTCGTGCAGGCGCTGGTCTTTTCGATCCTGACCTGCATCTACCTTTCGCTCATGACCCAGCACGGTCATGGCGACGACCATGCGGACCATGGCGACGCCGGCGAGGTGCACGCACATCCGGTCGCGCATTAGCGTGATTTGACACAGCTTGGTCTCCGGCGACCTTGCCGGGACGATACACGGCTCGAACGCACGGTTCGAGAAAGGATGAGTGTTCGATGAATTACTTCATGGCGCTTGCGCTTGCCGTCGGATTCGGCGTTCCTGTTGCGGTCCTCTCCGCGGCCCTCGGACAGGGCAAGGCGGCCTCCGCGGCGCTCGAGGGGATGGCCCGCCAGCCGGAGCTTGTCTCCCAGCTTCAGACGGTCATGATCCTGGCCTTCGCCTTTATCGAGTCCCTCGTTATCTTCGCCCTGCTGGTCTTCTTCCTTCTCTCCGGGAAGCTGCCCGACACCGCGAAGGTGATGGAGCTGGAGCAGCAGAAAGTCTCGGCCGCCGCGCCCCGCGCGGGCGGATAGGCGGGACCCTGACCGCGAGCGCCCTTCCCGGACCGGTGAACGACCCGGCGCCGTCGCGCGCAGCCTGGTTCGCGCCGGTGGGCGTGCGCCGGCACTCGGACCCAGGGCGATGCCATCCGCGCTTTCGCCGCGGGTAGCAGCCCTTCCGGCGTCGCTTGAACGATAACATCGAAACGGATCGATCGCTATGGAATCCATAGTCAAAAGCCTGGCATTCGACTGGAGATACTGTCTTCTCCAGATGGCCCTGTTCATCATTCTGGTAATTGTGATGAATCAGGTCTTCTGGAAGCCGATGCTGGCGCATCTCGCGAAGCGCGACCAGGGCATCAAAGAAGCGCACGATTCTGTGGAGGCGATGCGTCACGAGATGGAGGCCCTGAGGGCCGAGTATCAGGCGCGCATCGTGAGGATCGAGAGCGAGGCCCGCACGCACATTCAGCAGGCCATCAAGGATGCGCAGTCCGAGCGCGAGCGCATCCTCGGCGAGGCCCGCGCGCATGCGGAGGCGGCGCTGCAGCAGGGCGTACAGGCGATGGAGCGCGAGCGGTCGGAGGCGTTTGTCAGCCTGCGCGACCGCACCGTCGCGATTGCGCTGGGCGCTGTTGACAAGGCGCTCGGCAGGGCCGTCGACGGCCCTGCGCTTAAGAGGGCGGTCGAATCGGGTGTGGCCTCGCGCATCTAGCGCACTGGGAGACCGGAATTGCTTGCGCTCTTAATGGAAGCCGTCGAGTGGCTGCCCTTCAAGATTGAAGACCCGAAGATCTTCATCGCGGTCGTCGTCGGTTTTGCGATCATCGTGTTAGTCGTGCTGCGCCTGCCGGTGCCCTACCTTAGCGTCCCGCACTACCGCAAGGTGCTGGACGAGCGCGAGGGCCGTATCGCAACGAACAAGCAGCAGGTCGACACGGCCATAGCGGACGTGCAAAAGCTGCGCAGCGACTACGCCGCGCGTCTGGAGCGCATCGAAGAGGAGGCCCGGGAGCGCATGGCCGTCGCCGTGCGCGAGGCCGACGCGGCGCAGGCGGAGATCATTGCCGAGGCGGAGCAACTTGCGCAGGCGATCCGGAGGCGCGCCGACGAGGAGCTGGCGCGCGAGCGGACGCGGCAGCGCATACTCTTCCGGCAGCAGCTTGTGCGGACTGCCCTCGATTCCGCGGAGTCGGCCGTGCGCAAGGTGACCGACGAGCCGGTCCAGCGAAAGCTCATCGGCGACTTTATCGCGCAGGCGGTAACTTCGGCGCCGGGCCGCAGGCTCGACCAGGGAGGGGCATAGCCAATGGCCGGGGAGCGCGACCTTCGCGCGGCGCGCCGTTATGCGACCGCACTCTTCGCCACCGCCGAGCGGGCCGATAAGCTCGACACGGTTACGAGCGACCTGAATACCGTCGTCAGCTTCATGGACCAGACGCCGGCGCTGGATCAGATGTGGAGCAGCAAGGTCGTGCCGACCGGCAAGAAGCGTGAGCTGATCAGCACGCTTGTCGGAGCCTTCATCGACCCGCTAACGCTGTCATTTCTCCGCCTGCTCGTCGATAAGCGGCGCGAGGATATTCTGAGCCTGGTCCGCCTGGAGGTGCAGCAGCTCTCGGACGCCTCGAAGCATCTCGTCCGCGCGCAGGCGACGTTCGCACTGGAACCGACGGCGGAGGAGCGCGAACAGTTGACGGAGAGCCTCTCGAAGCGCACCGGCGAACACGTCGATCTGACGGTCGACGTAGACCCTTCGATTTTGGGCGGCGTGGTGGTCCGCATGCACGACACGATCATCGACGGCAGCGTTCGCGGCACCCTGGAGCGCCTGCGCGAGCAACTCTTGCAGGAGGCGTAGGAAGGCAGCCGGCAATCGGCAGTCGCCATTCGTGGATGCGTTTTCCGAGTGCCGAATGCCGATTACCGAATTCACAGATGGAGCGAATCAGGTATGGCAATCAGACCGGAAGAGATAACCTCGATCATCGAGCGGGAGCTGCAGTCCTACACGCGCGAGATCGAAGAGGTCGGCGTAGGGACGGTGCTACAGGTCGGCGACGGCATCGCGCGCGTCTACGGCCTCAGGGATTGCATGGTCTCCGAGCTGCTGGAGTTTCTCGACGATAAGGGCAACCCGATCACGGACTCGCAGGGCGCCGTAATCCGCGCCATCGCGCTCAACCTCGAAGAGGACAACGTGGCCGCGGTAATCCTCGGGCCGGATCTGGAGATTCGTGAGGGCACGACAGTCAAACGCACCGGGCGCATCATCGAGGTGCCCGTCGGACCGTCGATGCTCGGCCGCGTCGTCAGCGCCTCCGGAGACCCGCTCGACGGCAAGGGGCCGATCGTTACGAACGAGTCGGCGTTCATCGAGTCGCGCGCGCCCGGCGTCGTGGATCGCCAGCCGGTGAAGCAGCCGCTCCAGACCGGACTGAAGGCCATCGACTCGCTGGTGCCGATCGGCCGCGGCCAGCGCGAGCTGATCATCGGCGACCGCGGAATCGGCAAGACGGCCATCGCTCTCGACACCATCATCAACCAGAAGGCCAACTGGGGCACACCGGACGGCGTCGTCTGCATCTACGTCGCGGTAGGCCAGAAGGCCAGCACCGTCTCCAACGTCCAACGCGCCCTCGACGCCGCGGGCGCAATGGAGTATACGATCATCGTCGCCGCCACCGCATCGGATCCCGCCCCGATGCAGTACATCGCGCCCTACACCGGCTGCGCGATCGGCGAGTACTTCCGCGACAAGGGCCAGCACGCGCTGGTTATCTACGACGACCTCTCCAAACACGCCATCGCGTACCGTCAGGTATCGCTCCTGCTGCGCCGGCCGCCCGGCCGCGAGGCCTATCCCGGTGACGTCTTCTACCTCCACAGCCGCCTGCTGGAGCGGGCCGCCAAGGTCCGCGAGGACTTCATCGTTGTCGCGAAGGGGGCGCCGGCCGACACGAAGGTGGGAGTGGACGGCAAGCTGTACGAGGGCGAGGATGGCCCGAAGGAGGCCGCGAAGGCGCTTGAGGCACTTGGCGCGGACGGCAACGAGGTGCGGATGGTGCCCGGAACCGGCGGGTCGCTGACGGCGCTGCCGATCATCGAGACCCTCGCGTCCGACGTCTCCGCCTACATTCCGACCAACGTCATCTCGATTACGGACGGCCAGATATTCCTGGAGCCGGATCTGTTCTTCTCCGGCGTCCGCCCGGCCATCAACGTCGGCATTTCCGTCTCCAGAGTAGGCGGAAGCGCGCAGGTCAAGGGCATGAAGGCGGTTGCCAAGAGCCTCAAGCTCGACCTGGCGCAGTACCGCGAGGTACAGGCCTTCTCGCAGTTCGCGTCGGACCTCGACCGCGCGACCCGCGCGCAGCTCGATCGCGGAGCCCGCCTCGTCGAAATCCTGAAGCAGCCGCAGGGCCAGCCGATGCCGGTCGAGCAGCAGATCACGATCATCTACGTGGGCTTCAAGGGCTTCCTGGACGATGTCGATGTCGCCAACATCCAGAAGTTCGAGACGCAGTTCCACCCGTTCATGGCGGAGAACTACCCGGACATCATGGAGAAGATCCGCCGCACGAAGGATCTGGATAAGGACACCGAGTCGGCGCTGGTCAAGGCGATCGAGGCCTTCAAGGCACAGTTCACGCCGTAGCCGGCGCGCCGTAACGGACTGTCGGGGCAGTGCGCCGCAGGAATCATCGATGAGCAACTCCGGGCCATTCGGCGATCCGCAAACCGAGCTGCGCGCCGCGATCCGCGGAATCCAGGACGCCGTTCGCGAGCTGCACGAGAGCGTGGTCCGCAGCGTAATGGACCGGAATCGCGCGGAAGCGGCCGCGACGAAGATCGAGCGCGAGATCGCGGACCTGGACACCAAGGCCGCGCTCGCGGAGGAGGCCTCCCACTCGGACGTCGCCGCGGAACTGCGCGCCGAGCGCGATCGCCGCACCGCCGAGCTGGTGGACGCGCGCGGCCTGGCTTCCCGGCTCGCCGCCGCAGCCGAGGCGGCAAAGACTGGCCAGCCTGCCGAGGAGGCCCGCCTGCTGCAGCAGGCCCGCGAGCTTCGGGCGCGGTTCGCGGCTTCCGCGGGCAGCACTATCGGCGGCGAAGCGGGCCTGTCCGAGGCGGACGTGCTCTTCGAGCGAGCGCGCAGCAAGACCGCCGGCCTGCAGAATGAGGCCAGCGCCCGCGCCGAGGTCGCCGCATCCCGCGGGCCGGCGCCGCACGCGGCCGTGGAGCAGACAGCCGACCAGTTGCTTGCGGCCCTGGAAGCGAGAATCGCGGGCGGCCATATGCTCGCCTCAACTCCAGGCCCGCCCGGCGCGAGCTCCGCTCTGCCGGAGCCAGGACCGCATTCAACCGGCGAAGCGGCGCTGGACGCTGCCTCCCAGCACACTTGGGCCGCGGCGATTGGCAGGGCCGCAGCAGGAGAACGAGCTCCCATGGACCCAACGCAGCGCGTGCGTATCGCGGCCGTCGGCACAGGCAACATCTTCCGTAGCGCGCACCTTCCGGCCTATCCCGACATAGCCCAGGCGCAGCTCGTCGCCTTTTGCGATCCCGACCCCGCGGCCCAGAAGGCGGTTCAGAAGCGGTACCACGAGCTGATGGAGGCCAGGCGCAAGCAGGCCGAGGAGCGCGGCGACCAGGAGACCGTCGAGCGGATCGAGCGCGATCGCGAGGCGATCCAGGTCGTCGGCGACATCAGCGAGGTTATCGCTACCATCAAGCCGGACCTCGTCGATATCTGCACCCAGCCGATGCTCCACGCGCCGCTCTCGATCCAGGCGCTGGAGGCCGGCATCAACGTGATGTGCGAGAAGCCGATCTCGCGGAGCTGGCTGGAGTCGCAGCGCCTGATCGAGACGGTCAAGCGCACCGGCAAGCTGTATCAGCATAACGAGAACTGGTTGTGGGACCGCGACTGGTACACGGCCAAGAAGCTGGTCGATTCGGGCGCCATCGGCGAGCCACTGCTCATGTTTCTGGCCACTGCGCATGGCGGGCCGGAGGGCGCGGGCCGCTTCTGGAACTCCGACTACGGCGGGGGCGGCGCGCTGCTCGACAACGGCATCCACGCGATCGGCGCCTCCTGGTACGTGAGCGGGCTGGACAAGCGGCCGACCTACGTGAAGGCCGCGGAGCCGTTCGGAATGAGCATCCGCATGCCGAACCGCATCCTCGACGGCCGTTTCCAGCAGGTGCGGGTGGACGACGACGCGCACATCTTGATCCGATTCGAAAACCCTGAGACGCTCGCCTGGACGACGGCGCACGTCGAAGGAAGCTGGAGCCATCGGGACTCGCCGGACACCGTGGTCATCGGTTCGACCGGCAAGATCCTCTTCGTGAGCGAGGAGAGCCGTCGGTACGCCGTGGTGATCGACTCGTACGATCGCGAGGCGCGCCGGATCGAGGTAAGCGGCCCGACGTGGCAGCACTGGCCCTCCTCGTTCTACGGCGAGATACTCAACATGGTGGAGTGCGTCCGAAACGACACGCCTTCGATCAGCGACGCGACGTTTGGCGCGGAGTGCTCCGCGGTCGTCGGCGCGTCGTACCTGTCGGAGCGCGACGGCCGGCGCGGCGTCTCTGTCGAGGAGTTCAAGCAGTTTGCGCGCGGCATCGCCGAACAGTATCCGGGCGATCCCGCCGCCGCGGACAACGCTCTCGTGGACGCGCTGCTTTCGGCGGTGCGGACCTAACCCCCCGCTCCCTTCCCTGGCCGCTCGTTCCTCGCTAGGGAAGGGGGAGCCGTCTAGCCCCTTCCCGCTTGCGGGAGGGGGTTGGGGGTACGACGGATGCGGTCCGCTACAAAGGGAGACTCATGGCAACGATTCGACAGTTGCGGCAGCGTCGCAAGGTCGCGCAGAATATTCAGCAGATCACCAAGGCGATGAAGATGGTCGCCGCCGCCCGGCTGAAGCGGGCGCAGGACCGCGTGACCGCGGCGCGGCCCTACGCTGCTACGATGCGCGAGATGATGACCAGCCTCTCCAGCGCGGTGGGCGCGGAGGTGCAGCACCCCCTCCTGGCGCAGCGGCCGCCGCAGAACATCGGCTTCCTGGTGGTCACGTCGGACCGCGGACTGGCCGGCTCCTACAACTCCGCGATCCTGCGCCGGGCGACCGAGCTGCTCAAGGAGTACGATAAGAGCCGCGTCAAGCTCTACCTCGCCGGCCGCAAGGGCATCCAGTTCTTCCGGCGCCGTGGATTCAACATCGGCGAGGAATTCACCCTCAACAACACAGGTGTCACTTTCGACGAGGCGAAGAGGATCACGCGCGCGGTCTGGACGGAGTTCGAGACGGAGAAGATCGACAAACTGGTGCTCGTCTACACGAAGTTCCTCTCGGCGATCAGCCAGAAGCCGACGGAGGTCCAGCTTCTGCCCATCCAGCCGCCGACCGTCGAGGATGCGCCGCCGGACCAGTTGCAGGAGGAGTACATCTTCGAGCCTGCCGCCGATGTGCTGCTCGATGCCCTGCTGCCACGCTATGTCGAGGGCCAGGTCTACCAGGCGCTGCTGGAGGCGACGGCCAGCGAGCACGGCGCGCGGATGACGGCGATGAGCTCCGCCACGGACAACGCGGCCAAGATGATCGGTACGCTCACGCTCTTCATCAACCGCGCGCGGCAGGCCGGCATCACGCGGGAGATTTCCGAGATCGTCGGTGGCGCGGAGGCGCTCAAGGGCTAGCTTCCATCGGGCTTGCGTCTCGTTGCGGCCGGTCCGCCGATGCAGTTGCATCGGCGGACCGGCCGCTTTGCATTCAGATCCGCCGCTATATCGTTATAGGGGTAAAGGGGTACACTTAGTGACGGGAACCCGAGTCTTTGCACGAGGAAGTGTGAAGGATGGAAGGGGTGTGCAAGCCCGGCGGCGAAGTCGTGGCAGAGATCGGGGGTGGGATGGCGGACGAGCTCCGATTCACGAAGATGGAGGGAGTCGGCAACGATTTTGTCGTGGTCGACGGGCGTGCCGACCCTGCGGCAGACTGGTCGACACTGGCGCTCGAGCTGTGCGACAGGCACACCGGCATCGGCGCGGACGGCCTTCTGGTGCTTGAAAGCACGCACCTGGCGGACATTCGGATGCGGATGTTCAATCCGGACGGAACGCCGGACGTGTGCGGCAACGGGCTCCGCTGCATCGCGCGCTACGCCATTGAGCGCGGCATAGTCCAGTCCGACACGCTTCGTATTGCGACGCTCGCGGGGGGCCGTGGCGCGACCGCGCGCCGAGGCGCGGACGGCGTGATCGAGGCGGTGACCGTGGCCATGGGCCAGCCGCGCTTCGAGCCGGCGGACATCCCCATGCGAGTCCCACGGGCCAGGGTGGTGGACTATCCGCTGGAGCTGGACGACGGCGTTACGCTCCCGATTTCGGCCCTCTCGACCGGCACTGCGCACGCGATCGCCTTCGTCAACTCGCTGCCGGACGACGCGACGTTTCTGGCGCTCAGCCCCCAGGTCGAGTGCCACCCGCTGTTTCCCGACCGCACGAGCCTGATGTGGTGCAAAGTCGAAGGCCCCCAGCGGCTCCGGCTGCGGATTTGGGAGCGCGGCGCGGGCGAGACGTGGGGCTGCGGAACGGGCGCCTGCGCAGTGGCGGTCGCCGCTATCGAAAAGGGGTTTGCCACCCCAGGCGAGCCAGTTATCGTCGCGAGTCGGGGCGGAGAGCTGAGGATCACGTGGCAGCCGCACGCAGAGATCGAGATGACCGGCCCCGCGGAGACCGTCTTTGATGGCATCTACCGCTTGTATCGGACGACCGCGTAGGAGAAACCACCAACTCATACGGAGAGGACACTAACGATGTCGAATACCGTGAATGTCGAAACGGAGTCCGGCCTGCGCGAAATGCGGGGAATCGAGGGGCAGGACGTCAGTAACTATCAGGGACGGTTTGCGCATGCCTGCCGGCTCGATGAGGTCGCCGAGGAGGGCTGCCGCGTCGTCGAGCTGGACGGGCAGTCGGTTGCGCTGTTCCGCCATGGCGGCGAATTGTTCGCAGTCGATAATCGGTGCCCGCACATGGGCTTCCCGCTTCACCAGGGCACCGTGGACTGCGGAATCCTCACCTGCCACTGGCACCACGCCCGTTTCGATCTGGCCAGCGGCGGCGCTTTCGACCCGTGGGCGGACGACGTGCGCTCCTATCCCGTGCGTATAGACGATGGCGAAATCTTCGTGGACATGGCGCCGCCGGCGGAGCCGCCGGCCGAGCGGTTCTCCACCCGACTCTCGGAGGGCCTCAAGCGCAATCTGTCGCTCATCATCGCGAAGGCGCTCATCGGCCTGCATGCCTGCGGCGCGCCCGATACGGTCGCGCTGGCGGCAGGAGCGGAGTTCGGCACGCGCAACTCCAGCTCCGGCTGGGCTTCCGGCCTGACGATCCTGACCGCGATGGGGAACATTCTCCCGTACCTGGACGACGCCGACCGGCCGCGCGCGCTCTACCACGGTCTCCGCCACGTGGCGCAGCAGACGGCAGGCCGCCCGCCCGCTTTCCCGTACGACTCACTGCCGGACACGAATGAGCCGCCGGAGAGCCTGAAGTCCTGGTTC
>Ga0070735_10001917_pt1 | contig 19301 bp, 16 predicted proteins | sample Coa_R1_FD_66443 | JGI IMG/M metagenome (GOLD analysis project Ga0070735, IMG submission 66443) | Surface soil microbial communities from Centralia Pennsylvania, which are recovering from an underground coalmine fire - Coalmine... | ecosystem: Environmental > Terrestrial > Soil > Unclassified ... | reverse complement strand
GCGCGAAGGATCCGACGCGCCTCGCTGTAGATGCGTAGATTTCGGTGCAGACAGTCGGTGCGCGCCAACTCCAGCCGTGTCAGGCAGTCCGGGTGAAACGCCCGATCCAGCCCGCACGCTCTGAGGCGGTGGAGCAACAGCGGCCCGACTCGCTGGCGATCGATGAGGTCGTCGAATCCGGGCTGGCTCGATCCCAGCACTGCAAGATCCGCCTGCGTGGGGCCGCCCTCATCCACCCGCAGGCAATCGAGGAGCGGCTGCGCGAAGGATACGCTATCCGATGGACTGGTCGTGTTGAACATGAGCCATAGCTTGAGACTGCCGCGCGGGCTTTCACGTGGCTATCGCGGCGCGCCGAGATTATGCGGCCAGACCGCAATTTCCACAGGGAAACGGCAGTCGTTTGCGGAATTGTAGGGAGCGAACCTGGCTGGTGCGTACTGTTTGCCGGTTCGCGACTGGAGAGGCCGTCAATGACACCTGCTGCAAGACTACCGGGTCCGTTCGCCCGCATGGGGACGCCGGGGCCAAAGGGAATATGATAGCGGCGCGCCGCTCCGCATCGCGTCGGTTTTCATGGGGCTCGATCCGCCGGCATAGCATCGTGGAGCTGGTCGTGACGGCTCAGATGCTGCTGCTGGGCTGTATCGTCGAAGCCGCGCTCAGGATTGTACCCGTTCCGCGCCTGATTCGCTGGGTCCGGGGCGTGGCGGCATCGCCCGTCGGGCTGGTCCTTCCGCTGGTCCGACGCCGACTTGGCCAGGATCAGCTCCTGAGAATCGCAGCCGCAGCAGCGCGAATCCTGCGCGGACCCGATGGCTGCCTGCCGCGTTCGTTTCTGACCCTCTGGCTGGTCACATGCCCTGGTTCGCGTGCCGAGCTGGTGCTTGGCGTGCGCCGGGATGCGAATGCACCGATCGCCGCGCACGCGTGGATCGAGGCTGACGATCGCGCAGTCGCAGAGACGGCGACCGGCCTATCGGCGTGCGCCGTTATTGGCCGATACTGATAAAGAGGATTGGCGATGCGCGCGGCCGACGATGTCGTTTGGTGCCCGGTCGAGGGCGAGATCGTACTGTTTCATACAACCGAGGGCGCGTACTTCGGCTTGAGCGCAGTTGCGGCACGCATCTGGACGCTGCTTAACGAGGGCCGCACGCCAGATTCCGTCGTCGAAACCCTTGTCTCCGAATACGAGGTTGATGAAAGCCCGGCGCGGTCCGAGGTCGATCGGATTGTCGCAGAACTCGGCGGACTGAAGCTTCTAACGGAAGATTGAGTTGCCGGCAAAGAGGGACTGTCCGCGCATGGGCACAATTGCGGGCCTGATCTCGCTCACCGGAGACCCGATAGATCGCGACCGCATGGAGCGCGACAACGCATCTACTCGAAGGACCGCCGAATCTCTGGATCGAAAGCGCCGCAGGTCTACTGCATGGCGGCTTCGCGACCACTCCGGAGGGCGTCGGCGACTTCCAGCCGCTCGTGGATGCGGAAGGGGGGCTGGTATTCTGCTTCGACGGCCGGCTCGACAACCCGCGCGATCTGATCGCACTGCTGCCGTCCGACCGGCGGCCATCCTCCCCCGCACCGGATTCGATCCTGGCGCTCGCAGCGTATAAGGTGCTTGGCGCACGGTGCCCTGAGCGGTTCGTGGGCGACTATGTTCTTGCGGCGTGGCATCCGGCCGAGCGCCGGCTTTACTGTATACGGTCGCCGGGTGAGTGGAGACCGCTGTTCTGGTGCGAAACCGATTCGCTGTTTGCATTCGCGACCGAGCCGATGCAGTTGTTCGCCGGCGCGCCGCCCGAAAAGCAGGCGAACGAACCCGCGCTCGGCGAGCTGCTCGCGCTGCGTTTCAGTACGCCGGTCGAGACGCTGTTCAAGGGCGTCTATCGTCTGCGCCCCGGATGGTCACTGACCGTGGAGCGTGGGACCGTCCGCCACGACCATTGGTATCGCGGGCCATTCGAGCCCGTGCGCCTGAATGACGATACGGAGTACATAGAGCGGTTCCGCGACCTATTCGACCAGGCGCTAGCGAGCTGTCTGCGGTGCAACACGGCCGTTGTGGCGTCGCTGTCGAGAGGATTGGACTCATCATCGGTCGTGTGCCGAAGCGCGGAGCTCCATCGGTCCGGGCGCGTCGCGCGGATGCCGCAGCCAGTCTCTCTTGTATATCCCGGCCTCGATTTGACGGACGAATCGCAATGGATCGACATCGTGGCTGCCCATGCCGGCGCCGAGCCGATCCGCGCGGAGCCGGCGGCGTACGATTGGGACGAGATCGCCAGCTGGACTGCACACACGGGCTTCCTGCCGCTCAGGACCAACGGTCACTCGCTCACGTCGATCTACCGGAGTGTCCGCGACGCCGACATCCGCGTCCTCATCACGGGCGAGGGCGGTGACGACTGGCTGTCCGGCGGATACGCCCACTGGCCGGAGCTTGTTCGGACCTGCAGGTTCGTACAGCTTGTGAGAGAGGGATTCGACTCGCAATTCGGCGGCAGCGTTGGCAGCCGGGCGCGTCGCATCGTCGGCCACGGAGTGATGCCGCTGATCTACGGCGCGCGTCGCAAGGCGGCCGTGCAGCCGCAGTTCGACCCTGACGACTCGGTCCCGGAATGGATATCGCCCGACTGGGCCCGATCGATCGCATTAGCGGACCGTCTGGCCGCCGCTCCGCAGATACCGGATGGCCTCAGGCTTCACCGGCAGACGCTGTACGCCAACGTGGAGCGGCCGCGCCATCACATCAACATTGGGCCGGCGCTGGCCTGGGCCGGTCAGGCCGGCATCGAAATGCGGCATCCGTTCCACGACCGGAGGCTCGCGGAGTTTGTGACGGGCTCGCCCGGGCGCCTGTTCCGGCGTGGCGAGACACGCAAGTGAATACTGCGCGAGGCGATGCGCGGCACGCTGCCGGAAGCGGTACGAACTCGCGGCTCCAAGGCCACTTTTGACGACGTTATCGGCGTAGAGCTCGGCAAGCGGTTCCAGAACCATGGAATCGAGAATCTCCACGCAGTCCGCAACGGGTGGGTCGACGCGAGCACGCTCGATCGAATGTACAGAGGGTACGTCGACGGCCGACGCGCGGGACTCCATCCGCGCGACATCCCAAATATCGCGTCCGTCTGGTTCGCCGTGGCAGTCGATCTATGGATCACGGCTGTCCTGGCGGCGTAACGGAGCTTAAACTGAGAGATGGAGGATAGCATGGAACACGATCAGGCGGCGAACCGCGAGCGGAAGCCCCAGGAAGTCGCCCAGCGAACGAGTGACGTCCCGTGCGACGGCACTTCAGTGGCCAGGCGCCCGTGGACGCCGCCCACCATACGGCGTTACGGCACGGTCACGGCTCGCACCGGTCACGTGTCGGTCAAGCCCGGCGACGGATTGAGCAACCTTACCTGAGTTGTGCCGGAGCGCGGCGCTGCCGGGCAGACGAGTTTAAGGACGACTGCACTCCACCTTCGCGAATCAGGCGGCGGATGAGGATCTCGATCGCGGAAGCAAGAACGTGCCGGTTTCGATACAGGTATGCCGGCCTCGGCATTGCTTCCGACCGCGTGCTGCACCACCTGCCCGCGGACGCGGAGCCGTGTCGCCGTCCCGACGTGTACCTCCTCGCGTCCGCGGAAGCAGAGCGGCGCTTGGGGCCGCAGCCGGGCGAAACGTTGTTCCGCTGGAACGGCCGGTTCGAGCTGTCGCTCTCCCGCACCACGGATGGATGGCAGTTTGCGTCGGACGCGGCGGCATCGTTCGCGGTCGATCCGGCCGGTACGCTCGTACGGCGCATGTTGTCCGTCGCGCCTTGTGAGGAGGCGATCGCGGAGATGCTGGTCCACCGGATTCTCCCTCGTGTGGCGCAGCTGCGCGGCGCCCACGTCCTGCACGCATCGGTAGTTGCTCGGGACGGCAAAGCGGCCGTGCTTTGCGCTGCATCGGGGCACGGCAAGTCGACGCTGGCGGCATACCTTACGAGCCAGCGGGGATGGCAGTTGCTGGCGGACGACGCGTGCGCGTTCCGCATCGAGGCCGGCGTACCGCGGGTCTACGCGACCTGTAACACGTTGTCGCTATTCGATGACGCCGCGGACGGGCTGGGCGTTTCGCGCACCGGGTCAACGCGCTCTGTCGCCCGCGGCGTAAAGCACGACTGCGCGCCCGGCTCGGCCGGGGGGCCAAGCTCCGCTGAGCCAGCCGCCATCTTCCTGTTGACGCGTCCTTTGGCTGATGAGCCCGCCGGGACCGAACGCGTTGCGGCGACGGAGAGCGTGGCCCTGTTGCGGCAGCAGATAATTCAGTTCAATCCGGCGGATGTCACCGCGTGCAGCGGCCACCTCCAGTTCCTGACTCGCGTGGTCGGCCGTGTGCCGGTTTACGTGCTGAGTTATCCCCGTCGATTTGAAGCGGTCGCCGAGGCAGCGGACCTGGTCGACCGGAGCGTGCCGTTTGGCCGGCGCGAAAGACCATGAGCTCGGGATCTTCGGAGCTTCCGCAAGGGGCCGGCGGGCGCGCAATCTACGATCTCGCGACAACTGCAGCCGACTACGAGCCGTGGTCCCGTGCGCCCCTCCGCACGGTGATCCTGTGCAGCCACATGCGGTCCGGCAGCACGCTGCTCGGCGAGGCACTCTATTTCGCCGGTGGAGTCGGCTGCCCGATCGAGTACTTTCACCGAGGCTTCCGGCCAACCCTCGAGCGGTGCTGGGAGGCGGCGGGGCCGAAATATCTAGCCGAGCTTTGCCGGAGGCGGACCGATTCCACCGGAACGCTTGGAGTCAAGCTCTTCTGGGTAGATATAGTCGATCTGTGTTCGGAACGCTTCCCCGAGCATTCGGAGCTGCTTGCGCCGAACCTTGACGAGGATGCGAGCGCGGAACAAGAGGTCTACACCCTGGCAGCAAAACGAATGGCGGAACTCTTCCCCGAACCGGCGTTCATTCTACTGGACCGGCGGGACCGGCTTAGGCAGGCCGTATCCGCAAGCCTCAGCGTTCAAACGCAGGTCTGGCGTCGCATCCCAGGCGTACAGGACAATACACCGGTATGCGAGCCGCAGTTCATGTATGAGGAGAGCCTGTACGCGTCCGCAACTTATGCCGCGGAACGCTGGAATCGCATGTTCGCACACATGGGCGTGACGCCGCACAGGGTGGATTACGAGGCGCTGGCTAGTTCGTACGGGCAGACGGTGTGCGCGCTGATTGAAGCGATGGGAAGTCCGGCGACTGGCGACGTGCCGCGGCCGCGCATGGCGCGGCAGGCAGACGCGTTTTCCGAGCAGTTCATGAAGCTGTTTCTGGACGAGCATGAGGAGCGGAGGCGAGGCACCGGAGCGGCAGGCAACGGCTAAGGCGCTTCCGATGCCCCACGTGCTGGTCCAGTTCAGCGGATGTCACCGCACTCGGCTGTAGCCCTGGCCGTCCGTCTTCATGTAGGTCGGCAGGGAGCTGTTCGTCGGAACTGAAGATGTCGGCTCGAACTTTACGCCGTCCGGGCTGACGAACGCGCCTCGGTTGTTGATGTACACGCCAGGCGCGCGGGCGCCGGCAGGTCCAGCGTTCGGCGCCTTTGATGCAGGCCCGCCGGCGCTGGCGGATGGCTGGACGGCGAAAGCCTGCAGAAGACCGTAGTTCTGAATGTACACGATCCCAATCGCTATGCCGCAAGCGACTGCGGCAAGCGCCAGGTAGCGAAGCAGCGCGAGGGTTATGCGTCGGGCCGGAGATTGCTGAGGCAGCTCCGGATAGTAGTCCACATCCTCGGCATCGTCGTCCAACTCTACGATCGGGTGCATCGTCTGCCGACTCCTTTCCGCATCGCGACGGGCGAGTACGCAGCTGCAAAACTATCGCTCTCAGGCATAATCGTAAATTGCGCGACTTCCGACCGGGAAAGCGCTCCTTCGCCGCAGGGCGGAGCGCCGTTCTTAATTATAGCACAATGTTCGGTGAAGGACCGGGCGCGGCACGCTGTCGCAATGCAGCACATCGAACACGAGCGCCGTCAATCGCTCCGGGGCCGCTGCCACCGACAGTCCACATTCCGAAATCACGCCGGCGCGGACGAGGTCAGCGCAGGGAAGATCGGTAATGATCGGATCCTGTCTACGCTGATCAACATAGCGCACCATAGTAGGAAATATACCATGAAGTGGGGGAGACGGTCGTTTGTAACCGTAATTGTCGCCGCGGTCTGCCTGGTTTCGGGCGCCGCCGCGGCTTTGGCCGACCGGGGCGAGCGGCAGGATCCGCAGCCGCCAGCCGCGCAGCCGTCCGGCGAGGGTTACCGCGCCAACTTCGAGCAGGTGTGGCGAACCGTACGCGACCGGTTTCATGATCCCAATTTGAACGGGGTGAACTGGGCGAAGATCGCCGAGACCTTCCGCGCAAAGCTGCCGGACATCAAGACCAAGGCGGAGTTCGAGGCGTTCATCAACAGGATGTTGGCGGAGCTACACGCCTCGCACACCGGATATTCAACGGACGACGACGTCGAATTCTACATGCTGCCCTCCGTGATGCGGCAGGACATGACCGGCCATCGCACCGAGCATATTGGCGTGATGGGCGCGCAGGAGGGGGATGAGTTCGTTGTGGCCGCCGTGCTGGACGGCGGGCCCGCGGAGGTTGCGGGACTTCAGAGCGGCGACAGGATCGTGTCGGCCGACGGCACTCCATTCCGGACCGCCGGGTCGTTTCGCGGCAAGGATGGCCGTCCGGTTGCCGTGGCATTCCGGCGCGGTCGCGACGTTGCGGTACACACCGTGATGGTAATCCCTGTACGGCAGAACATTCTGCAGGCCTATCTCGATGCGACCGAAAAGAGTGCGCGCATCATTAGCGTCTCCGGCAAGCGCATCGGCTACATACACCTGTGGACCATGGCAAACGACGCGTTCCGTACGACGCTCGAACGGGTGCTGGAGCGGCGGCTTCACGACACGGATGGACTGATTCTTGACCTGCGTGACGGTTACGGCGGCTCGCCGTGGAACTATGCGGACGTTTTCTTCCGGCCGGACGTAAGCTGGGAACAGCAGTCGCGATCCGGCGGCGGCGCGACGCGATATACCGGATACGGCAAGCCGATGGTGGTGTTGATCAATCAGGGAACGCGGAGCGCCAAGGAGTTCTTGAGCTACGAGCTCAAGACGAAGCATCGCGCGACCCTCGTCGGAACGCGGACGGCGGGCGCGTTCCTCGGCGCGGGAGCCTTCGAGATCGGGCGGGACGGACTGCTCGAGCTGCCGATCCTCGGCCTTAAGGTTGACGGCCAACTCCTGGAGGGCAACGGGGTGGCGCCCGACGTGAACGTGCCTGCGCGGAACAGCTACACGGACCGCGACGCGCAGGTCCTCGCGGGTGAGCAGGCGCTGGCCGAAATGACGAAGGTACGGGCGCAGGCGCCAGCCGGAAGGCACGCGGCACTTTAGCGGCGAGGTGGAAACGTTGGACATCGTAAACCGAGATGCCACTGCGGCCTTCACTACGAAGGACTCGTCCTCGATCCGGGAGATCCTGGCGCCGCGCAATTCGTGCCTCGAGCGGCAGAGCCTCGCGGAGGCGACGATCGCCGCCGGTGGGCGCACGATTGCGCACTTTCATCCAAATACGGAAGAGATTTACTACATTATGGATGGAGAAGGGGCGATGGCGATCGACGGCGAGCAGCGGCATGTTCGGCAGGGCGATGCGATTGCGATCCCGGCTGGGCGTCGCCATCAGATCCGCAATGCGGGATCGGTACCGCTCGTGTTTCTGTGCTGCTGCGTTCCGGCTTACACCGATGCGGACACTGAGTTCTGCGATTCACTGTTGTAACAGGTGTCTGATATAAGATTTCAGAGAAAACATTATCGGACATTGTGTTATTCCACAAAGCCGCGTTGCAATACGGTTATAACCCGAATTCACAACGTCGGTCGCGTCATGCATTGCTCAATCCGATTGGATGGCTGCATGTGAGGCGCACGAAGTGAATCGAGATGCACGACGGAGCTTGTCCTACCCGGCGCTCCAGTCCGATGCGAGGGCGTGCGCCGAGCCGATGCACAGATCCCGTAGGAGGGGCAGGGAGCCGGCCATCGAGGCGACGACCTCATCGTGCGACACGGGAGCATCGCTCAAGCCCGCCGCGATGTTTGTGACGATTGCGAGGGCCGCGTACTCGATCCCGGCTTCGCGCGCGAAAATCGCTTCTGGCAGGCCTGTCATTCCGACCACGTCGGCGCCCCAGGAGCGGAACAGACGGACCTCTGCCGGAGACTCGAAACGCGGGCCGTCACAGCAGAGGTATGTGCCGCGCGGCGTGATGCCGATATTTTGCTCGCGGGCCGTCTGGGCGACCTTGCTGCGCAGCAGGCTGCTATAGGGCAGCGAGAAGTCGGTGTGCCGCGATTGGCCGCTGCAATACAGCGTGACGTCGCGTCTCTTTGTGAAGTCGATGAAATCGTCCAGCAGGACGAAGGCGCCCGGAGGTAGATCAGTTCTGAGCGAGCCCACCGCGTTGGTTGCGAAGGCGTATCGCGCCTCGAGCTGGAGCAGCGCGAGGATGTTTGCGCGGTAGTTGATCTCGTGCGGCGCCAGCCCGTGTTCCGGGCCGTGTCTGGCCAGGAAGAAGAGCTTGAAGGGCTCCGTATAGTTATCGGCCACGCTAAGCACGCGGGCCGGGCCGGCAGGGGTCTCGACGTCGATCGGTTCTGCGAAGATGTCCGGCGGCAGCGTCTCGAAGCCCGTGCCGCCGATGATCGCTATGTTGCCAGGCGACGAGCTGGGGGTAAGCGTTCGTTCGTCCATGATTCTTCGTCCATTCTCTATTGACAAGGGTCTGCGGCGCGCGATATGCTAAGGGGTCGCGATCCGGCGACTCTCGTTCCTCATTCTAGCACGCGGCGCCGCGCTCCTCCAGCGACGCGAGGCGCCGGGCGCCAAATCATCCATTGGGCGGTGACCAAAAGGCAGGCCGCTGATCGTCGATCGACACCCGCCGCTCTCGTTGACCGAAGGCCCGCAGGCCAGGCCGCCGCGCCGGGCCAGGATGGCGCGCGCCGTGGCACCGTATCTCGTCCTCGCCTTTGCGGCGCTGCTACTCTTGCGGCCGCTGGTGGCCGGCCGCGCGCTGTACTGGGGCGACATCCTCCTCTACTTCGAGCCGATGCAGCAGTTCGCGCGGAAAGAGCTGCTGGCCGGCCGACTTCCGCTGTGGAATCCCTACATCGCCTGTGGTCAGCCGTTCACCGGCAACCCGCAGATGGACGTGTTCTATCCCGGCACGCTCCTGCTTTTCCTCCTGCCTGCCTGGCTCTGCATATCCGTAAATACGATAGTCCACCTCTATCTGTGCGGCGCGTTTATGTACCTGTTCATTCGGCGATGGACCGTCCGAACGGCGCCGGCGATCGCGGGCGCGCTGGTCTACATGGGCGGCGCGCACCTGCTGGGCCGGCTTCAGTTCCCGCCGATGGTACAGACGGCCGCCTACTTTCCGCTGCTGTTCGCCACGCTGGACTGGAATGTCGACAGGCCGTGCATCCGATCGTGGCTGGCTCTTGCCGTCACCGTTGCCGCGACGCTCGCCGCGGCGCATACGCAGGTCGCCTTTCTGGCGTTCACAAGCGGCGCGATCTACGCGTTCATGCGGCTGTGGCGGCGCGGCGCCGCGGCCGGAAGCACGAGTCCCGCCGCCAATGCGTCCGCGCCTAACGGCATCGCGCGCGCCTTCCGGGACGCTGCGACCACACTAGTCCGCTGTGCGCCGCTGGCCGCGGCGGCACTGACAGGACTTGCGCTCGCCGCGGCCTATCTGCTTCCCGCCGCGCAGTTGATCCACGAGAGCGCCCGGGAGAAGATGACGGTCAGTCAGGCCAACCGATTCTTCGCCGATGCGCCGCATCTGCTGGCGGTATTGTTCCCGCGGTTCACCGGGCACCCGGCGACCCGGGATTTCTGGGCTCGCGGCAATGCCTGGGAACCCGCATGGTTCGTAGGCTGGGCTCCGCTGCTCTTCGCCGGTTACGCCGCGATGCGATGCCTGCGGGAGCAGCTTGTGCGATTCTGGCTGGTTATCGGCATGATAGGCTTCTGGCTGGGTTTCGGCATCTCCGGCGGCCTCTACTGGCTCGCCTTCTATTCCGTCCCGGGCCTGGGCAGCTTCCACGATCCGGCGCGGTGCCTGCTCTGGACGACGGTGTCAGTCTCGATCCTTACGGCGGTAGGCTTCGACGCGATCCAGCTCCGCACTCGGCTTCACGGGCGTGGGCCGGCGCTCATCGGCCTTGGGCTGATCGCCGCGCCGCTTATCTGGTTCTCAACGGACTGGCTCCCGACGACCGCGCCGGCCAATCTGAGTTTGCAGCCGGCGGGCCTGGAAAGCATGCGCTCGATTGCTGGGCCAGACCGGATCGTGGCGCCTGCCAATGCCTTGTATTGGAAGCGAGTCATTGGCGACGGCTATATCGACTACGGCAGCGGGGATCGGCGAGCAATCCAGCGCGCCGTCAACACGCTGATCTCCAATATCGACATGCGGAACGGCCTCGAATCGGCGTCCGCGTACGAGCCAGTACAGGTCGGCGGATTTGCCGCAATGGACAATATGATGGCGATCGCCTTGCAGCGTCGCGATCCGAGTCTGACGCGCCTCCTGGAGATCACGGACGCGCGGCTCGTGCTGCTGCCGCGCACCGGCATGACGCCGGCGCCGGGGATTCGCGCCGAAACGGGCTTTCCGGCCGGCGGGACGCCGCTCTCCGCCTGGACGCCGACGAAGCCCATTTCGCGCTGCTGGATGACCCGGCGCGCAGAGCGCGTTGAAGGCAGAACGCGGCTGGTGGGCGCGTTATCGTCGCCGGACTTCGACCCGAGGATCGTTACGCTCGTTTCGACCGGAGACAGTGGCGCGGCGCCAGAGATCGCGGCGCTCGAACGTATAGCAAGGCACCTTGCAACTGCGGGCAGGTCGACTTACCGCTCGGACCGGCCGGGCCGAGCGGAAGTCGCGGCCGACGCGGGGCCAAGCAGCGCGATGTTAGTCATCTCGTCTACCGCATATCCCGGCTGGAAAGCGACGGTCGACGGCGTGCCAGCGCCCCTCTACTGTGCGGATGGGCTCGTAACGGGCGTCGCGCTGCCGCCGGGCCAGCATCACGTCGAGCTAAAGTACCTGCCCGACGGCCTTCGCGTTGGCGGTTACATTTCTCTGATGACGCTGTCGACGCTCGTGGCGGCAGTCGTATGGCGGGCGGTCCGGCGCCAGGCCCGCGCAGGGTTGCGGTCATAGTGGGCGCGACGACTCCTCCGCGGCGCGAGCGGCCGCTCCCATATCTCACGGACAGCGTGGGCGCTCAACGGAGCGCGCTCTGGCGGCGATCGGGCCTCATTACGGCGGCGATCGTGCTCATCGCGGTTTTGGCTGTCTATCTTCGTCTGGTGGCGCTGACCTCGGATGCCTATGCGCGGCTGACGTGGAGCTCGGCGCTGCTTACAGACGAGGGCTACTACATCCACAACGCCCGAAACATGATCCTCTTCGGGGTGGCTCGAACCGACGGCTTCAACAACATGGCCGTAATGCCGCTGCTGCACCTCGTCCAGGTCGCCGTGTTCCGCTGCATCGGCGTGGGCGCGGTCCAGGCCCGGCTGATCTCAGTGTTCGCCAGCCTGGCGTCTCTTCCGCTCTTCTACTTTGCGCTGCGCCGTGTTTTCGGCCGCGGGACGGCGATCGTCGGTCTGGCATTTCTTGCGCTAGATCACCTGTACGTGCTTTACAATCGCATGGCGCTGATGGACACGCCCGCGGCCGCGCTGATGATCTTCGCACTCTACGCACTGACGCGAAGCCTTGCCGAACCCCCGCCGCGCGACGCGTCTGCAGAGGAAGCGCGCGAGTTGCGCGCGCAGAACGCCGCGCTCGTGTGGGCGCTGGGCGCCGGCCTGCTGCTGGGCCTGGCCTATGCGACGCGCACGCTTTCGGCGCTCGCGGCGCCGGCATTCCTGGCCGCATATGCGGTGGCCGCACTGGGCAGGCCGCGCGACTCCCGGTGGCGACCCATGATCGCGGTCGTCACGGGGATGACGATCTCCGCGGCGGTATACGGCGTCCTCTGGTTCGCGCCGCACCACGCGGAGATTGCGGCGGCAAACGGATACTACATTCGAAGCCTCCTCCTGCCCCGGTCGGCGGCACGGCTGGGCCGCAACATCGTTGTCGCGCTGTTCGACTACCACCGGGGCACGATGCCCTACATTATGCGCCACTCTCCCGTCCAGTGCGGCCTCGCGATCGCCGCGATATTCTGGGCAGCGGCAACTGCGGCGGGTGGCAGCTCGCTCAGGTCGTTGCGCGGCGCAATCACGCTACGTTCGGATGCCCGTGCCGTCATTGCGCTGCTGGCCTGCTGGGTCGCGATCTATATTCTGTTCCTGGCGTGCGTGAACTACGCGCCAAGCCGGTACAACGTGCTTTTCTACCCGGCGATGGCCGCGCTTGCGGCTTTCGCGCTCCATGAGGGGCCGCGGATTGCGCGGGACCTATTCGACCGCAAGCCGGTCCTGGCAGTCGTCGGCGCGCTGCTGATTAGTCTGGCGGGACAGGCACTGCGCTTCCGGATCGCGCTTATCAGCGACAACGGCATGCTGGCGGTATTCTTCGGACTGACGATTGCGCTGCTGATCGGCATGGCGATGAATGGCGGCAGGCGGCCACGGGACAGAGAGTGGCAGCACGGCACCGAGCGGCCGGCGGAGCTCTGGATGGTCGGCATCGCGGTGTGGGCGGTCGTGAACCTGTATTGGACAGGCGATTGGCTGCTGCACCTGACGTACAAGCGCAAAGCGGCCGACGCCTGGCTTGCCGGGCACCTTCCCCCGAACAGCACGGTCATTGGCGACGTTGCGCCGGGCCTCTGCCTCGACAACCGGTTTCGCGCGATTAACGTCATTGCCGGTCTGGCAAACGACACGGCCGTCGTCGAGGCATTCCCCCGGCCGCGCTACATTGTAATACTCGACGGACCGGCCTGGCGCGAGCGCTGGTGGGACGACAACTATCCCGCGCTCGTGGCACCGAGCGGGCGGATCGCCACGTTCGATGATCTTCCGCGCAAGAGCATGGACGTAAGCGTGTTCGCCGTAGACGGCCCGCCAGGAACGACACCGCCCAAGCTCTACCTCAAGCGATGACCGGCGCCCATCCCCGGCGCGCTGCCGGCCGCCGAGCGGGTTTTTCGGCGGCGCCGGCTTCGGGCGGAACAGCGACGTTTTTGTGCTATCCTATTCGATGTTATGCTTGTGCGCGAAATCATGAAAACACACGTGGTAAAGACCAGCCCGTCGGCGACCCTGGCGGAGGCGCTCGATCTCATGGACATCTACCAGATCAGCAGCCTGCCGGTTATCGACCCGGATGGGCGGCTCTGCGGCATGATCGCCGAGCAGGACATAAGCCGGGCCGTGTTCCCGAACTCGGAGCCCAGGTCGCAGTGCCCCGCGACTGAGATCGCGCTGCCCGCTGCCGCGGTTTCCGAGCAGGCGGCAACGGCGCAGGTTGCAAGCCTCATGCGGCCCGCCGTCTCCATCTCCGAGGACGCCGACGTAACGCTGGGCCTGCGCGCACTTTTTGTCAACGAATTCACCCGCGTGCCCGTCCTCACGGCGGAGGGCGAACTGGTGGGCACGCTGAACCGCATCGATGTCATCCAGGCGATGTTCGAGCGGACGATCTACGCCGCGGCGGCCTGAGTGGCCATCCTTCCGGCTGATGCGCTCCTTGCCCGGCTGCGCGCACAGTGCGCGGATCCCGGGCCAGTGCCCCGAGAGGGGAGCGCGCCGCAAGCGCCGGAGCGGCCGCGCGGGATCACGTTCTCGGACGGCGCCATGGGCAGCGCGCTGATCCGGCAGGGAGTTGCGCCGGGCGACACGCTGCGGGCGAACATAGACCGGCCGGAGCTCGTACGATCCATTCACGCGGCGTACCTTGGCGCAGGGTCCGACATCCTCACGTGCAATACGTTCGGGGTTCGCCCCGGGGGCGCCTGGTCCGCCCAGGTGCGCGCGGGGTATGCGCTCGCGGCGGAGGCGGCCACCGCCAACCGGCGCGCCGTGGCGATCTGGCTCTCCATTCCACCATGCGCGGCCGCGACTGGTGGCTCGACGATCCGCGAGATCATGGCCGGCGCCGCGGGCGCGCCGCCGGTTCTCTTGATCGAGACCTGCACGGCGTTGATTCAAGCGCGGGAAGCGCTCGCCGCCTGTCGCGCCGCGGCCAGCGGGCCGATCGCGGTAACGGCGCACTTTACGCGCAACGGCGTAATGCCTGACGGCACGCAGCCTGAGATGTTCGCCGCGGCAATGGCGGGCGAGGGCGCTTCGATCGTGGGCGCGAACTGCGGCGATACGCCGCAGTCGTTCATCGATATCGCCGCTCGGATGCGAGCCGTAACCGATCTAGTTTTGTTGGTCCAGCCATCGGCCGGCCTGCCGGATCGGGAGCCCACGGGCACGCTGCGTTACCCAGTAGCTCCAGCCGAATTCGCATCGGTTTGCGCACAGATCGCGGATGCCGGCGCCGACATCGTCGGGGGATGCTGCGGCGTGACGCCGGCGCATCTGGCCGCGGCGGTCGCCTCATGTACTGGTAGGGTGGTTTCGCATTCACACGGGGGACATGAATCATGGTTTCCGGAGGGTTAGGCCGGCGCGGACGCGTCGTTTTCGCTGCAAGCATGATGCTCTTAACGGTGGCAATGGTTTTCGGCTGCAAGGAAAACCAGACCACTACGACCACGCAAGGCAGTTCCTCCCCGCCCGCGCCCGGCGGTGGTGGGGCAGCGGGCGGGCCCGCAATCATCATTGGCGAGTACGGCTCGCTTACGGGAACCCAAGCCGATTTCGGCGTTCAGACCGACCAGGGCATACAGCTTGCGGCGTCCGAGATCAATGCCACGGGCGGCATCGAACGTGAAGGCAAGAAGATGCCCGTCCAGATCGCCGTGGATGACGACAAGTCTCTCGCGCAGCTCGCGGAGACCTCCGTCAAGCGTCTGATCGACGAGAAGCACGTGATCGCCGTTTTGGGTGAGGTCGCGAGCAGCGCGAGTCTTGCGGGCGGCAAGGTGTGTCAGGACAAGGGCATACCGATGATTTCGCCCTCGTCCACGAATGTGGACGTGACGAAGGGCCGCGACATGGTCTTTCGCGTCTGCTTCCTGGATTCATACCAGGCGGCTGTCGTGGCTCGATTTGCGATCGACGGCCTGAAGGCGAAACGAGTCGCGGTGTTCACCAACAAGTCGCAGGCCTACAGCACCGGGTTCAGCTCGGAGTTCAAGAAGGCGTTTGCCAAATACGGCGGACAGATCGTCGCGGATCAATCCTATAGCCAGGACGATCAAGACTTTCGCGGCGCGCTTACGGCGATCAAGGCCGCGAATCCGGACGCCATCCTTGTTCCCGGATACTATAACGACGCCGGCAGCATCGTGAAGCAGGCTCGCGATCTCGGTATAAAGGTCCCGCTGCTGGGCGGCGACGGGTGGAGCTCGAGCAAGCTGCTTACCATCGCGGGACCGGCGGCCAACGGGTGTTACTTCTCCGATCACATGTCGATCAAGGACCCCAAGCCGCTCGTTCAGGACTTCGTCGCCAACTACAAGAAGAAGTTCAACGCCGATCCGACGTCGATGTCGGCGCTCGGCTATGACGCCGCCCGGATTATGTTCGACGCGATAAAGCGCAGCAAGTCGCTCGGCGGCAAGGACATCCGCGATGCGATCGCGCAGACGAAGGACTTCAGCGGCGTAACCGGCAACATCACCATCAATGCGAACCACGATGCAGACAAATCGGCCGTGATCATTGCGGTCAAGAACGGTGCGTTCGAGTACGCGGCGACAATTCCGGATCCCAACAAGCCGATGTCGGCAAAGTAGGCGTTTTGCACGTGCTGTGATCGCCGGCGACGCGGCCCACAAACGCCATCGCCGGCTAGTTTATGCGGAAAGACGGGCGGGAGGCCGGCTTGACCGAAGCGGTACAGAACCTACTGCAGCAGTTCATCAACGGGATTCAGACTGGCGCGGTGTACGCGCTTATCGCCATCGGCTACACGATGGTATACGGCGTTCTCAAGTTTATCAACTTCGCGCACGGCGACGTCTACATGGTAGGCGCGTATATCGGCTACTTTGCGATCGGCGGCTTTCTGCTGCATTACAACCCGGCCCTGCAGGACGTAGCCGCGTTGATAATCTGCATGGCAGGTTGTGCCGCGCTCGGTGCATTTATCGAACGGCTAGCCTACAGGCCCCTCCGTAACGGACTAACGAAGGGCGACGCGTGGCCATGGGCGCTGTTCTGGGCGCTCTACGCGGGGCTGTTCGGCGGCCCGTCGCTCGAAGCGCACAGCGGGCTGAACAGCGTCGGCGCCTTCGCGGTCGCCGCAGTGATCGGTTTCGCGCTCCTCCTACCGGCGTTTTTTGTGCTCTTCAACTACCTTGGCAAGCGCCTCCAGCCGACGAATTCGCGATTGAACGCGCTGATTACCGCGATCGGCATCTCGCTCCTCATCGAGAACCAGTGGCAGGCGAGCTTTACGGCGACTCCGCAACAATACCCGGACCAGGGCTTCAAGGCGGTCAATCTACATGCCGGCGTCATTCAGCTCAACGTGAATGGCGGTCGAATCGCAATGCTCGTCATCGCGGTCCTGCTCACCGCGCTTCTCGTATATATAGTCCGATACACGCGAACGGGCCGTGCCATCCGAGCAGTTTCCCTCGATCCCGAGGCGGCGGCACTTCAGGGAATTCCCACGGACCGTATCATCGCGATCACGTTTCTCATCGGCGCATCGCTGGCGGGCGCCGCGGGATTCCTCAACCACAACCTCGGCCAGATCTACTTCAAGCCGGATGTCGGGGTCCAGCTGGGCCTCAAGGCGTTCGTGGCAGCAGTCCTGGGGGGCATCGGCAGCATCGAAGGGGCGGTGCTGGGCGCGCTGCTAATGGGGCTGGCGGAGAGCTACGTCGGCGGGTCCTCGTTATCGGCATTCAAGAACGCTATCGCATTCGTCATCCTCACCGCGGTGCTGCTTTTCCGACCGTCCGGCCTTATGGGCCGGCACGTGCCGGAGAAGGTTTAGAGGGGACGGCGCTTGAAGCGGCTTGTCTGGATCATCGCTGCGATTGTGCTCATTGCAGGCGGCAACATCGTCAACGGCCGGATCACCGACTATTGGCAGGACATTGTGCAGCAGTGCCTGATCGCGGCGATCATGGCCGTGAGCTTGAATATTGTCAACGGCCTGACCGGACAGTTCGCCATCGGCCATGCCGGATTTATGGCGGTTGGCGCCTACACCGGCGCCTCGGTGACCTATCTGGCGCTGGCGCATGTTGCGCACACGAGTCAGGCCAACATGCTGTTCATGTTCATTGCCATGGCGGCGGGTGGGGCGCTCGCCGCGGTTTTCGGCTGGCTCGTTGGAGTGCCGAGCCTGCGGCTGAGAGGGGATTACCTTGCGATCGTTACCCTCGGCTTTGGCGAGATCATTCGTGTCGTGCTCGAAAACACACACGAGATAAGCTCCTCGCTCGACTTCATGGGCGGCGCGACGGGTTTCCAGAATGTACCGTCGCTCACAAACTTCCCGCTGCTCATGGCGATCGTACTGCTGGTCATCGTCGTCGCGCTCAACCTGAAATTCTCGGCGCACGGACTGGCCTTCATGTCCATCCGCGAGGACGAAATCGCGGCCGATGCAATGGGGGTGGACACCACCCGAATCAAGGTGAGCGCGTTTGTCCTGAGCGCGTTTTTCGCGGGCGTCGGCGGCGTCCTTTTTGCGCATGCGAAGTTCTTCAAGCCGGATGTCTTCGGGTTCATCATGTCGATGAACTACGTCGTAATGATCGTTCTAGGTGGTACAGGCAGCATCAGTGGTGCGGTCATTGGAGCGGCGGGTCTTACTCTATTGCCCGAGCTGCTCAAATTGACGCGAGACGTCGTGCGTGCGCGGATGCATATCGATGTGAATTTCACGGATGAATACCTACAGGTAATTTATGCGCTGATCCTGGTACTGATGATGATTCTGCGGCCCGCAGGCATCTTCGGCAAGGGCGAGTTCTCTCTTGCCTGGTTCGCGCGGCTCTGGCGCCGGCCGCAGGACGTCGTGCAGCCGGCCGCAGAGGAGAGCGCACCGCGTTCCGAGTTGGCAGCTCCCGCCGCGCCGGTCCAAACTCCCGGTCGTGTCCTGAATGCGGTCAGCCTGACGAAGCAGTTTGGCGGCCTGACAGCCGTCGGCGACGTAAACCTCCGTCTCGATCGCGGCGAGCTGGTGGGATTGATCGGACCGAACGGCGCGGGCAAGACCACCGTGTTCAATCTGCTTACCGGCGTCTACGAGCCAACGCAGGGGTCGCTGGAGTTCAACGGCGCGCCGCTGGCTGGGGAGCGGCCCAATCTGCCGACCGTCCGCGCGCTCCTGCTCGCGTGGGACGCCGTCGTCGCGACATTCGGCGGATTCGTCGTCGGAACGATCCTTGCGACGTCGCTGCTGCCTGCCGCGATGAACGCGAGCGAGCGCGGATTGCAGGTCGTCATCCGGTGGGGCGTAACGCTGATCTTCGCGGCTGCATCGTTTATCACCGCCCCGCGCCGGCGTCGAACGAAGCTTGGACTGAAGCCGTACCAGTTTGCGCAGCGCGGGATTTCGCGAACCTTCCAGAATATCCGCCTGTTCGGCGAGCTTACCGTGCTCGAGAATGTTCGCATCGGCACCTACCTTCGGCGGAGGACGGGGCTGTTCGACGCCTTCTTACACACGCCGCGACTAAAGAGGGAAGAAGCAGAGACGACGGCTAAAGCAAGGGCTCTGTTGAAGCGGTTCAATCTGCTGCGCCTCCAGGACGAACGGGCGAGGAACCTGCCCTACGGCGACCAGCGGCGCCTCGAGATCGTCCGCGCGCTGGCCACCGATCCGCAGCTCCTGCTGCTGGACGAGCCGGCCGCCGGAATGAATCCGCACGAGAAGGCCGAGCTGATGGCGCTGATTCGAACTATTCGCGACGATTTCGGCCTGACCATCCTGCTCATCGAGCACGACATGAAGCTCGTAATGGGCATTTGCGAGCGCGTCTACGTGCTTGACTACGGCAAGATCATCGCCGAAGGCACGCCCGCGGAGGTGCGCCGGAATGCCAAGGTGGTCGCGGCCTATCTCGGCGAGGAGACGGACGAGAGCTCCGAGGAGACTCGCGCGCCTGCCAACCCCGCGGAGCTCGCCGGGGA
>Ga0070735_10001916_pt1 | contig 19301 bp, 15 predicted proteins | sample Coa_R1_FD_66443 | JGI IMG/M metagenome (GOLD analysis project Ga0070735, IMG submission 66443) | Surface soil microbial communities from Centralia Pennsylvania, which are recovering from an underground coalmine fire - Coalmine... | ecosystem: Environmental > Terrestrial > Soil > Unclassified ... | reverse complement strand
GACGCCAGCAGCGCCGCGAGCCGCGACGATACCGCCGAGCCGGTGTCGCCCAACGTTGTCGTGAGCACAACCTGCTCGTCTAACGGAAGATCGAGCGCTTGCTTGAGCCGCAGGTACGCCAGGTCGCGGCTCGACCGGCGCTGGATCACCACGGGCACCTGGTTGTCCCGCGTCACTTGCGCGCGCAGCAGGTCGAATTCCGGTTGGTTGCCCACGTTTTTCGCCACGCGCGTCTGCGCGAGCGTCGTGTCCGCTTGGGCCAACGTCGCCACCGCGATCTCCAGCAGGCGGTCGCTCAACGCCGCGTCGTAGTACGCCTGCGTCACCTGCAAGATCAATTGCGCCCGCGCCGCCGTCAGACTGATCTCCGCGGTCTCCCGTTGGGCACCGGCCTGCCGCACTTGCGCGCCGACACGGCCGCCCGAAAAGAGGCTCTGCGTGAACTGCAAACCGAGCGTGTACTGGTTGGCCGAGCCGAAGCCAACGCTCGAAAAATCGCTGAACAGGTTGCCCGACGACGGCGCGCAGCCCAACGCCTGTTCGAGAAGCGCCACACGCTGGTCCAGCGGCGCCGAGGGATTCGGATGGAACGACGCGCACGAAGGCGGATTCCCCGTCGTGTCCGATCCCAGGCCCTGAAAGATCGACTTTAGCGTGCGCGTGTACGACAGCGATCCCGTAATCTGCGGCCAGTAGCCGCTGTGCGCCTTCACCTCCTGCCCGCGGGCGCGTTCCACGCCGGCCTGCGCGATCGCGATGTCCTCGCTCCGCGACTCGGCCAGGTTCAGCGCGTCGTCCAACGACATGCGGCGTGTCGAATCCGCCGCCTGTGCGCCTAACGGAAGAGCCGCGGCGACAACCAGCGCGGCCCCGAACAACGCGGCGATCCCGTGCCGCGGCGCGCTCATGGCTGCCTCGCTTCGACCGAGCCCGCCTCGCAACCGATCGCGCGCAAGAACATCCGCACGTAGCCGTCCAACGCGTCTTCGATGCCGTACGAGTACACCTCCGGTATCATGTCCCGCACCATTGCCTCCGTGAAAATCGCGCCGACCAGCATCGCCGCCGCGACTTTCGGGTTGATGTCGTCGGCCGCCCAACCGCGCGCCTGCAAGCGCCGCACGTATTGCTCGAGAAAACTCACCGGGTGCCGCGGGTAACTCTTCGCGCAATCGATGATTTCGGGATGCTCCTCCACTTCCGACATCACCTTGCGGAGGAGTGAGCGGATCCGGAACAACGTCTCGAACCGCCCGCGACTCCACTCGGCCAGCTCCCGCACCGGATCCGCCGGCTCGTCCGGGAGCGCCAACACCGCGGTGCGACTCGCCGCCGTCAGTGCCTCGAGCATGAGCGCTTCCTTGGATCCGAACTGGCGAAACAGCGTGATCTCGCTGACCCCAGCCTGTTGCGCGATCCGTCGAGTCGTCGCGCCCCGATAACCGGCTTCGGCGTATACCTGGGCGGCCGCGCCCAGCAACCGTTCGCGAATTTCCATAAGGCCGGAATCCTACCCGCGCCAAACCATCAGAGCAAGTAACCACTTACACACTTTGTCGGCGGTTCATCCAAGCCCTGTGTCTCATCGACGGCTCGCGCTCCCGTCCACGGACAAAAAAAAAGAGCCCGGCTTTCGCCGGGCTCGCGTGCTATCGACGTCGCTATCGACGTCGCTATCGACGATCGCCCTGCGTGCGCACGGCCGTGGGCCCCTTCCTCGGCTCCGGCTCGATCGAATCCTTGAGATCGTTGAAGAATCCCCACGTCCATCCGATCAACGGGATCGTGAAGAAGAACCACCACGTCATCGCACCGTAGAGCGGCATCCCCGGGAAATACATCGAGTACGACAGCTTCGTATCGTGGTACGTGATGAACAGGAACACGAAGAGCGCCGCGGAAAGCAGCCAACAGATCACGAGTAGCACGCCGTGACGGCGACGGTCGACCATGATTGCCTCGATCCGAAATTGAGACGATCCCATCCGGTTCGCGACGGCGAACCGGCAGTGAAGATAACGGCGCGTCCCCCGCGCCAGCCAGTACCACTGTTGCCGCGCTCGCGCCGAGTCCGCTGGTCGCATAGCCGACTTCGGTGGGGCGCGTATATTGTGTCGTCGGCGGCGGCACGCTCCGAGACAAACACCGGCATTTAGTCGCACATGGCCACCAATATGATTCGCCGGCCCCCCGGGGCCCACCCGCGGAAAGATTCGGTCGACCTCACCGCCGCGCTCGATGCCATCCGCCGCATCGTCCAGGCGCTCCGGGTCTCCGCGCGCGCCGCCGAACGACGGTTGGGCGTGAGCGGCGCCCAACTGTTCGTCCTCCACGCACTCGCCGAAGCGCCCGCCCAATCGCTGAATGACCTGGCCGCGCGCACCTTCACGCACCAGAGCTCGGTCTCCGTCGTGGTCGATCGCCTCGTGCGGCGCCGCCTCGTCTCGCGCAATCGCTCCGCCGAAGACGGCCGGCGCGTCGTGCTCACGCTCACGCCGTCCGGGCGCTCGCTGCTTCGCTCGTCGCCCGAGGTCGCGCAGATCCGTCTCATTGCCGCGCTGCGCAAGCTCTCCGGCACCGAGTGCCGTGTCCTCGCGCGGCACTTGGGACGTATCGTTCGTGAAATGGGGGCCACCGAGGCGCCCATGCTGTTCCTGGAGGACGGCATGCAAAGCCCCGCTCGCGCGACGAGAACACGCCGGCGGCCGCGCGCGGCGTCGCACTGACCCGATCGGGCGCCACCGTGCGCGCGACGTGGTCGATGGTCGCCTCGCGCGCGACAGCCATCCTGCTGCTCGCCTGGGCGCCCCACGTCGCGGCGCAAGCGCGGGACACGACCGACACGAGCGACATCCCTCGGCCGGTGCCCAGCGACATCGGACTCGCCGGATCGCCGACGCCGGACATTGCCCGGTTCCTCGCCGTGCGCTCTGCGAGCGACCCGTCGCCGTCGACGGACGGCGAGCAAGTCTCATTCATCACGAGCACGACCGGCCTTCCACAGATTTGGGCGGTGAGCGTCGCGAGCGGTTTCCCCGGCGTGCCCGCACCGCATCAGCTCACCTTTACGGAGCACGGCGTCACGACCCAAGCGTGGTCGCCGGCCGGCGGCTGGATCTTCTACGCGGCCGATCGCGGCGGCACCGAACGAGAAGGCTACTACTTGATCTCGCCCGACGGCCTCGAGGAGCGCGAGCTGCTCGCGCCCGACGGTTCGTTCCGCGAGTTCGGCGCCTGGTCTCCCGATGGCAGCCGCATCGCGTTTTCGTCGACCGCCCGGGATGGATCCGACTTCGACGTCTACGTCCAGGACATTACGCCTAACGGCCAGCCATCGGTGCCGAAGCGGGTGTACGAGGCCGTCGGCGACGTCACGGTCGCGGCGTGGCGGCCCGATGGCAACGCGCTCGTGCTCTCGCGCGCCCGCGGCGAGACGACCAACGACCTCTACCTGCTCGACCTGGCTACGGGTGCACTCGACACGTTGTTCGCACCCGACAGCGCTGCATCGTTCCGCGGCATTTCGTGGACGCCCGATGGCCGCGGCTTCTATCTCGCCACCGACGACGGCCGCGACATCGCGGGTCTCGCGTACTACGACACCACCGAGCGCGCACTCACCTGGATCGGAGTCGGCCGGCACCCCGTGGACGAGGTATCGTTGTCCCCCGATGGCCGGTGGCTCGCCTGGACCGACGACGCGAGCGGCGCCAGCGACCTGCATCTCCTCGACCTCCGCGGCACCGGAAGCGAGCAGCAGCCGCCTCTGCCTAACGGTCGATACGACATCGCCTGGGCGCCGCGCGCGAACGTCCTCGTCATCCGTGTCGCCGGCCCGCAGCTTCCCGGCGACATCTACGTCTATGACGTCGCGACGCACCGCCTAACGCGCGCCACGCGATCGGCCACGGCCGGCCTCGATGCCGATCAGTTCGTCGCGCCTCGCGCCGTGTCGTTCCCCAGCTGGGATGGCGACACCATCCACGGATTGCTCTATCTCCCGCCCGAGCCCGGCAGGCGCAGACCGCCCGTTCTGCTCGCGCTGCACGGCGGCCCATCGAGCCACGCCAGCGTCGCGTTCCAACCGCTCGTGCAATTTCTCCTAACGCGGGGCATCGCCGTATTCGACCTCGACTACCGCGGTTCCACCGGCTACGGCCGGCACTTCACCCAGCTCGACGACGGCCGCCGCCGGATGGACGCCGTCCGCGACATGGCCGGCGCCATGGACTGGCTCGCGCGCAATCGATTGGCGGACACATCACGCGCCGCCGTCTACGGCGCTTCCTACGGCGGATTCATGGCGTTCGCCGCGCTCGCCTTGCTGCCCGGCCGCTTCAAGGCCGGCGTCGGTATCGCGGGCGTGTCCAACTGGATCACGGCGCTCGCGACGGCGTCGCCGATGCTCAAGGCCACCGATCGCATGGAGTACGGCAACGTCGACGACAGCACCGACCGTCAATTCCTGCTCGACATCTCGCCCATCTCGCACGTCGACAGCATTCGCGCGCCGCTCATGGTGATCCACGGCGCAAACGATCCACGCGATCCGGTGGCCGAGGCCGACCAGCTCGTCAGCGCCATTCGCGCGCACGGCGGAACAGTGGAGTACCTGCGGTTTCCCGATGAGGGGCACGGGCTTCGCAAGACGTCCGACCGCGTGCTCGCCTACCGCCGGATCGCCGCATTCCTTCTGCGCGAGCTCGCCGCCGCAGCACCGGAGAACACACGATGAGGCTCATGCTCGCGCTCGTCGCCCCCCGCCCCTTTCGTTGGGCATTCGGCGCCGCGTGTCTGGCCGCCGCCGGCGCGCGGGCGCAAGTCGTCCGCTTCGGCGTAATGGAGGACAGCGCGCGCGCCGTGCTGCGCGCCGCATGGCGCGACGATTCCGCGCAGTCGGAGCGGGCGTACTGCGTGCGCCGCGCCCGCATCGTCGCGCGCGTGATCTCGCCCACCAAGATCGACAGCATCTTCCACGTGCTCGAAGTGCGGCCGGCGCGCGTCGATGCGGCTTCGCCTAACCACGTGTCATTCGCCTGTCACGCCGGCACGCCCGAATTACACACGCACACGCCGGCCACGTGCCTCACCGACGACCCGCAGTACTGCGCGGCCGGCGGGCCCGAAGCGTACAGCTGTCAGCCAAGTCGAGAAGATTACGAAAAACTGATCGAGCGCGGCGATCCATTCGCCATCATTCAGTGCGACCGCGTCGCCTTCCGATTCTACTATCCGAGCGAGTACGTGTCTCCCGCCAAGGACGACAGCGCGTCGCGCCGGACGCATCGCGCGGCGCACGCGTCGATCGCGCCCAACAACGCGCGCTTCATTACACGATTCTCACTCTGAACGATCGCCGCATCGCAGCGCGGAATTAAAGTCGCACAATCATCGACGCGTACGTGGTCGTCCCGGCGTCGCGCCGATCCATCGGTCCGTAGCTTGCTCACGTGCTACCTGCGCCCCGGACTCGCGCACTTCAGCGACGAGCACCACGGAAGGCGATCGTCAATGCAGATGCTTCAGGAGGTTCACCTATGATCCGGAAGATCACCGCGCTCGTTTGCTCGCTCGCGCTGGTCCCCGCGCTGGCGTTCGCGCAGCAGACGACACCACCGACGCACGACACGACAACGCGGATGGACACGACCACCAAGATGGACACGACCGGCAAGGTCACTCAGGACACGTCGTATGGCAAACTCGGTACGCCCCTGCAGGCGCACAATCCCGGCCTCACGAGCGACCAGGTGAAGCAGCTTCAGAAGGCCATCAATTCCAACGGCTGTGATGCTGGATCGGCCGATGGCGTGTGGAGTGCCAAGACGGAACAGGGTGTCCAGTGCATCCGTCAGCAGAAGAACATCACGAGCACCGACATCAACGACGTGCTGAAAGCACTCAATTTGAGTTTCACGGTGAAGAGTGACTCGTCGAGCATGCCGCACGACACGACCAGCCACTGACGCTTCTCGATCGCCTTCCCGGACCAGTTCCAGCGGATCCGGGGGGCGCTCCGGGGGCGCCCTGCGCGTCCGCTGATGTCAAAACCCCCATGCCCAACGATCGGGCATGGGGGTTTTGACATCAGGCGGCCGGTGTCCCTCGTGAGGCGACCGTGCGCATGAACGCGTTGTAGACATCGGGACGCCACCACCCGCGCGACTCGCGCATGCGGCGCAGCGCTTCCTCGAGCGGCAGCGCGCCGCGATAGCTGCGCGTCGTCGTGAGCGCGTCGAAGACATCGACGATGCAGATGATTTGCGCCGACAGCGGAATCTCCTCGCCGCGGAGCCGATCGGGGTAGCCAGAGCCGTCGTACTTCTCGTGGTGCCACCGGATGATCGGCTTGAGATCCCAGGGGAATTCCACCGTCGCCAGCAACTCGAGTCCCCACACGGGATGCATCTGCATGATGGCGAATTCGTCGGCGGTGAGCGGGCCCGCTTTGTTCAAGATCTCGTGCGGCACGCGCACCTTGCCCAGGTCGTGCAGGTAAGCGCCTAACCGAACCGTGGTCTGCTGCGGTTCATCGAGCCCCAGCGCGCACGCGACCTCGATCGCGTACTGTGCCACGCGCTCGCAGTGGCCGAAGGTATAGCTGTCCGCCGATTCGATCGACTGACCCCAGTCGCGCACGATCGCCAGGAACGTGTCCTCGAGGTTGGCGCGCTTGGCGTCGACGTCGACCAGGTCGCGGCGCGCATCGAGGCGCCCGAACAACCGGTGCGCCGAGTTGAGCAGCGTGAGCGCTTCCTGGTTGCGGCCCATCGCCTGGAACAGGCGCGCGAGCTCGCGCGAGCTTTCGGCCTCGCTCAGCACCGATCCGGTGGAGACCGCGTGGTCGATCGCCGCGCGCAAGCGCGATTCTGCGAGCGCGTGGCGGCCCGTTTCGCGGAACACCACGCCGATCACTTTGTAGGCGTCGGCTTTGTCGAGGCGCGCTCCGAGCTGGTCGAATATGCCTAACGCAGTCTCGGCGCTGTGGCGCGCCGTGTCGTAGCGCTGGCGCGCCAGGTGCACTTCCGCGTGGTTCAGCAAACACAGCCCGCGCAGATGGACATCGCCGATGGCCTCCGCGATCGCGATGCTCTGCGCGTAGTAGCGGTCCGCGTCATCCCACAGCTCGCGGTCCGCGCTCAGCATGCCGAGGTTGTGATAGGCGATCGCGCAGCCTTTTTCGTCGCCGAGCGTTCGGCAGGCATCGAGGGAACGCTGATAGTGCGACAGCGCGGCGGCCACGTCACCCTGCGTGTTGGCGAGCACGCCGAGGTTCTGCTCCACCCGGGCGCGCAGCTCGAGCACGTCTCCGCCTAACTCCAGCGCCAGCCGAAACGTCTCGCGCGCCAACGGAATCTCACCGGCCTCGAACTCGAAACCGGCGAGGACGTTCAACGCCTCCGCGGCGAGCAACGGGTGCTGCGCCTCGACCGCCACATCGCGGCTGCGCTCGCACAAGGCACGCGCCCGCGTCGCATCGTTGCGATGGTGATGCATGACCGCCAGTCGGCGCAGCGCCTCGGCGAGCACCGTCCGCTCCCCGCTCGCCTCGGCCGCCGCCGCCGCGCTGTCGTATGCATCCATTGCTTCGGGTATGCTGCCCGCCCGCTCGAACTCACGCGCCCTCGCAAGCAGATCGCCGGCGCGGTAGGGGTTCTGGATCTGCCCCCACTGCGTCGGCGATTGCGTGAGACCGACGCCGGAGCGCGTCGGTAGTGAACGCGACACTCTTTACCTCACCATGCGATGGCGTACCGCGAGAAGTGGTGCACCTGCCCGGTCACGCGACGCGTGAACAGGTTGTCGATCGACAACAGGTACGACAGGATGTTCAGACTGTTGTCCGTATACGCGATGCGCTTCGGCAGCAACACCGGGACGATCGGACACGCGCTGTAGTCAAGCGTCAGCTGCGGAAGGTGGTTGGGATTGAACTGCAGGCCTTCCGGCTGGAACTGCACCGACACCACATGGTCGACGGGCGCCGAGCCGATGATGCGCACCGGGCTCGCAAGCGCGCCGGCAGGAATCACCAGCTTGTGCTTGCCCATCGTGATCACACCGCCGGCCGGACCAACAACCTCGGTGTCGGCCGCGAACGGCTGCGGCGTGCATTGAAAGAGAGTGCCGACCAACGTGTTCGTCAGACTGAGGACCGGCGACAGAAGCGATGCGTTGGTCTTCGGAACGTCGGGGGTGGAGATCCCCGTCGGCCCCATGTCGGAGAAGCAACTGGCGCTCGTCGCAATGAGCACTGCCGACAGGACAAGCGTGCGCATTCTGGTTCGCAGCATACGGTCTCCGGATCATTTGCTGTAGGTGACGTTGTCAGTCCGGCGGCAGACGGCCCGGCTGGTCGACCCGTTGGGATCGCGCCCGCAACCAGGGCAACCGCCGTACCGGAAAGTCAGAATGACCGATTTGACCGAGTCGCGACGATCGGTTGCATGGGGCGAACTAGCCATCTCTGCTGCACTTGCGCGAACCGACCCGCAATGAGATGTCGAAAAGCTGAACGCCGCAGTTACGGAACGCTCCGATGAGGGGCGAGCCGTTAGACCGGGCTAACTGCGAGTGTGGGGCTTTTCCGCGACATCAGATGCCGCGCAAAAGAAACGAAGGCCTGGACCTCAGGTCGCAGCCAAGGGCGCAGGTCGTGTCGACTCGGCATCGTCCATGGCGGGAAGCCACAGCGTGAAGACGCTGCCCCCGCCGGCGCGCGGCTCGTAGCGCACGTCGCCGCCTTGCGCCTGTGCCAGTCCGCGGGCTATGGCGAGGCCCAGGCCGGCACCGCCGGCACGCGCTCCAGCGCGTGCGGCGGGCTGATAGAACGGATGAAAGATTCGCTGCGCCTCGGCCGGCGAAACACCGGGTCCGCGATCGGACACGGTGAAGCAGATTGCCTCGCCGCGACGACAGGCTTCCAAGTCGATCGTAGTGCCGGGCGGCGCGTACCGATCGGCGTTCTCGATGAGATTCACCAGAATGCGCATCGATTGGACGAAATCGAACCGCCCGACCAGCGCGGGTTGATCCAGGTTCAACCGAGGGGTTTGCAGGCGGCCATCGAGTGGTTGGCCAAGCTGTCGCAGCACGGCACCAATGAGATCTTCTGCGGTGTTCAGCTCGGCACGCACCGGGAACGGACCCGCCTTCATGCGTGACAAGTCGAGGAGATCGCCGACCATGCGGCCAAGCCGATCGGCCTGCTCTTCGATCACCGCGCCGCTCGGCTCGCCACGGCCGGCGGCGTCGTGGGCGAGCGCTTTGATCGCGGTGAGCGGCGTGCGCAGATCGTGCGACACGGACGCGAGCACGAAGTCCTTCATCCGATCCGCCTCGCGCAACGCGCTCGCGTGATCGGCTTCGGTTTCGAGGCGCAACCGCTCGACGCCTAACGCAGCGTAATACGCCAGCGCGGCCAGGAATCGCCGCCGCGCGACGCCGCGCGTGATCGGCTCGGCGGCCGATACGCGCAGAACGCCGACCGTCCGCGCATTCACACGGAGCGGGAGGACGATGGCGAGGGCATCGTCGACATCGACGCCTAACGCATCGTCGGCGACCGCCGCGGCGGCGCGGACGACGTGCCCGTCGCGTCGTACGGCGGCGGCGAAGCCGTGCTCGCCGGCCCAGGTCGCGAGCTCCCGATCGCATTCGACGAGCTCGCCGTCCGCCTCGCCCGAGCGTGCAATGGGTTCCGCGGCCAGGTGTCCGTCGTCCCAGACGAAGATGGCGCACGCCCTCGCGTTGAGCGTGTGGTGCACGATTTCCGCTATGGCGTGGAGCGCTTCCGCGGCTCGACCCGCGTTGAGCGCCTCGGCCCCCAGGCGGGACAGCCAATCGACTTCATCTGCGCGCTGGCGTGCACGGCTCGCCGCTTCTTGTGCGCGCACGAGCAGTTGCGTTGCGACCGCGGCGACGACGAGGAACGAGATCAACGCGACCCAGTCGAGCGGCTTGCCGACGTTCCACTGATCGTACGGCGGTTGAAAGTAGTAGTCGATGAGGAGGAAGCCGGAGCAGGCCAGGGTCAACCCGAGCGCGCGGCCGCCGCTCACGCTGCCGCCCAACACGATGAGCAGGTACGCGAGCGCAACGTGGCCTTCGTTGATGTCGTAGCGCACGAAGTACATCGCTACGGTCGCGGCCGTTAGGATGGCGCCCCAGACGAGCCACGGTCGGATGACCGGCCACGGGCGCGACCGACGCGAGCGCGCCTCGATGTCATTGGGACGGAGTTCGATGGTCATCGAAGAGCCGGCATCGAATGGATCCGGTGCATGCGCCAACCACTCCTGCCTCTGAATGTACATCGTGCAGCCGCGTTCGCCGAGCAGCGCTCGCCCGTGAGCGTACTACACCGGAGTGAGGGTCGAGAACAGGTTGTTCAACGATTCGGCGAGCGTTGGGTGGGCAAAGACGCCGTCGCGCAACGCGGTGTAGGTGAGGCCTCCCATCATGGCGAGCTCGAGCATGCTCATGATCTCGCCGCCTTCGACGCCGAGCACCGCGCAGCCGAGAATCTGGTGGCTCTCCCAATCGACGATGACCTTCATGAGCCCGCGCGGCTCCGCGGTCTCGAGTGCGCGCGCGACGTGCGACATGGGCATCGTGGCGATCGCAACGCGGCGGCCTTGGGCGCGCGCTTCCCGTTCCGTGAGACCGACGCCGCCTAACTGCGGGTCGATGAACACGGTGTACGGCACGAGACGGCCCGCGATCGTGAGCGATTTGGCTTCGAGCAGGTTCCCGCGCAGGATCCGGAAATCGTCGTACGAGATGTGCGTGAACGCGGGGCCCCCCTTCACATCGCCGATGGCGAACACGCCTACAGCGGTGGTGGCCAGCCGGTCATCCACCTTGATGTAGCCGTGCCCGTCGACGTCGATACCGGCGGCCGACGGCGCCAGCCCGTCGGTATTGGGGACGCGCCCGGTGGCGAGCAGCAGGTGCGTGGCCGCCAGGCGGCGCTCGCCGCCGTGCCCGCCGACGGTGAGCTCGAGTCCGTTAGGCAATCGCGCCACTGCGGTCGCGCGCGCATCGAACAGAATGTCGATGCCATCCTGCCGGAGAATCGACGCCACCGCGGCCGCGACATCGTCGTCCTCGTGGCTTAGCAAATGCGAGCCATCACTGACAATGGTCACGCGGCTGCCGAATCGGCGAAACATCTGCGCAAACTCGACGCCCACATATCCGCCGCCTAACACAAGCAAGTGCTGCGGCACGGAGTCCGGGTCCATGATGGACGTCGAATCGAGCGACGGAACCTGATCGAGTCCCGGCAGCGGCGGACGTGCCGGACGCGCACCCGTATTGATGATGACGACGGGCGCGACCAGCGTGCGCGTCGTGCCGTCGGACGCGCGCACCTCGACGCGACGCTCGCCGACGAATCGTGCGTCGCCGAACAGGACCTCGACGCCGGCATCGGCGAGGCGGCGCTCGCTGCCGTTCCTGAAATCCGATACGATGGCGCGTTTGCGCGCGACCACGGACGACAGGTCGACCGACACATCGCCGCAGCGAACGCCGAAATCGGCGGCGCGCTTCGCCAGGTACGCCACACGAGCACTGGCGATCATCGTTTTTGACGGCGTGCACCCTTCGTTGATGCAGGTGCCCCCAACGTGACGGCGCTCGATCAATACCGTTCGCCGCCCGGCCCTCGCGAATGCACTGGCGAGCGGGCCACCCCCTTGCCCCGATCCGATTACGAGAGCGTCGACGTGCAGATCGGCCATTGTGGTGCTCCTTTGAAGGAGGCGAGTGTGCGCCGTGTAACGGTGAGACGCGGCAGCCGGGGGAATCAAGACGCCGGTTGTCGGACCCGAAGGGCGTGATCGAGAACGCGACTTGCTTCACAGGGCCGTCCGCCCTTGGGTCGGCCGACTGCGGCTTGCCATCGGGCTGGTGAGTGGTATCTACTTCGATCCGGGCACCGAAGCGCGGCGCCCGGTTTGCCGCGCGCGTCGCGGCCGTCGCTCCAGCCGCTCGACCGATGACCCATACGCATCCGGATACAGCCGCACCGGCGGCCGATCGAATCGCTGCCATGCTCGAAGAAGCACGCGAGCGCACGTTGTTGCTCATCGCGCCGCTGAGCGAGCAGGATCTGCACCTGCAGCACGATTCGTTGATGAGTCCCGTGATCTGGGATTTGGGGCACATCGCGCACTTCGAGGAGCTGTGGTTGACGCGTAACCTCGATGGGCCCGTGGAGTTCGTCGAGATGCCCGGCATGTACAATCCGTTCGAGAACCCTCGGCGCGTTCGGGGGACGCTCGCACTGCCGACCTTGAACGAGTGTCGCGCCGAGATGGAGGAGATTCGCGCGCGCGTCCTCGAGCGACTCCGCAGCGCCGACCTGGAAGACGGCAACGAGTTGCTGCGGGACGGCTACGTGTACGCGATGGTCGCGCAGCACGAGTACCAGCACAACGAGACGATCCTGCAAACCGTGCAGCTCAAGTCGGGTGAGCCGTACCGCGCGCCGCGGCGCATCCGGCTGCCGTCGGCGCCGGCCGTTGTGCCTAACGACGGCGGGATGGTGCGGTTTCCGGGCGGCCGTGTGACCATCGGCACCGACGATCGGACGGAAGCGTACGACAACGAGCGGCCGCGGCACACGGTCGCGCTCGAGCCGTTCTGGATCGACGCGCACCCGGTGACTAACGGAGCCTATCTCGCCTTCATCGAGGCCGGCGGGTACGAGACCCGCGCGTGGTGGTCGGCTGACGGCTGGCAGTGGCTCGAGGACGCGCGGGTGCAGGCGCCCAAGTACTGGCAGCGCGATGCCGGCGGTTGGTCGACGCGCAGCATGGACCTCGTCGAACACGTCGATCCCGCAAAGCCGCTGTGCCACGTCTGCTACTACGAGGCGGACGCGTTCGCCCGATGGGCCGGCAAGCGGCTTCCCACGGAAAACGAATGGGAGGCGGCTGCGTCGTGGGATCCGTTTGCTGGTCGCGCTCGTTCCTATCCATGGGGCGATGAGCCCGCGACACCCGAGCTCGCGAACGTGGATCAGTTGTCGTTCGGCACCGCGCGCGTCGGAGCGTATTCCCGCAACGTGTCGCCCATTGGCTGTTACGGAATGATCGGCGACGTGTGGGAATGGACGTCGAGCGACTTCACCGGCTATCCAGGTTTTGTGAGCTACCCGTATCGCGAGTATTCGGAAGCGTTCTTCGGCAGCGAATACAAAGTGCTGCGCGGTGGGTCGTGGGCTACGCGTCCAGGCGCGATTCGCAACACGTTCCGCAACTGGGATTATCCCATTCGCCGTCAGATTTTCAGCGGATTCCGCTGCGCGAGGAGCGAGCCATGACAGCGGCGGCGGTACATCCGCAGTCTCCGCTGCTCGACGAAGTGCGCGAGGGATTGTCGCGCCCGCAGAAGGAGCTGTCGCCGACTCTGTTCTATGATCGGCGCGGATCGGAGTTGTTCGAGAAGATCACGCGGCTGCCGGAGTACTATCTCACGCGAACCGAACGCGCGCTGCTGGCGTCGCGGATGCCGTCGGTGATCGCGCGATTGCGACCGCGCACGCTGGTCGAGTTAGGCGCGGGCAGCGCTGCCAAGACGCGGCTGCTGCTCGACGCGATGCAGGCGAACGGCGAGGCGGCGACCTACGTGCCGGTCGACGTGAGCGCCGAGTTCCTGCGCGAGACGGCGTCTGCGTTAGGCGCAGAGCTGCCCGGGCTGCGCGTCGTCCCGGTGGTGGCGGACATCAGCGTCGGACTGGGCCTGCCGCGCGCGATGCCGCGACCCGTGTTGTTCGCGTTTCTCGGCAGCACGATCGGAAATTTCGAGGAGGATGCGGCGATCGCGCTGCTCCGGCGCGTGCGCGAGGCCATGTGTCCTGGCGATCACTTTCTGCTCGGCGTCGACTTGCGGAAAGATGTACACGTCATCGAGGCGGCGTACAACGACGCCGCGGGCGTAACAGCGGAATTCAATCGCAACGTCTTGCGGGTGCTCAATCGCGAGCTCGGTGCCGACTTCGACGAGCGGGATTTCGCGCACCGCGCCATTTACGACCGGGTCGCGCATCGGATCGAGATGCATCTCGTCGCTCGGTGCGCCCTCGACGCTCACATCCCGCGCATTGGTACGGTGCCGTTCCGAGCTGGTGAGTCCATTCGGACGGAGATCAGCTGCAAGTATGACCGCGCGAGCGTCCGGCGGCTCTTCCATGACGCCGGATTGAGCCTGGACGAGTGGATTGTGAACGAAGACCCGGCGTATGCGCTCGCGATCGGATCCCTGGAGACGTGGCGGCGATGACGATTCCCGCCGGAGCACGGGGCCGCGACCTGCTGACGGCCGACCTCGCGCGGCGCAGCTTCGCGCCGGGTCGCGCGTCGACGCGCCAGATCGGTGCGGAGGTAGAGTTGCTGCCGATCGATGCGGAGACGCGGTGCATCGCCGCGCTCGAGGGCGGTGCGCGAAGCGTGCTACCCGTGCTACGGCGGTTCGGTGCGTCGCGTTGCTGGTCCGAGGCGCGGACCGAGAAAGGTACGCCGTGTTTCCATTTGCCTAACGGTGGGCGGTTCACGTTCGAGCCCGGCGGCCAGATCGAATACGCTGCACCGCCGGCGTCTGGAGCGAGCGCGCTCGCCGCCAACGTGCGATCGGTGCTGGAGCCGCTGCGGCGCCACGCGTCCACCGAAGGGCTGCAACTCGTCGCCGCCGGCATCGAGGCGGAGCGCGACGTGTGGTCGAGTCCGCGTCAACTCGACGCAGAGCGCTACGAACGCATGGAGTCGTATTTCGCGACGATCGGGCCGCACGGCGCGCGCATGATGCGGCAAACCGCGTCGTTCCAGGTTTGCCTCGACATCGCCGGCGGTGACATGGGGCGCAGACAATGGCGTCTCCTGAACGCGGCGGCGCCGTACATCGTCGCCATGTTCGCGAACTCGCCGCGGTACGACGGCATCCTGACCGGCCACCAAAGCGTGCGCGCGGCGTGCTGGCGCCGGCTGGACCCGTTGCGCACCGGCGTGGTGGGGGGCGACGATCCGGTGTCCACGTATCTGGCCTTCGCGCTGCGCGCGCCGGACATGATGCGGCGCACGGCCGGCGGCGCATACCAGTCGTTCGGCGACTGGGTCGATACGGGAACGATGACGCTGGACGATTGGCATCATCATCTCAGTACGCTGTTTCCCGAAGTTCGGCCGCGCGGCTATTTCGAGGTGCGCGGCGCGGACGCGATCGATCCCGCGTGGTGCGCAGCGCCGCTCGCTCTGTTAGGCGGACTCGCGTACGATGCCACCGCGCTGGCCGACGCGGCCGACGTGCTGCACGTGCCGGGTGACGTGCTCGAGTGCGCGGGATTCGCGGGTCTCCGCGATCCATCGATTGCCGCCGTGTCGGCGCAGCTCGCCGAGATCGGCATGGCGGGATGTGTGCGCCTGGGGTCGGACTTTCTCTCCGAGGCGGATCTCGCGGTGGCGCACGCGTTCTTCGACCGGTACACGCACCGGCGCCGGTCGCCGGCCGATGACGTGCGCGATGCGATGCCGGCTGCTGTAGCCTAACGCGGGTCAGCGCGCCAGCCGGGCGTTGTCGTAGGCCGGGTCGCCCGTCACCTCGCGGTCGACGTGCGGCGCGAGCCACGCCGGCGGCTTCGCCGCGTCGTCGGGATTCGCCAGCTCGACTTCGGCGAGCGCCAGCGGACGATCGAGAAACTCGTCGATCGTCCATTCCGTGTCGCCCTCGCGGACGAGGTACCGGCGTTTGTGCACGCGGCGTCCGGACGTGAGCGGCCAGAGCGCATCGAACAAGTCGCGGTCGATCTGGTCCTCGAGCTCGAGCCGCACGAGGCCGTTCCCGCCCTTTACCGTCCGATACCAGCGCGTGACGCCATCGGCGGAGATCGCGCGCACGCGCTCGGTGACGTGGCCGCCCGGCAGGTATCCCTGGTCGATGTCCTGGACGGTGGTCGCGGCGTCGCCTAACGGACCATCCGGCATCTCGGTGAGCAGGAACTTGCGCTCGATCTCGGTGCCAGCGGCGTGGTGTTGCGCGAGCCGTCCGGCAAGATCCCGCACGCGCTCGAGGAACGGCTGAGCCGCTTCGCCCAGCCAGTCGCCCGTGAACGTCGTGAAGAGCGATTCGGTACGCTCGTGCAGGCGGCGCGCGAGCTCGAGCAATCCATTGCGGGGATCCCGGCTGCCCGAGGCCGCGGAGCGCACGCCGGCCAGCGAGCTTCCATCGCGGACCATGTCCGCCAGCCGCTGCGCCGCTTCACGAGCCGCGTCCTCCATGGCGTCGGCGACGAGACCGGCGAGCAAGTGCGCGTCGTGCAAGTCGCCGAGCGTATCCTGCAGGGCGCGCAACCGGTCGACTAACGGAACGGCGTCGGGCACGATGTCGATGATCGGCTCGAGGGCGTAGCGCAGGTGCTTGGCTGCGATGCGCGCCTCGTGCGCGCACCGTTGGTCGACGGCGTCCTGCACGCGCGCGAGACGCGTGGCCAACTCGTCGGTGAGGTCTCTCAAGCGGGCGCCGAGGACGCGCGCGGTGTGCGGCGGAGCAATGGGCTCGTCGAGACGGACCGTGAGCTGCCAACTCGAGAGCGCCTCTTGCAGCCGCTCGGCGAGCTTTTCGAAGCGATCCGCGAGGCGCGCGTGCATGCGCGCATCGTTCTCCTGCTTCGATGCACGCAGCCGCTCGAGCATCCACACCGCTCCGATGCGCTGGCGGCGCGTGAGCGATGGCAGCTCGCCCTCGATCCACTCGATGTGCACTTGCGCATCGCGTCCGGCGCCCGTGGCCCGCGTCAGGCGGCGCAACCGCCGCCTGCGTTTGGTCGAGAGGCTATCGTCGAGCTCGTCGCGGAAAGTGCGATCGCAACTGCGAAGCCGGCGGAGCGCGACGCGCAGGTCGTGCAGCGAATCGGGCACGTCTTCGTCGTCGAGCGTCTCGTACGCGGAGCGCGCCGCTCGCAGATGCGCTAACGCAATGCGTCTCGCCGTCTCAGCGGCGGGCCGGTCAAGAGCGTCGAGAGGAAGCGGGATGTCCACTGCGGCCCAATCGATTGCCGCCGATGCTCAGGCGACGTCCGGTCGATCAGTGATGCTGACGAAACCAGAAGAAAGCGACCTCACCGAGAATGAACGCCGCGACCGAAGCGAGCAAGAGCGCTTCGGCTTTCGACGGTGCGGGAATCGCTCGCAACCAGCGTGAACGACGGCGGTACTCGTACATGAAGATTCTCGGTTGCGTGGGCTCGGAGATGCAACAGTGTGAGCCACCATTTGGCGCGTCAAGTAAGAAGATATTAACAAAATGACCGCGAGCATGATACAGCATATTGCGAAGTCCGCATGCGCTTCCGATCAGAACGCATAGTGGACGGTGCCGTAGAACGAGCGGGGCTGGCCCGGAGACACGACGTGACCGGCAACAAGTTCCGGGTAGGCTTTGTCGAGAATGTTGCGCACGCCGACCTCCAGTTGGGCAACACCGATCTGCACGAGGCCGCCGACGTGCACGAGTCCGTACGCCGGCAGCACGACGCCCGGCTCATCGAACGGCGAATAGGGTCCAACCACATTCGTGCTCACACGCAAACGCCACGGCGTGGCTTTTGGCGCGAGCTCGAGCGATGCGATGCCGACGTACTGTGCCGTGTTGTAGACGCGAAGTCCCGAGAGCGTATCGACGGCCGACGGGTCATCTTCTGCTTGCGTGATGAGCTCGCGGTAGCGCGCGTCGTTGAACGTCCAATCGGTGGAGAACGAGAGCATCGGGGCGATCGGCGCGTGAAGCTCGACCTCGACGCCTTGCCTGCGACTGGCGCCGCCGTTGCTCGATGCGCCCGTGAGCGGGTTGAACGTCTGCTCGTTGCTCACATCCATGCGGAACAGGGCGACCGAACCGTGGATGTCCCGATGGTCGTACTTGAAGCCGCTCTCGTAGGCCCACGCGGTAATGAACGGCAGCGCCGGTTCCTCGATGACGCCGTCGGTGGAACGAAATCCGCGCGACACGTTGGCATAGGCGGCAACGTCGCCCGTTAGGCGGAAGAGGACGCCGAGTTTCGGCGACGCGATGCCGTGCGAATCCGACGTCGTCAGTTCGGCGTCCGGTGTCGAGCGCGTGTCGACGATGTCGTAGCGCGCGCCGAGGCTCAGGCGCAGCCGCGACGTTGCGTCGAAATCCGATTGGACGAAGAGGGCTCCGGATGTCTGTCGCGCGTGCACGAGCGTAGCGGCAGAATCGGGTTCGCGGTCGGTGGTGAACCAGTTCTGATAGTGCGACTGATCCCAGCGCGATTCGAGACCAACGGTGAGCTCGGTCCGCGGCAAGCTCCACGTGAGCGCGCTCGTGGCGCCGAGTCCCGAGCGGTGATCCACTTCTTCGGTTTGGCTGCCGCTTCCCTCGAAGCGGCCGCCCGCGGGCGGGATCGTGAGGAAGAACTTCCAGTTGCCTTGCGTCGAGTACACGGTGGTGCGCCAGAGCAGCGGCCCGGAGAGCCAGCGCAGACTGACGCGCTCCTGCGCGCGATACTTCCGTCCGCCATCGGTCGGGTTGGATACGATGTCGTAGTCGCGCGAGGCGAATTCGTCCTCGCTCAGAAAGCCGGGCGATTTCCAGTCGGCGCCGTACAGCTCGATGCCGCCGTCGATGCGCCATGCCGACGACAGGTCGTGCACGACGCGCAGGTGTCCCTGCTCGACATCGGAGCGACTGTTAGGCCGCCAGCCATCTTCGTGGTCCCACCGCGCGCCGAACACGCCGCCGCCTTCCGCGCCGTGGTCGAATCCCGTTAGGACGCTGGCATCGACGTGTCCGGCGGTACCGGCGTCGATGCTCGCCTCGGTGCCCTGCATCCGCTCGAGCGTGTGCACGTTCACGATGCCCGCCAGCGCGAAATTGCCGAAGAGCGCACTGGTGGGTCCCTTGATGACGTCGATGTCCTGGACCGCGCCGGGGAAGATGAGGCCCCAGTCGTTGTAGCCTTCGGCGTGTCCGTTGACCGGCTCGTTGATGGGAACGCCATCGATCCACAACGCGAGGTCCGTGGAGTGATCCGAGCTGAATCCGCGAATCGATGCATCGGAGGCGAATCCCGGACCCTGGCCTTGGAGGTGGACTTCGACGCCTGCACTCTGGCGGAGCAAATCCCACGGTGACGTGGACGGTGTGAGCGCGATGACGGATGGTGAGACGGTGATGGCAGATTGCGGTTCGTTGCGCCGGACGGGCGCTGCCGTAACGGTCACGGTGGCGAGTCGTGTCGCGCGACGCGCGAGCGAATCGCGACGCGCGAGCGAATCGCG
>Ga0070735_10001915_pt1 | contig 19312 bp, 13 predicted proteins | sample Coa_R1_FD_66443 | JGI IMG/M metagenome (GOLD analysis project Ga0070735, IMG submission 66443) | Surface soil microbial communities from Centralia Pennsylvania, which are recovering from an underground coalmine fire - Coalmine... | ecosystem: Environmental > Terrestrial > Soil > Unclassified ... | reverse complement strand
GACCTGTTCGGTGAGCGTTTTGTTTTCGTCGTTCATCTTGCCGATCTGCTCGCGGATCTGTTCAATCTCTTTCTGCGTGCGCCGCATGGCGATGAATCCGTGCGGCCCGAAAACGTCATGCACCAGCAGGGCGAAGAGCGCCAGCCCCAGAATCTGCCGGACGTGCTTCCGCAAATACGCAGCGGCCTCGGCGGGAGTGATCGTGCGGATTTCCTTCAGCGTCATCATGCCTTCGCTTCCTGCGCGGAGTCCATGACCCAGGCTTGTGTTTCGCGCGCGATTTTTGAAGACTCTTCGGCGGTGGCCGCTTCGGTGTAGACGCGCATCAGCGGCTCGGTTCCCGACAGGCGCAGCAGAACCCACGATCCGTCCGCGAACTCCATTTTTAATCCGTCGGTACGGTCCAGGTTTTTCACCTTTCGTCCGAGAAACGTTGTGAAATCCGTCTTCAGCCGGTTCACCGCTTTTGTTTTTACATCCTCAGGCAGATGCAGATTTGCCCGCTGCGGCCAGAATTCGCGCCCTACCCGCTTGAAGAGCGCGCGCAACTGCTCCGCCAGCGACGCGCGGCGCACCGCGATCATTTCCGTGACCAGCAGGCACGCGAGAATGCCGTCTTTCTCCGGCAGGTGCCCGCGGATGGTCATGCCCGCGCTTTCTTCTCCGCCCATGGCAATCTTGTCCTGCTCGATCAGCTCGCCGATGTACTTGAATCCCACGGGCGTTTGAATGACGGTCGTGCCGTGGAAGCGCGCGACGGCGTCCAGGAGATGCGAAGTAGCCACCGAGCGCGCCGCAGGCATTTTCCACCCGCGCGTCTCCACAATGTAATCGTACAGAAGTCCGAGAATGTGATTCGGCTGCATCCACGCGCCGTCGGAATCGAGGATTCCGAAACGGTCGGCGTCTCCGTCGGTCGCCAGCCCGGCGGCGGCCTTTCTGGCCAGCACCGCATCGCGCGTCGAACGCATATTAGCTTCGGAAACGTCCGGGCCGGAGCCATCGAACAGCACGTCCCGTCCGGTGCGCAGCGCCTGCACATCGACGCCGTGAGTTTCGAGCGCGCGATCGAGGTAGCCCGCGCCGCAGCCGTGCAGCGTGTCGGCTACCACTCCCAGTTTCGCAGCGCTCATGGCTTTGAAATTGACCAACTGCGCCAGGCGATCCAGATAGAATTTGCGCGGATCGATTTTCTCAAACGGCTGGTCGTTCGGTTTGGCGGGAGCGCGTTCGCCAATCTTGGCTGCCCGCGCCTCGATATCCTTGGTAACCTCGGGAAGCGCCGGGCCGCCGTCGCCTGCGGAAAATTTCAGGCCCTGGTACTCGGCGGGATTGTGGCTGGCAGTGAAATTGATGGCGCCGTCGACTTTGCGGCGCCGAATCTCATGGGCGATCACCGGCGTGGGCGTCGGGCCGTCGCACAGAAGCACGTGGATGCCGTATTCGCGCAAAATTTCCGCGGCGGTGCGCGTGAATTCCTCGGCCAAGAATCGCGTGTCGTGTCCCACGATCACAGTGGGCTTCGGATTGCGGCTCTTTACATGCTCGGCGATTGCCGCTGTGGCCAGCCGAGCGTTGGCGAACGTAAATTCGTCCGCGATGATCGCGCGCCAGCCGGAAGTTCCGAATTTGATTGCCGCCGCCATTTTCAGAATAAAATGCTTTCGCCCTCGGCCACGTATTGTAGCCTGACGTGCAAGCGCGAAGCATCATGGAAATCCAGCAGAAGAGAAAGAGTAAAGAGCGGGAGGACGCGGTGACCCATCAATGCGTGGTTCTGGTGACGTGCGGGAGCGCGGCGGAGGCCCGGAGCATCGCGCGTGCCGTGGTAGAGCAGCGTCTGGCCGCCTGCGTAAACATTCTCCCCGGCGCCGTCAATTCGATTTATCGCTGGAAGGGCAAGGTGGAAACCGCACGCGAGCGCTTGCTGCTGATCAAAACTTCGTGCAAGCAGTTGGCAAAGCTCCAGGCGGCCGTCGAACGGCTGCACTCGTACGAAGTGCCGGAGTTCATCGCGTTGCCGATCGTCGCCGGTTCGCGCGCCTATCTGGCGTGGATGAAGGAATAGAACTTACTGCACGTCGTTGTAGCGCCCGCCTTCAGGCGGGCATTGTGGCGTACCACGGATGCCCGCCTGAAGGCGGGCGCTACATTGAACCAGGCTCGATTTGCGGCGCGGACGCTGAGCCTTTCCTACCTAAATTTTCCGCAGGGCCTGATCGAGATCATCGATCAGATCTTCTACGTCTTCAATTCCCACCGAGATGCGGATCAGGCCATCGGTAATTCCGATTCGCTGCCGCACTTCCGCCGGCACCGAAGAGTGCGTCATGGTCGCGGGATGCGAGATCAGCGTTTCCACTCCGCCCAGGCTTTCCGCCAGCGAGCACAATTTCAGATGATTGAGGACGGTGCGCGCATTTTCCTGCGTGACCACGTCAAAGGAAATCATGGCGCCGAACCCGCGCTGCTGCCGCACCGCCAGATCATGCTGCGGGTGGGACGGCAGTCCCGGATACAGGACGCGCTTGACGCGGGGATGATCCTCGAGGAAGCGGGCCACGGCGCGGCCGTTGGCGTCGTGCTGCTTCATGCGCACGGCCAGCGTTTTGATCCCGCGCGAAACCAGAAAGCAGTCCATCGGCGCGAGTCCGGCCCCAGTGGAGCGCTGCAGGAAATGGATTTTTTCGGCGTCGGCCTGTCGCGTCAAGACGGCCGCGCCGCCCACGCAATCGCTGTGCCCGTTCAGATATTTCGTCATGGAGTGCACCACGATGTGCGCGCCCAGGGCGATGGGCGATTGCAGGTAAGGGCTCAGGAAAGTGTTGTCGACCGCCAGCGTGGCGTTGCTGGCCGATGCGATCCTGGCGATCGCGGCGATGTCACTCACGCACATGGTTGGATTCGTGGGCGTCTCAACGTAAATCATCTTGGTGTTGGGTTTGATGGCGCGCTCGACGCGTTCGCAAGAGGACGTATCCACGAAACTGAACTCCAGCCCCCACTGCGCCAGAAATTGCGTGGTGAGCCGGATGACGCCGCCATACACGGCCTCGGAGATGATGGCGTGGTCGCCGGGACGCAACAGGCGAAACACCGAGTCGATGGCGGCCATGCCGGATGTGAAGACGTACGCGATCGTTCCGCCTTCCAGCTTGGCCATCGTCCGTTCAAGAGCGCGGCGATTCGGATGCGAAGTGCGCGCGTAGTCGTAGCCCTTGTTTTTCCCCAGTTCTTCCTGCACGTAGGTCGAGGTCTGGTAGATGGGCGCGACAATCGCTCCGGTCGACGGGTCGGGCTCCTGCCCTACATGGATGGCGTCGGTTGCGAATCCCATGAAAAAATCTCCTTAAGGTTGGCTGCAGTGACTCCTGGTGGCCCGATTTCCCTGGTTGCGTGCCGATGTTTGCGGGACTTCAGCCGCGGGTGCTGTTGCTCGTGGTTTGCGCTAAATTTTCCGCGAGTCGAAATTAGCTCAGGAGCGCGGCTGAGTCAATGCGGCGGGAAATCGATGGGCTTGCGCTATCCAGCAAAAGGGGCAAGAATGTCGTATCCGATGCTCGGTGCAAATTCCATTTCAGGATTTCGTTCGTGACCTGCCTGTCCAGTCTCGCGAAGGCGGCGTTGCGGATGGCTTGGTTTGTCTTTCTGCTGGTGGCGCTGACCGCCCATGCACAGGACAAGGACGCCGACGCCAAGGCCAAATCTGCCAATGCAGACGCGAATGACGTCCGGCTCACTATCGTAGTGACCGGAGGGGAAGAGAAGAAGCCCGTCGATAGCGCCAGCGTCTACGTGCGCTTTGTCGAGGAGCACAAACATGGCAAGGATAAAAAGATCGAGATGAATTTGAAGACCAACCAGTCGGGCGTCTGCCACGTGCCGGTCCTGCCGCCTGGAAAATTTGTGATCCAGGTAATCGCCGACGGCTGGAAAACGTATGGCGAGGTCTACGACATCAATCAGACCGAACAGACCATCAACATCTCGCTGGTTCGCCCGCCGAAATGGTATTGAGCGAAGAATTCTCGCCGTTTTCGATTCCGATCTGCAAAAACTTTTCATGATATCGCCGGAGCGCCGCTGCGTTTTCCCGTCCGCGAAGCCGGTCAGGATTGTTTGGGCGGGAATTTTTCCGGAAAATGCTTCATCTTGGTGCAAACAGGACCAAGCTCCGTGTTTGTCGCGCGGTACGTGCTTTCGGTTCGTCTTTTCCACAAACTTTTCAACACAACTGTTGAAAACTTCCGGCGTGAGCGACGCGCGCATTGTTTTGATTCCGCGCGGGCGCGGTGTTAGATTAGAAATCCAAGGGAAACATTTCGCGGATTCGAGCGGATGGAAGAAAAACCTTACAAGGGATTTGTGATCTGGCATTTGCTGTGGAGCAACCTCGGCGTGCGGCCGCTGCGCTCCGCTCTGAGTGTTCTGGCGCTCGCTTTGCAAGTGTTTCTGGTGCTGTTGATCGCGGGACTGACCTCCGGCGCACTGGCTGACTGGCGCACGCGCGCCGAGGGTGTCGGCGCGGACATCATCGTGCAGCCGCCCAACTCGTCCATTTTCTTCGCGTTCTCCAGCGCCGTGATGCCGGACTCCTTGGCCGAAAAGATTGCGGCCCTTCCCGCGGTCGACGAAATCGCCCCGGTGTTCATCGTCGTGGATCAGAAAAATCTCGGAGTCGTCTACGGCATTGACTACAAACGGTTCTCCGGCCTGAGCAACGGATTTCAATTTATTTCCGGCGGACCCTTTCAGCAGCCGGACCAGGCCATCGCCGATGACCTTGCGGCGCAATCCCGCAAGCTCCGCGTCGGCCAGCGGGCGGTTCTGCTCGGACACGAATTCACCATCTCCGGCATCGTCCTGCACGGCAAAGGCGCGCGTTTCTTCATTCCCATCAAGACCGCGCAAGACATTGCCGGCGCCGAAGGACGCGCCTCGATGTTCTACGTGCGTAGCAAGGGCGATACGGACGCCGCGCGCAAGGAACTCGTCGAGCTGCTTCCCACCTACAAGATTCGTTCCATGGCCGAATACAGCACGTTGATGACTTCGTCTAACTTGCCAGAACTAAAGCCCTTCATTCGTTCTTTTGTGCTGCTCGGCGTGATCATCAGCTTTCTGGTTGTGCTGCTGACGATGCACACCATGGTCTTTGAACGCACCCGCGACATCAGCGTTCTCCGCGCCCTCGGATCTTCCCGCCTGGAAGTTTGCTGGATGATCCTCGGCGAAACCCTGGTGATGGTCGGCCTCGGAGTGATCTGCGGGCTCATCTTCACTTACGGCATCGTCGCTATCCTGCACCGGACTTCGCCCACGCTGCAGATCTCCATCGAAGCGGGCTGGATTTTCCGCGCCATCCTGCTGACCATTGGCGGAGCGATTGCCGGCGCTGCTTACCCCGCGTTGCGCGCCGCGCAGAACGACCCGGTCGACGCCCTGGCGTACGAGTGAACTCCAGTTTCAACTCTCCCGGATGCCCCCCCGGATTTGCACAAAACTACAATACCCGCGCGGAAATTTAATTGCCGCTGCGCGTTCACTTCTGATACAAGAAAGTCCGAACAGCGATCGGAGACGCTCGCCAGTGGAGATTCACCTCTACACGGAGCCCGGCTGTGCCGCGTGCACCGAAGCCAAGAGCTTTCTGCAGTCGCTAGGAATCTCCTTTGCTGAACGAGACGTCCGTGCCAATCCGGAATATCTGCGGATCTTGACCGACGATCTAGACAGTTGCACCTTGCCGACGCTCGTGGCAGGCGATACGATCATTGCCGGCTTCGACCGTGAGGAATACCAGCGCCTGCCGGCGGCCGTTGCACCGCGTCGGAAGCGTTGACTTGTCGATTTCCATTTGAGAATGCCCGGCCGGCCCGGTGGGGCATTCAGAAAAAGTTCGGAGGAGGGGAATTCCAATGAGACTAAGACATTTGACTCTCATGCTCGCTGCAACTTCGCTGGCGCTGCCCGTGGCGGCGCAGATGATGGGAATGGGGCCTCAGATACCGACGTTGAGCGGAGTCTGGCACCCGGTGGTGGGAAGCGGCGCATCTTACCTGATCACGGATGATAAGAAGTCGAGTAATTTTGATTTCATCGTCGTCGGCAAAGAGGACATGGAAGGGAAGACCGGCTATTGGATCGAGACATCGGCAACAGATCCGCGCGGCGGCGGAGAAATCGTCATCAAGATGCTTCAGAGCGTCGAAGGCAACACCGTCTCCCACACCAAGACCGTTTTTCAGATGCCCGGGCAGCCTCCGATGGAAATGGACGCGAATGCGATGAATATGGCGGCCGGCCGGCGGGCGCCGCAGGCTTCTACCGACGTCGACTTCCGCGAGAAGGCCGAGTTGGTGGGGACAGAATCGATTACCGTTCCGGCGGGAACCTATTCTTGCCAGCATTACCGTATGAAGGACGGTTCCGGCGATGCCTGGATTTCCGACAAGATCGTTCCCTGGAGCCTCGTCAAGATGCAGGATAAGAACCGCAGCATGGTGCTGGCCAAGGTAATCACCGACGCCAAGGACCGCATCACCGGTACTCCTGTAAAGTTTGATCCCATGCAAATGATGCGCAACCGCATGGGCCAACAACAATAATTTTCACTCAACTCAAGGATCCAAAATTTCTCGGGCGATCAGTTCGACCTCGCTGGGAATACTTCCGAAGGAGAGCTGATGCCCCTTTCCGGCAGTAAGTTTTATTCTGCTCGAATCGTCGAGCGGCGAGATATTTCCGGCGATTTATGGGCGATTCGCGTCGACCCGGGCGGAGAGTTTCCGTTTAAGTCCGGGCAGTACGCGACGCTGGGGGTGGTCACGCCCGAAAAGCACCACGAGCGGCCCTACTCCATCGCTTCCGCGCCGCATGAAAAATATCTGGAATTTTTCTTTGAGCTGGTTCCCCACGGCCAGGTGACGCCTCGGCTTTATGCAGCCCGCGTGGGCGAAGAGATTACCCTCCGAAAAACCGCCAGAGGGAATTTCACGTTAGACATTGCCAGTGGCCGCGCGAACCATTTCTTGATCGGCACGGTCACCGGAGTCGCGCCTTATGTGAGTTACGTCCGGGCCCTCTATCACGAATGGCAAGCCGCGAAAAGCAGCGCGCCGCCCAGATTGTTCATCCTGGAGGGCGCGAGCCGTTCCTGGGAACTGGGTTATTCCGAGGAGTTCGAGAAAGCCAGCCGTGAAGTTCCGTGGCTGACCTACGTTCCCACCGTGAGCCGTCCGTGGGAGGACAAAAAGTGGGGCGGCGAAACTGGGCGCGTGGACGATTTGATTCGCAAATATTCAGATCTATGGAATTTGAAGCCCGGAGATACCAAAGTCTATCTGTGCGGCCATCCGGAAATGATTGAGAACGTGAGAGGAATTGTCAGGCGCCGCGGTTGGGAGGAGGACGCCATTCGCGCGGAAGCCTATTTTGTTCCGCCGCGCCATGACTACACGGCCGAGGATGCCGAGTAGAGCTGTAGGGCCCACCTTCAGGTGGGCAGTTTTGCGGTAAGGCACGATGCCCGCCTGAAGGTGGGCGCGACAAGTTCACCAGCGTTCGTACTTGAAGTACAGCACGCCCAGCGCCGGCAACCGCAGCAGGATCGAATACGGTTTATTGTTCCAGGGAATCGCTTCGGCGTGCACGCCGCCCAAATTCCCAAAGTTGTTTCCGCCGTATTTCTCGGAATCCGTATTCATAATCTCCCGGTAGAATCCCGGTTCGGGCACGCCCACGCGGTAAGCATCGTGCTGCACCGGAGTAAAATTCGCCACCACCGCCATGAAATCTCCCGCGTCCTTGGCGCGCCGCACGAAGGAGAGCACGCTGGCATCTGCGTCGGTGCAGTCGATCCACTCAAATCCGTGCCAGTCAAAATCCACTTCGTGTAGCGGGCGCTCGTTCCGGTAAACGGCATTCAGGTCCGCCGTAAGATTCTGGAGGCCGCGGTGCTGCTCGTATTCCAGCAAGTTCCATTCGAGGCTGGTCTCCGCGTTCCATTCGCTGCGCTGCCCGAATTCGCCGCCCATGAACATCAGCTTCTTACCGGGATGCGCCGTCAGATACGCAAAGAAGAGCCGCATGTTGGCAAACTGCTGCCACAGGTCACCCGGCATTTTATTGATCAGCGAGGATTTCCCGTGAACTACTTCGTCGTGCGATAGCGGCAGCACAAAATTTTCCGTGAACGCATACAGCATCGAAAAGGTCATTCGATTGTGATGGTATTTCCGGTAGATGGGATCGACCGCGAAGTAGCTCAGCGTGTCATTCATCCACCCCATATTCCACTTCAGGCTGAAGCCCAACCCGCCGAGATACGTGGGGCGCGAAACCATGGGCCAGGACGTCGACTCTTCCGCGATGGTCAGCACGCCGGGATGCCGCGCGTACACCACCTCGTTCAGCCGCTTCAGCAGCGCAATCGCCGCCAGATTTTCTCGCCCGCCGAATTCGTTGGGAATCCATTCGCCCTCGCGCCGCGAGTAATCCAGGTACAGCATCGAAGCAACGGCGTCCACACGCAAACCATCGATGTGATATTTGTCGATCCAGAACAGCGCATTCGAGAGCAGAAAGTTCTGAACCTCCGTGCGGCCGTAGTTGAAAACCAGAGTTCCCCAGTCCGGATGCCGGCCCTGGCGCGGGTCCGCATGCTCGTACAAGTGCGTACCATCGAATTCGCCAAGCCCGTGCCCATCGCTCGGGAAATGCGCCGGAGTCCAATCCAGGATCACGCCGATCCCCGCCTGGTGCATGCGATCCACGAACGTCATGAAGTCATCGGGCGACCCGAAGCGGCTGGTCGCCGCGAAATATCCGACCGTCTGATATCCCCACGAACCGTCGAACGGGTGTTCCATCACCGGCATCAGCTCAACGTGCGTGTAGCCCATGCGCTTCACGTAGGGAATCAGCTGGTCAGCAAGTTCGCCATACGTGAGCCACCGCCCGCCATCCTCGTTCGCGCGTCGCCACGAGCCGAGATGAATTTCATAAACCGAAATCGGCGAAGACAGCCAATCGTTCCGCGACCGCCATTCCATCCACCCCGCATCGTTCCAGATGTGGTGGTCCAGGCGCGCCACAATCGACCCGGTATTGGGGCGAAGCTCCGATCGGAATGCGTACGGGTCCGACTTCAAGAGCGGGTGACCGCCGGACATCGGCCGGATCTCATATTTATAGATGGAACCTTCCGCCAGCCCCGGCACAAACAGCTCCCACACGCCGCATGGGCCGCGATTGCGCATCGGGCTGACGCGGCCATCCCACTGGTTGAAATCGCCGACGACGCTGACGCGCATCGCGTTCGGCGCCCACACTCCAAACTGCACGCCGGCCACTCCGTCCACCGTTACCGGATGCGCGCCCATGATTTCGTATTTTTGATAGTGCGTGCCCTCTCCAATCAGATACAGATCGAAATCGGAGAGCAGGGTCGGGAATGCGTAGGTGTCATATTCTTCCCGCGGCGCTTGGCCCTCTTCGACCACCTTCCAACGGTAAGCTCGCGGCGAAACTGGCAGCCTCGGAAACAGCGGTAAGGTGGCCTCGAACAGCCCTTCCGGAGCAATCCTTCGCGCGGAGATTTCGCCACCTTGATTTTCCAGAATGACGGAGGCATACGCCGCCCGAGGGAAGAAGCCCCGAACCACCAGGCGCTGCTCTTCGCCCTCCTCTACGACATGGGGACCCAGTAGCCGGAATGGATCGCGGTTCTCCGCTCGCACCAGTAGAGCAACGTCCCGTTCGAACTCACTCATTGGTTCGGTGTCCGGCGGAAGCCCGCCGGAAGATGGGTTCACAACGCTCAAGGCAATACCCTCCAGCCTATGACCACGACCGCCCCCTCAGGCATTCTATCAGGCCGGGCAGGGAAGAGGAATTCGATGAAAGCCCCGCTCGGGGAGCCTGGGTACCGTACACCTGAAAGCCGTTTGAGCAAAAAACTTCCCTTCCTGGGACATGTAGGAAACTGTCTTTCACATGCAATCTGGCAGCGGCGCGGCTTTTTATAGTAAGTCACGCAAAATCAGTTAGTTAAATAGTTACCTTTATGGCACCAAGGTTGCACTGTTTTTGTGCATTGCGCTCCGAATTGCTCACCGCAGGGCTCCCGGATCGCTCCAGTCCACGATCAAGGGCCACCTATGCGTGAATACAGTCGACCCGTCTTCCAGCTTTCCAGCTTGGTTTGTCTCGGCACCCTGGCAATGGTAATGAGCGCAACGCCAGCCCGGGCGCAGGATTCTCTCTCCGGCACCTATACCTGCGTGAGCGTTGAAATCGCCGGGAAGGCCCACCGCTGCAAGGCGCCGTCGCTGGAGATGAATTCCGACGGTAGCTACCAGATCCTGGCAGAGCGCGGCACCTACGAAATTCTGAAGGGACACTGGCTGGTACTGTCCGACGCCAAGCACCACGGCCGCGCGCGCCTCGAGGGCAGCAAGCAGATCATCTTCGAGTTCTTCTCCGGCGGCAAGAAGAGCAGGATCACCTACCGCCGGAAGTATGAGCGGCCTCCCGCCTGGGTTTCCAGCTAAACCGGAGTTTCCGGCTAATCAGGCTTACCCGGGCGACTCTGACTTTCCAGCTGAGTTGGCTTTCAAGAACCGGAGGTGCTCGGCCGCGCCGTCGCCAGGCTCTCTCGACGCTCCTTCCGCTTAGCTTCCTCTGTCACAGCGTGATACACAAAACTAGTGTCTGTTCAGAATCGACACAGCCCGAAATTCCCGCCGCGTCCAGGCTACTTTTGAGAGATAGGTAACCCTCGTAACTGCAGTGACTTAAAGAATCACATCCTCCCGCTCCCCGTCGACGGTTTGGACTTCCAGATGCCTTATATGAGTCGTGTGACGGCGAAACGGCAGGGATCGCCGAGCAGAACAAAGGGAACGAGGGGGGAACGATGTCACTGACTATGGAAACGAAATCAGAAGCCCAGGAAACCGCCGAGCAGAGACTGTGGCGCGCCGTGATCGCCAGCACCGTGGAAGAGTGGGTGAGCGGTCCGCTGCGCAAGAAGCGCGAAGCCGAGCAGTTCCTGTTCAGCGACGAAAAAGATTACCGGACCGTTTGCTATTCCGCCGGAATCAATCCGGAAAACTTGCGCAGCCGTCTCGAAAAAATTCGCTCGCGCCAGACGCCAGAAGCCTTGCTGGCCGCGTAGAGCAGTTAGTTCTGCAACCGGTCGGCCGGAGACGTTGAATTACCTCCCGCGCGCGGCCCGGCTCGTTTGACGAACGCCAGCGCTTCCGCTATCATGCGATCGCGGGGTGGAGCAGTCTGGTAGCTCGTCGGGCTCATAACCCGAAGGTCGTTGGTTCAAATCCAACCCCCGCAACCAATTCTCGAATCGTGAAGGCCGGGTCCAGACGCCCGGCCTTTTTATTTTGAAATGTGAGTGTCCTTCGACCGTTTAAGCCCGAGAGGGGCACCCGCACGGCAACCGTTCCCCAAGCAATAAAAGAGTGCTGGCGCGCCAGATCGCGCCTGAGTTCTTTGCCTCGAAATCCGTTGTTGACAGTGCAGCACCGGAGTTACGATTCCTCAGTCATGTAGTTGGGTCGGAGATCCCGGCGGAACCTTGAAGGAGAATCACCATGAAAATCGTCCAGGCCTCGCTCGCTTCGTTTTTGCTCTTAGCTTCCACCGTGCCCGCGCGCGCCGATTTCAAATATACGGAGACGTCGCAGATGACTGGCGGCTCGCTGCTCAACATGGTGAAGTTCGTTTCCAAATTCTCTCGCGGAGATGCCAAGAAACAGGAAAAGGATATGCTGCAGCCGACGAGCACAACGCACTATGTGAAGGGCGACCGGCTGCGCACCGATAACGAAGACGGCACTTCCCAAATCATCGACGTCGCCGGCCGGCGGGTGATCTTCATCGACAACAACAAGAAAACGTACGCCGTGGCCACCTTCGAGCAAATCCAGGCAGCCATGGAGCAGGCGGCGCAGCAGGCCCAGCAACAGATGCAGCAGAATCAGCAGACGCCGCAAGACAAAGCCGTGCCGCAGGACGTACAGCTTACCGTGAAGCCCACCGTCAAAGTTATTCCAGGCGGCGCGGGCCGCACGATCCTGGACCAGCCCACCAACGAAACGAAAGTGCAGATAGACCTCGCCATGCAAGGCACCGCTACCGGCGCGAGCGCGCCACCGCCCGGCCAGCCGAACTCCGCCACCTTTACCTCCACCATGAACATGGACACTTATGTGGCGCCGAGCGTCACTGGCTACACCGAGTTCGCCCAATTCTACCGGCGCATGGCTCAAGAAGTGCCGTGGATGAAGATCCCTTCAATGCCCGGTCTGCAAATCGATCCGCGAGCCGCGGAGGGAATGTCTGAGTTGCAGAAGAATTCCGACGCCTTGAAGGGTTTTCCGATGCTCTCCTACGTCAGCATGACGATGTCTGCAACTGCCGACGGGCAGACTCAAACCGTGGGAGCGCAAGACAACAGCGCTTCGAACGCGAAGGCGTCGAATCCGCCACCATCACAGAGCGACAACTCTCCGAGCTCGCTCGAATCGCAAGCCGTGCTGAAAGGCTTGGGCGGGCTATTTGGCAAGAAGAAGAAGGACAACGATTCCGCGCCGGCCGCCAATAGCACGCTGCCTCCGAATCCGCATCCCGATCCCAACGCGCTGATGGAAATGACCACAGCGGTGACGTCGTTTTCGACCGCGTCGCTCGACGGAAGCCTATTCGACATTCCTTCGGGCTTCGCCCAGATGCAAGAGGATCCAATGCAAGTTCTTACCGAAGGCGCAAGATCGTCCCAGCAGCAGGGAACTAAGAAATAGCCGGCCTCGGGCGAGCTGCTGGCGGGGAAAATTCAGCAAAGCGTCGAAGAGGACGCTCCGCTAATTCACTGATTTTATTGTCTGAAAATGGCGGGGCCGACGAGACTCGAACTCGCGACCTCCTGCGTGACAGGCAGCAGTAGAAATACTATCTTATTGGCCCGTCTAGCTTTACTCTGCGCGGTGATCCATGGTTTAGGTCGGTATTTGGCGGGTAATGGACCCAAGTTGGACCCAAGTTTTCACGCGTCAACGCCAGCGGTTTCTAACCTCTAGAGCCGTTCGCTAAAGCGAGTAAGTGGAACTTCGGAAATTTCAACCCGAACTTAACGTACGCGCGGCGCCGCATGGCGAACGATCATCGCGCGCCAAGGTGGTATGACCATTCAGACGAGATCGAGGCTGCAAGGTGCGGTGTCACGCGGTACACCATGTCTTCCGCGGTCGTTGTGGTATCTACTCATGAGGGTGACCACGGACGAATGCGCATAACCACAACCCTGGCGAGTTGGACGTGGGTTCGATTCCCATCGCCCGCTCCATAAAGCCTGATGGTTCGGTTGACCTTACGTGGCTAAGCTTTTTCTGAAAAATTCCCTCAAATCAGCGAGCTTTGGACGCTAGTTGGACGCTGTCGGAATGAATTGGACGCCGTCTATCGACGGAGAGAATCCAGCTTGATTCATCTTCCGAAACTCGCGCAATTGCTACCTGAGACCGCTCACCGGTCGGCGTTCTGTCGTGTGCAAGGAACCAAGCCGAGGCCCGGACTTGGCTTGGGGCCATGTCGATTTCTTTCGGCATATCCGGAGGCGCGTAACACTTTTGTGTTGTGTTGCATTCATTGATTGTTTGGCTGAAAACAAAGTCTCGATGCAAACGGGATTCGTGTCAAAACGGCCGCGTGTTCTCTGCGCAAGTCATTCATCTTGAGCGCGATAGATGTGCATTAAGGCCGCCGCATCCAATCAACTCCAGTAAGTTGTGAGGTATTGACCTAGCGAAGAGATTCTTCGAAGCAATAGCGCGAGGCAGCGCACCTGCCTCGTGCGCATGCTCTCTGAACGATGTCGTCTGCGGACTGAACGGGTAGGGTGAGCTAGTCTTGCGGTAGCACTCTTCGCGGACCTTGAGATTTTCGGTTGAAATTCAGCGAGCTAGTCCCCTGGCGCCCGTAAGCTGTGCCAAGAGCCACATACAGCGAATCTCGTATGGCGCTTATACGTTGTTTGTGCGATCAACTAGCGTGAGAATCGTGGCGATTGTGCTGTAGTTAGTGCAAGCAATACCATTCCTCTTCTATAGATAGATACTCGGGCATCTAGATACTGATTAATTCGACCCCATCTCCGTGCGCGAACCAGGCCGCGCTGTACCTTTGCGGTGGCGGTATCTGAGATATCGAAGCGCGGCACCGAGCCCGCGTGCAGCATTAGCCACTTGAGCGTCAGCGACTGTCCTGAGGGTAGCCGTCCTGCGGCGCGCTTCCCATGCTCTCGTTCCCGGCGCTCGTTCGATACCAGGACGTGGGATTTTCGCGTTTTCGGGGTGGTCGAGAAGCAGGTGCGGATTTCGTGGGAAGAGTTTTACAATCCGAACAGTTTCTAGAGCCTGCCTGGTTCGCTGCGTTTTTCAGTCTTAGGGCGTGCTTGCTCTTGGTCGTATCATTTGCCTTGCTCCCAGCATGCGCGTGGTCGCAGAGCGAACTCGCAACTGTTTTCGGCACTGTCACCGACTCCACTGGCGCCGTCATTCCCTCATCCCAGGTTGCGATCGTCAATCAAAGCACGGGATTAACACGGGATACCGTTACTGACATGATGGGCCAGTATCATCTCGCTGGTTTGCCCGCGGGAAGCTACATTGTTCGCGCAGGTAGAGAAGGCTTCCGAACGCAGGTTCGAGACGGAGTGATACTCTCCTCGGCGTCCGGGGTCATGATTGACTTTTCACTTATTGTGGGCAGCCAGCCGCAGGAACTGACGGTCACCGGGAACATTAACGCCATCGACACTACTACTTCGACTGCCGGCGGGCTGATTCCAGCGCAGACCTTAACCGAGCTTCCTCTAAACGGCCGGGATCTTTTCCAGGCAGCTATCCTGGAACCCGGAGTTGCTTCAACACCGAATAGTGCTCCGTCGCTCCTCTCGAGCGGTAATGCCGGACAGGTCTCGATTGACGGCATGCGCCCGAGTTGGACGGACGTTCGCATCGATGGTATGGATGCGAATGATCCGCTATTCGGTTACTCGCCGGCAGGTGCCTCTGGTCTCTTTCTGGGATTGAACGAATTCACGGAGGTTCGTGTCCTGACGCAAACCTTCGACGCTGAGTACGGCAGGAATGGTGGCGGCGTCATCGACGTTGTGACCAAGTCCGGAAGTAATCATTTCCATGGATCGCTGTTCGAAAACCACAGAGATGCGGCGCTTGATGCAAAGAACTACTTTGATTTGGCCAACTCGCCGATACCACCATTTGTGCGGAACCAGTTCGGTGTAGGAGTAGGTGGGCCGTTGGAACACGGCCGCACGTTCTTTTATGCAGACTATGAGGGGTTCCGTGAAGTGCAAGCATCAACGGCAGTCGCAACAGTACCCGATTCTCTTGCCCATCAAGGACTGTTGCATTCGGCCAGCAATCCAGGAAGCTGCAGTAGCGCCACGCCGAGCGGATGCGTTGTTGTCGCAATCGATCCCCGCATACGACAGTTCCTCTCTCTGTTTCCGTTTCCGAATGGAGCAGACAATGGCGATGGAACCGCGGACCTAACCACCGCCAACAAGGGCAACGTCTATGAAGACCACGGAATGGTCCGTATTGACCACAATTTCTATAACACTCATTCGTTATTCGGACGCTATATCATCGACGACAGTTCTTCTCTGGTCCCCTATTTCGGAACACCGCCGGGAACGTACGTCCCGGGCTTCCCAAGCAATCATACTAGCCGCAATCAGTACTTTACTGTTCAGGACCGCAGCAATTTGGGGCGCGGACTATTCAACGAATTGCGATTCGGGGTGAACCGTACGACCGCGTCAACTTCGATCGTCAATTCGGATCCGGGGCTCTCGATTTCTTTGGTGCCTGGACGACCATTCGGAATGCTGGACGTTGCAGGGATGAGTTTGCTCGGCAACGGCCCCGAAGCTTCCGTTGGCGATTTTTCGACCGTCTACCAGGTTCAAGATCAACTTTCACGCAGAGTTGGCGGACACACACTGACATTCGGGGGTGAATTTCAGAGGATCCAGTCCAATGGACCGCTGGATTTTGGCACGGATGGGCTGTACACATTCCAGGATCTGACTCCCTTCGGGGTTCCAGCACAAACGAATAACCCGCCATTAGAATTCTTTCTTCAAGCTCTGCCTCTCTCTTACGTTGGTGTTGGTCCCTCCAACTCCGATTCGAACCGCGACTATCGCCAGAGCGTAGCGTCAGGATTCATGCAGGACTTTTGGCGAGTGACCAGCCGACTCACACTGAATGCCGGGCTACGGTACGATTTCTACTCGAATCCGACTGAAGCACGCGCGCGTCTCTCCGTTCTTCGTAATCCAGGGACGGATGCTGGACCAACCGTCGGACATTTATTTGCTGGAATGCCTTTGAACCTCTTGTCGCCACGTGCCGGCTTTGCATGGGACATCTTCGGTGGCGGGAAGACTGTGCTGCGGGGCGGGGCGGGTATCTTCCGCGATCAGTTTCCCATATACCTGTTTGGTACGGATCGTTTTCTGTCTCCTTTTTTCAGCATAAATTCCTTTGTGTTTCCTACCTTTCTCAACCCACAGGATGCTCTCATTACGGAACCGCTAGATCTTTTTTCAATGACGTATCAGCCGAAGTTCCCATACGCGTTGCAATACAATCTCAACCTGGAACGTGAAATCGCGAGAGGGACGATTGTGAGCGCGGGGTATTTTGGTGCACGAGGGAACCATCTTCCTCGCGAGGTGGAAGCGAATCCTTTCGAACCAGCATTAGGGCATCGCTATAACCCAAACTTGCCTTCACCGCTGTTAGAGGTTCTAACCGATGCACAGTCTTTCTACAATTCATTCCAACTTTCTGTTTCGCAACGCCACGCCCACAACGTTTCCTGGCAAGCCTTCTATACGTTCTCTCATTCGATAGATGATGCGTCTAGCAATATTTCCATAGAAGCCGTAAACGAGTCTCCCACCAGCCAGGATCCTTTCAATCGTAAAGGCGACCGAGGCCCGTCGGGGTTCGACATTCGGCACAGCTTCGTCGCTAACGTTGTCTACGAACTGCCTTTTGGACATGGAAACCTCCTCGGGGGTTGGCAGGTGTCGGCAGTTGCCAACGTCCATAGCGGCCTCCCGTTTACCCCGGTGCTCGCATTTGACAACGCCGATCTGCAGTCTTTGGTCGTATCGGAGCGACCTGATGTGGCCGGCAATCCCTACGCTGGTGTTTGTCCGAACGGCGCCAGAGTGGGAACTCCATCGTGCTGGTTTAATCCCAGCGCGTTTTCAGTACCCGGTCCCGGCGAGTTCGGCAATGCGGGGCGAAATAGCCTCCGTGGTCCCGCGTTCGCGGAATTTGATTTGGCCCTGCAAAAGGCTTTCCAATTCACTGAAGGCCTAAGGATTACGTTTGGAGCGGAAGCCTACAATCTTTTCAATCATCCGAATTTCTCAGTCCCCAGTAACACGCAGAGTCCCCTGACGCTGGGAGGGAATGGAGATGCTGTGTTCGCGGGTCCAACGGGCAAGTTGGCTGACAACGTGGGCCGAATATTCACCACCGTAGGCGGCGGTCGTCAGCTTCAACTTGACGTACGGTTCACTTTCTAAGCCTGCCATCGTAGCGAATTGGTTGTGATACGTAGAACGTTGGTGCCGAATCGAGGGGTCTCGGTATGGAGCTCAGCAAGACCCAGTTGATCGAATCAGTCTTTGCAGGGCGCGGCGAGGTCGCCACTCATATGCGCTCGCTCGACTGGTCGACCACGGCGCTCGGCCCTGTGGAGCAATGGCCCCAAGCTCTGCGAACCGCTCTTCGAATCGTGCTGGGCTCCGGCTATCCGATGACCATCTGTTGGGGGCCGGACTTCGCTCTCTTGTACAACGATGCCATCCGGCCCGTGCTGGGGACAAAGCATCCTTGGGCGCTGGGTCGTTTCGGCCGCGAAGTGTATCCCGAAGCTTGGGATTTTATCGGGCAGCTTTACCAAGCCGTTTTGACGCAAGGCCAAGAGGCAAGCTTCCTAGCCGATCTCCTCGTTCCAATTATCCGCAACAACTACCTCGAAGAGACTTACTTCGCGTTTTCGTGCAGTCCGATTCCCGATGACAACGGCCAAGTGGGCGGCGTATTGACCGCATTGCTGGAGACCACGGACCGGGTGCTCGAAGATCGACGCCGGCATGTCCTTCGCGATCTAGCTTCGCGAACGGTAGGAGCGCGAAACGAAGAAGAAGTGTGGCGCATCAGCGCGGAAACTCTCGGTCAAGATCGATTAAGCCTGCCGTTCACGTTTCTATATGAGTATCGCCCTTCGGAACGACAAGCGTATCTAGCGGGTGTTGGTGTGGAGAGCGACGACGTTTTGCATCCGCCAGTCATCGACTGCCACGTCGAGAACCTTTGGCGATTCGATCCAGCATTGGCGCGGGACGGAGTTGTAATTGAACTTGGCGATCGGGCCTCGCGCGTAACCGTGCCCAATTGGCCCGTCCCTCCGAAAGAGGCGAGCGTTGTACCGATACGGCTGGGTGAATACGGCGAAGCGCTGGGCTTCCTTGTCGTAGGAATCCATCCTGGCCGAGCCTTCGACGAGGCATATCGCCAATTCGTTCATAGGATCACCGAACAAATCACGATTGGACTGACCAGCGCTCGCGCTTATACGCAGGAACGTCAGCGCGCAGAGGCATTAGCCGAGATCGATCGTGCCAAGACAACGTTTTTTAGCAATGTCAGCCACGAATTCCGTACCCCTCTCGCGCTAATGCTGGGTCCCCTTGAAGAAGTGCTGAAGGAAGCGCGCGACCGACTCGGTCCGGAAAATCACGAACAATTGGTTGTGGTTCGGCGCAACGGGCTCCGATTGCTCAAGCTCGTCAATACTCTCCTGGACTTTTCGCGTATTGAGGCCGGACGCGTACGGGCAACCTATCAGCTGACGGATTTGGCCAGCTTCACGGCCGCAGTCGCAAGCGCGTTCGTTTCTGCGATGGAGAGTGCCGGACTGCGTTTCTCAGTGGAGTGCCAACCAATCGCAGAACCGGTGTATGTGGATCGCGATATGTGGGAGAAAGTCGTTCTGAATCTGCTCTCCAATGCCTTGAAATTCACGTTCGAAGGAGAGGTCGCGCTCACACTGAAGCCCGTCGACCGCGAACTGGAATTGCAGGTCTGCGACACCGGAGCGGGGATTCCCGAGGAGCATCTCGATCGGGTGTTTGAACGTTTTCATCGCATCGACGGCGTCCAAGCCAGGACGTACGAAG
>Ga0070735_10001914_pt1 | contig 19319 bp, 17 predicted proteins | sample Coa_R1_FD_66443 | JGI IMG/M metagenome (GOLD analysis project Ga0070735, IMG submission 66443) | Surface soil microbial communities from Centralia Pennsylvania, which are recovering from an underground coalmine fire - Coalmine... | ecosystem: Environmental > Terrestrial > Soil > Unclassified ... | reverse complement strand
TCCAACTCGGTCTTGACCCCAACAATATTACCTACGACGCCATCTTCAACCGTCTGCTCGAACTCTTTCTTGCCAATATCACGCTGGCCAATATGTTCGCGCTGGTCGGCGCGGTGTTTTTTGTCGCGACCCTTTTGACGCAGACGATGGTGCCGCTGCGGGTGGCGAACATGTTCGGCTGCGCCTTCTTCGCCGGCTTCGGCGCATTGGCCGGCGATATCAAGACACTGCTTCTCTACTTGCTACTGGTCCCGATCAACGCCTATCGGCTGCGTCAGATGCTTCAACTCGTGAAGATGGCGCGCGGCGCGACCCAAGGCGACACCTCGATGGAATGGCTGAAGCCGTTCATGACCGAGCGCAAATACAAGAAGGGCGACGTGCTGTTCAAAAAGGACGACGACGCCGACGAAATGTTCCTGACCGTCACCGGGAAATTTCTGGTCAAGGAAATCAGCGTCGAACTGCCGCCGGGAAGGCTGATGGGCGAACTCGGTTTTCTTTCACCCGACAACAAGCGCACCGCGACCGTCCTTTGTCTCGAAGACGGCCATGTGCTCACCATCACTTACGAAAAGCTTTTGGAGATCTACTTCCAGAATCCGCAATTCGGCTATTACTTCCTGGTGCTCACGAGCCAACGCCTGCTTGAAAACATCGCCCGGTTAGAGGCCATCGTCGCGCAGAGCAAGATCGCCTGAAGCCCGAATTCGCGGTTTTTCGCCGGCGAAGGTTCCGATCTTTAGACCGCGTTGGTCGGCGTCGCGCGATCGGTAATCTGCTGGCCGAACAGGCTTCCGATCAGGTCCACGACGTGGCGCGCGGTGCGACCGCGTTCATCGAGAAACGGATTGAGTTCCACGATGTCGAGCGAGCGCACCAGACCGCAATCGTGCAGAAGCTCCATAATCAGATGCGCCTCGCGATAGGTCGCTCCGCCCGGCACCGTGGTGCCGACGCCCGGCGCCACGTCGGGATCGAGGAAATCGACGTCGAAACTCAAATGCAGCACGCCGTCGCGCGCCTTCACCCGGTCGATGACGCGGCGGATCAACACGCCAACGCCGAATTCGTCGATCTGGCGCATGTCGGCGACGCTGACGCGGCGAAGCCGCAACAGGTCTTTTTCCAATTTGTCGATCGAACGGGTGCCGAACAGCTCCAGTTGACTGGCATCGATCGAGGCGCGCGGCTCGCTCCCTAACAACCCATCGAGCCCTTCTTCGCCGCACAGAAAGGCCGCCGACATGCCATGCATGTTGCCCGTGATCGTGGTCGAGGGCGTGTTGTAATCGGCATGCGCGTCGAGCCACATCACGAAGAGTTCGCGGCCCGCTTCGCGGCAATGGCGCGCCACGCCGTTCACCGAACCCATCGACAGCGAGTGATCGCCGCCAAGAAAGATCGGGATGGCCCCGCTGGCGGCGAGTTGATAGGCCCGCGCGCTCAAGGCCCGCGTCCAGCGCTGGATTTCCCGATAATGTCTAGCATTGCCGGGTGGGGCGTCGTCGAGCGGAGCGACCTCGTCAATCGACAACTCGCCATGGTCCTCGACCGCAAACCCAAGGCCCTCCAGCACGGTCAAGAGCCCCGCGGTGCGCAGCGCCGCCGGTCCCATCAGCGTGCCGCGTTGCGAGGCGCCAATCTCGATCGGCGCGCCAAGGACGGCGATCCTTTTCGGCAGATTCGGCTTGGCTGAAGCGTTCATGGCCCTGATCACCCCCTTGGGCAGACACAGACCGGACGGCGCCTGGGATGCGATGAGCCATCCCAAACCGCCACACTCGATGCAAATCGAAATTTAACGTTGGTCCTTTAACATTTTTTACAAACGGCGGAAAACCCCGGAAGCTCCGGGGTTCTATATCCGTCAAGGGCATCTATATTGTTGGCATTGGAGCGAACGGTCCGATGAACGAGCACCGGATTGCAACCAGACATCGGGTCTTGAAGGGCGGCAAGATCACCTTCGGCGGCGGGGGGGCGATCGATTGCACCGTCCGCAACGTTTCGGAGACCGGCGCGGCGCTCGATGTCATCAGCCCGGTCGGAATCCCCGCCCAGTTCACGCTGGTGACCGATGGCAAGCAACTGCCGTGCCGGGTGGTCTGGCGCAAGGAAAAGCGGATCGGGGTCACTTTCGAAAAGCAGCCCTGAAGGCCGATACCAAGACCCGAGGCCCATATCCCCAAGGCGTGAAAAGCCGGCGAATCAGCTAATGCGGTCGCGAGACCTTCTTTTTGGATTTCGCAACTGTGGCCGCCTTGAACGATAATGCTTCCGCCTCAAGCGGCTGGGCGCCCCGCCTCGCGCAGGAAGCTCGGCTTCGCGAGCTGGACGAGCGCCTGGCGCATTCGCGCGGCACGCAAGACAGCCTCGCAAGCGACATCGAACGCGCGGCTTTGCTCGGCGCGCTCGATCGCTGGCAGGAGGCCCAGCAAGCCTTCATCGCGATCCTGCAAAAACATCCGACCCATTTCAGCGCGCTCAACGAATTCGGCACGCTGCTCGCGGGCCAAGGCGCGATCGACGCTGCCTGCCGCGTCTATACCGAGGCGATCCTGCATCATCCAGACAACCCGATGGCGCATGTCAACCTCGGAAACCTTCTGCTCCGCGCCAACCGCCATTCTGAAGCGCGCACCCATTATGAAGCCGCCCTGAAGGTCGATCCAAATCACGCAGGCGCCCATCAAGGCATGGGCGCTGTGCTCGCCGACGAAGGCGACCGCGAGGGCGCCGCGGCACACTTTCGCAAAGGCTTTCGCGCGCACGCGATCTCGACGCTGCCCTATCGCGGCAACGCCCCGCCGATCCCGCTTTTGCAACTCGTGTCCTCGGGCGGCGGCAATATTCCAACCGCGCCCTTTCTCGATGACCGCGTCTTTCTGACCACCGTCGTGGTCGCCGATCATCTCGATCCGGCGACAGAGCTGCCGCCGCATCGGTTGATCTTCAACGCGATTGGGGATGCCGATCTGTGCGAACCGGCGCTCGACGCGGCGATCCGCCTCACCGCGCGCTCGAACGCGCCGGTCATCAATGATCCCCGCGCGGTGAAGAAAACCGGCCGCATCGACAACGCCGCGAGGCTTTCGGCGTTGCCGGGCGTCGTGACACCGAAAACATTACCCGCGACGCGCGCGGTTCTGGCCGGCCGTGAAGGTGCTGCCTGGATCGCCGATCATCGCTTTGCCTTCCCGCTGCTGTTGCGCTCACCCGGCTATCACACCGGGCGCAATTTCGTGCTGGTCGAAAAAGCCGATGAACTTACCGAGGCCGCCGCGGCGCTTCCCGGCGAGGAGCTTCTCGTCATCGAATATCTCGATGCGCGCGGGGCAGACGGCAATGCGCGCAAATACCGCGTGATGATGATCGGGGGAGAGATTTTCCCGCTGCATCTGGCGATCTCCAGAGATTGGAAGGTGCATTATTTCACCTCCGACATGGCCGATCACCCCGATCACCGCACTGAGGAAATGGCCTTCCTGAACGACATGCCGGCCGTTCTCGGCAAGAAAGCGTTTGCTGCGCTGACCGCCATCCGCAATGCGCTCGGCCTCGATTATGCCGGCATCGATTTCGGATTGAATGCTGACGGCGATCTGCTGCTGTTTGAGGCCAACGCGACCATGGTGATCGCCTCTCCCGATGCCGACCCGCGCTGGGCCTACCGTCACGCGGCGATCACTTCGGTGATCGAGGCCGTGGTCGCGATGATCAAGGGGAAAGCAGCTCGCGCGTAACCTTCAAGACAGGCAGCCAGTCGCTCCGTCGCCTATTGCTCGCCGAACCGCAAACCCTATAAGGGGCGAAGGCGCCTTGTCCTAAAGGCGGGGAACCAACGGCATGAGCGATCTTCGCGACTGGTTACATAGTCATAATCTGGAGCAATATGCCGCCGCGTTTGAGGCGAACGATATCGATCTGGATATCCTTGCCGATCTTGATGACCACGATCTTGAGAAACTGGGACTGTCACTAGGAAACCGCCGCCGACTTTTGAAAGCGATCGGTACGCGCGGCGTCAAGACGGTTTCCTCCGAACAGGTTCCCTTCCCCGACAAATCGTCTGCCGCGCCAGAATCCGGTTCCAGCAATGCCGAACGGCGGCAAGTGACCGTGATGTTCATCGACATGGTCGGCTCGACGGCGCTGTCGGCAAAGCTCGATCCAGAACTGCTCGGCGGCGTGATCCGGCGATACCAGGACGCGGTCGCCGGCGTGATTGGACGCTATGGCGGTTTCGTCGCCAAATTCATGGGCGATGGCGTGCTGGCCTATTTCGGTTTTCCCTGCGCCTTTGAGGACGCGGCAGAACGCGCCGTTCGCGCCGCGATCGACATCCTGTCGGAAGTCCGCGCTATCGAAATGCCTGACGGCGCGCGCGTGCAGACGCGGATCGGCATCGCCACCGGCCTCGTCGTGGTCGGCGAAATCATCGGCACCGGCATGGCGCAGGAGCGGACCATCGTCGGCGAGACGCCGAACCTCGCCGCACGGCTACAGGCGCTGGCCGAGACGGGCTGTATCCTCATCAGCGAATCGACCCAAAAACTGCTGGGCGGCCTGTTCGAACTTACCCACACCGGCGATCATGAGTTGAAGGGCTTTGCCCGCCCGGTGCCGGTCTGGCGGGTTTGCGGGGAAACCTCGGTCGAAAGCCGTTTTGCGGCGATCCGCACCGGAGACCTGCCGCTGATCGGCCGCGCCCATGAGATGGGCCTGATGCGCGAGCGCTGGCATCGGGCACGGCAAGGCGAAGGTCAGATTTTGATCGTGACCGGGGAGGCCGGCATCGGCAAGTCGCGCGCGATCGAGGCACTTCAGCAAGAGCTTGCTGGCGAAGCCCATGCGCGCATCAATCTGCAATGTTCCCCCTATCACAGCGACAGCGCGCTCTACCCTGTGATCCAGTATCTCACCCGCGCGGCCGGCCTCTCGACAGCCGATCAGGCGGACGCGCGCGCCGAGAAGCTGCGCGCGCTGCTTGCGGCGCGACACATCGCCAATCCGGCTGCGCTGCCGCTGTTGGCCGAATTGCTGGCGATCCCACTGACCGAACCCGCTCCAGCGGCGCTGCCGCCGGCGCAACGCAAGGCAACGACGCTCGCATTGATCGTCGATCTCCTGACGCAAGCGAGCGATGGTGATCCGGTGCTGGTCGTGCTGGAAGACGCACACTGGATCGATGCCACTACGCTAGAGCTTATGACGCGGTTGACCGATAGCATCGGTCGCGCGCGACTGCTTGTCGTGGTATCGGCGCGACCGGATTTCAAGCCGCCCTGGCTCGGAAGACCGCACGCGACGCTGATAACGCTCGGACGGCTCGGCCGCGCCGAAAGCATGCAAGTCGTCGCGGGCGTCGCCGCCACGCATGGCCTGACGGCAGACACGATCGCCACGATCGTCGACAAGACCGATGGCGTGCCGCTGTTCGTCGAAGAGTTGACCCGGAGCATCATGGAATCGGCCGGTGAAGACGAGGTGCCGGCGACGCTCAAGGATTCGCTGATGGCCCGCCTCGACCACCTCGGCGGCGCGCGCGAACTGGCCCAGATCGCCGCTGTGATAGGTCGGCAATTCACCTTCGCTCTGCTGGAAGCGGTTTCCGGTAAGAACGGTGACGAACTCGATAGCCACCTGGCAAAACTCGTGGCCTCGGGAATTGTGTTTCCCGAGGAGCGCGACCTCGAACGACGATTTAACTTCAAACACGCACTGGTACGCGACGCGGCCTATGAAAGCCTGTTGCTGATGCGCCGGCGCGAATGGCATGGGCGCGTGGCCCAGGTGCTGGAGCAGCGCTTCGGCGACGTCGCCGCGAACGAACCAGACCTGTTGGCCCACCATTTCGGCGAAGCCGAACTCAACTCGCCGGCTTGCGATTACCGCATGAAAGCTGGCGATCAGGCCGTGAGCCGCTCGGCCTATGTGGAGGCGATTGCGCATTTCACTGCCGGGCTCGGTCTCGCCAAGGCCCTACCGCCACCGAATGGTTTGCGGCGGCAACTGGATTTCTTGCTGAAGTTTGGTTCGGCGTCTGTGGTCACGCACGGTCTACAAAATATTGATGCCGAAACGGCCTATATCAAAGCCGCCGAGATCGGCGAGGAGCTTGGCGATGGCTCGGCGTCCTTTCAAGCCAAATGGGGACTTTGGATCAACGCCAATCTGCGCCGTAAGACGGCGTTGGCACGCGACCGTGCCGACGAACTGGTGTTACTCGCACAACAGTCAGGCGACCGCGAGTTGTTGCTCGAAGCCTATCATTGCCAGCTTTCGACCGCGCATTTTCGTGGCGATGTCCGCGGCACGATAGAAGGGAGCCTGCACGCTATCTCGCTTTACGATGTGACGCAGCACCGTCATCTTGCGCACGCCTTTGGCGGTCACGATCCCTGCGTTTGCGCGCATGCCCAATGCGGCAATTCGTGGCAACTATTGGGCGAAGGACAGCATGCGAGGCAGCATTTCACACAGGCAATCGCGCTGGCCGAAATGATCGATCATCCAAACAGCCTCGCGCATGGGCTGCACAGCACTTGTATGGGCCACCAGTTTGGCGGAGACCGCGAGGCAACCTACGCCGCGGCGCACCGCGCGGCCACACTGGCCGAAAAATTCGGCCTGCCGCCATGGCGCGCCAGCAGCCTGATTTTGGTTGGATGGGCAACGGCGTCAGGTGCAGCCGCCGCAGACGCCGTGCGGCTCATCGACGCCGAAATTGCCAATGCCACCGCCGTCGGTCCACTGCCGCAATACTATCTCGGCTTGGCTGCGGAAGTACTGCTCGGCGCCGGCCGGCCCTCGGACGCGCTCAGCCATCTCGACCGCGCGCTCGCGGGCATCGACGAGGCCGGCGTCGGCTTCTATTTACCGGAGATCTATCGCTTGCGCGGCGCCTGCCTGCTGGCGCTCGACCGCCGCAACAAGGCTGAGGCGCGGGCCGCCCTCGCAACCGCGGCCGACGTTGCCAAGCGTCAGGGTGCAGTCATTTTCGAGCGCCACGCGCAAGCTTCTCTGTCCGAGCTGGCGACTTAGGGATCATTGCCGCTGGGTGAAGAAATTCGGGCGAAGCTCATGCGCGAGGTTTTTCAGACTTTGTTGCAATGCAACAAAAGCTTTCATAAAATTAATTTGGGCGAAAGGCCGCCCCAACTCGTAGTTGCCGCGTTGAAACCCCATCTTTCAAAGGAAGGAGTTGGGGACGGAAATCATGAAACGGGCCTTTGCGATATTGGCCTGCCTTTGCGCCCTTGGCGGCGGGCTTTACATCGCCGCGAGCAAATGGGCCATTCGGCACGAAGCGCTCGATTTATTCGACGCCGCGCGGCAGCGCCCGGTCTCGGTCGATCTCGCGGTACGCCGCGACTATGAGATGAAGGCCGATGCCGGCGCATGGAAGCTTCCTGTCGCCATCCTCTCGAACGGCAACACCGTCAAGAACACCGAATATTCTTTCCTGGAAAACGTGCTGGCCGCGCGTGGATATCTCGTGGCGAGCATTCAGCAGGATCTGCCGAGCGATCCGCCCTTGGTCACGGAGGAAGGTCTGCCCTATGTCGGCCGCCTTGACGTCTATAAACGCGGCGAAGCGAATATTCTTTTTGTCCTCGGCCAATTGAAGAAAATTCAGCCGAACGCCGATTACGACCATCTGACGCTGGTCGGACATTCCAATGGCGGGGATGTGGCGATGTTCTGCGCCAGGGAACATCCCGAGCTGGTGTCGAAAGTCATCACCCTCGACAATTTACGCATGCCCTTCGTGCTCAACGAGAAGATGAAGATATTGTCGTTCCGCTCGAGCGATCCGCACTTCAAGACCGATCCCGGCGTGCTGCCGAGCCCACAACAAGCCAAGACGGAAGGCATCGACATCATCAAGACGCCGTTTCAGCACACTTGGATGAGCGATCGCGGGCCCGAAACCGCCAAGGAGCAGATCGAGAGCGCGCTCGATCGATTTCTCAACGACGCCAGCGCCAGCGACCTTTCGCCCGTTCCCACCGACAAACCGCTGATCACCCAGATCGACACGGCGCCTTATCCGTAGGCATATTTTTTAAGTTACGCCGCTTCAAGAGATGCTCAACTTTCTTTTCAAGCTTCTTAGTCTTACTGTGTCATAAGACCCTCATGGTGAGGAGGCGCCCTTGCGCCGTCTCGAACCATGAGGCCACATTACTATTTCTTCGGCCTCATCCTTCGAGACGCTTGCTCGCGCAAGCTCCTCAGGATGAGGGGATAGGCCGGTTATGACGCAGTAGGATTAGGGCGGTATCAGAAACTTTCATGTCTTCGGCCGCATGAACGCTTTCGTTGGACTCGTCACAATACCAACCAGGCATTTCAACGGTGACGGACTGTCCCTTGTAAGACAGCTCCAAGGGTCGCGTGCCGCGAACCATTGGTTTGCCGGTCACCGGACATAAGGGCGCTCTTGGCATTTATTGCTCACAAAGCGAAAGCTTCTTGAAAGCGCTTTAGCCGCGCCGCGTTCGTTACGATTTGGATTTCATGGTTTCCCGCGCGGCGGTCATCACCTCGCCGCTGATCTGGCGCATATGCTCGCCGGCATTGGTGAACTGGCTTCGTAGAAATTCCGACTGGATTTGCAGGGCCTGTTGGAGATCGGTGGCGTGCACGAGCTTGCGCGCATGCTCGAACGCCGCCTTCATGTTCTGTTCGGTGAACGACAAGGCCTGTTTGGAAATTTCCGTTCCCGGATTTGGAATCGAGCCGACGGATTTATTGGCGGCTTCGAAAAACATCCCGAATGCGCGTTCCGCCTGTTCGATGGTCTTTTCCGCCAGATCCCGCAGCTCGGCCGGCACTTCCAGTTTCGATTCAGCCATTGGAGCTCCTTGCCCGGGGGACAACCGCGTTCCGCTCGTCATTGCGGCGCTCGCGAATGTCCACCTCGCTTAAAGTTACTTCCAAATATCATATTTCGCGGTCGGAGGCGAATGGGCGGCGTCCCCCGCGCTAACGCGGCGGTTCGGACCGGATCATGTTGACGCGCGCTATGAAATCTCTACGCGCGCCAGCCGCTCGACCAGCGCCAGCACTTCAGAGCGCCGCGAAGGAGTGAGTTTGACGAACGCCTTCCACAGCCGCAACCCCTCGACGGTTTCGCGGGAGGGATGGCCCAGCGCGGCGCTCAATTCCGAAACAGGCGTGCAATCTTTCATCTCGCGCTCTTGGATATGCTCTTAGGTTTCATCTTGCGCACTTCAGCGCCAAAGGCTGAAGTTGCAAGAATGTCAATAAACAACCCTGAGATCAAGGGTGATCCCTTGATGTCCGCAAACCTCCATCTACCATACCCTGATCCGGTTTGACGTCGTTCCTGTCTCGAAAAGCGCGGGCGGAATATCGTCCCCCCTTTTGCGTGGCGTTTCGGCCGCAATCGGCCTGGATCGAAATTCGCCGCTTGCGGTGCAGGAACTTCAAATAGGCGGGGCGGAACTCAAATTATGGGGATATTTCACACTTTAGTGACCCCCGACCCCAAAAGCGCCGAAATAAACCGGCCTTGTCGCTGTTCCCATGATAACGGAAAGTGACACGGAAAATTTGTCCATGCCCCCGGCTGCCCTCCTCTCTCTCGCGACATCGGTCCCCCCACACACTTTTTTGCAAAAAGATGTCGTGGACGCGGCGTGGGACATTTTCGGCAGCCGCTTTCCCGATTACGAACGTTTCGCGAGCATTTTTACCAACACCGGAATCATCAAACGCCACGGCGTGAAACCGTTCGAATGGTATTTGACGCCGCGCGGCTGGCCGGAGCGTACCGAAGCCTTTCTTGAAGGCGCCGAAGCGCTGTACCTCGATGTCGCGAACAAGGCGCTGGCAAGCGCCGGCCTTCGGGCCAGCGATGTCGATACGGTCGTAACCGTATGCTCGACCGGGATTGCGACCCCAAGCTTGGATGCGCGCGTCCATCGCCGCATGGGGTTTCGCTCCGATGTCTCGCGCGTGCCGGTATTTGGGCTCGGCTGCGCCGGCGGTGCTTCGGGCCTGTCGATCGCCTCCCGGCTGGCGCAGGCGCGTCCCGGCACCAACGTCCTTTTGGTGACGATCGAACTTTGCTCGCTCGCGTTTCGGCTCGACGAACTGACCAAGGCCAACATCATCGCCACCAGCCTGTTCGCCGATGGCGCGGCCGCGATCGTGTTACGCGCCGGCGATGGCGGGCAGACGCAGATCGAGGCGACGGGCGAGCATTTGTGGCCGGATACGCTCGACGTGATGGGCTGGAGTATCGACCCGCTCGGCTTCGGCGTGATCCTTCGCCGCACCGTGCCCGAATTCGTCACCACCGAACTCAAACCGGCGCTGACGCAGATTCTGGGCCGCATGAAGCTCACGGTCGATGATTTCGACAAATTCATCTGCCATCCCGGCGGCGCCAAGGTGATCGACGCGATCGAAACCGCGATGTCGCTCGATCAGGGCACGCTTGAACACGAGCGGCAGGTGATCGCCGAATACGGCAATATGTCGGCGCCGACCGTCTTGTTCATTCTCGAACGTACCCGCGCGCGCGGATTGCCGCCGCGCTCGCTTCTCACCGCACTCGGACCCGGCTTCACCGCAAGCTGCGTCTCGTTGCGTCACGCGGCGTGACGACAGCCGAATTCATCCTCGCCCTGGTAACGGCGCAACGCGCTGGCGAACTTGTTCTCTCCTATCGCAACACGTCGAGACTCATGGCGCGCGGCGCGATCGAAATCGCAGCCAGCCATTACCCCCTGATGGTCGCGGTGCATGCCGCTTGGCTGATCGCGCTGTGGGTGTTCGGACACGACGCGGCGCCGAATGAAATCGCGCTTTTGGCCTATGTCGCGCTCCAGGGCCTGCGCGTTTGGGTGATGGCAACGCTGGGCGAACGCTGGACGACACGGATCATCGTGCTGCCGAACGCGCCATTGATATCCGCTGGCCCCTATCGTTTTCTCCGCCACCCGAATTATGTGGTCGTCACCGCCGAGATCGCGCTTCTGCCCTTGATGCTGCATTTGCAGACGCTCGCGCTTCTCTTCACCCTGCTCAACGGCCTTGTTCTTTTCATTCGCATCCGCGCCGAAAATCGCGGCCTTGCGGCCTCACGCGCGCTTTCCCCAAAAGGCGCCGCATGAGTGTTGCGATCGAGACGGCGGCGCCGGAGGAAGCAAGCCCTGCCACCTGGCTCGGCTTCATCCTGATGTGCCTTGGCATGTTCATGGCGATCCTCGACATCCAGGTGGTTGCGACCTCACTGCCGGCGATCCAGGAAGCGCTCGACATTTCGCGCGATGCAATGAGCTGGATTCAGACCGCCTATCTGATCGCCGAAATAACAGCCATTCCCTTGACCGGCTGGTTGACGCGTCTGCTTTCGCTGCGCTGGCTGTTTGTGGGTGCGATCAGCCTGTTCACGGCGGCCTCGATCGGCTGCGCTTTCTCCGACAATTTCGCGACCCTGATTTCCTTTCGCATATGCCAAGGCTTTGCCGGCGGCGCCTTGATCCCGGCGGTATTCTCCGCGGTGTTCTTGCTGTTTCCGCTTCCGAAGCACCCCATTGCCACCACCATGGCCGGCATCATGGCGGTGCTGGCACCGTCCATCGGCCCCGTGGTCGGCGGCTGGATCACCGAAACCTGGTCCTGGCATTGGCTGTTTCTGATCAATGTCGTACCCGGGCTGTTGGCGATGGCGGCAACCCCGTTTCTGCTTCCCGAAGACAAACCCGACTTCGCCGAATTTTCCTGCCTGGATCGTCTCTCGCTCGTTTGGATGGCGGCGGCGCTTGCAACCCTTGAGATCGGCCTCAAGCAAGCGCCGCTCGAGGGCTGGTTGTCGCCGCGCCCGCTCGCGCTTCTTCTGACAAGCGCCGTCGCGACCACCTGCTTTATTCGGCGAACGCTAAAGGCCAAGCACGCGATCGTCGAACTGAGGACGCTTTCCGCGCGCGCCTTTGCGGTCGGCTGTGGTTTAAGCTTTTGCCTCGGGGTCGGGTTGTTCGGTTCGGTCTATCTGATGCCGGTATTCCTTGCCTATGTCCGCCGCCATGACGCTTTTGAGATCGGCACCATCATGCTTGTCACCGGCGTGGCGCAGCTCATCAGCGCGCCGGTCGCGGGTCTTCTCGAAAGCCGGCTCGATCCGCGCAAATTATCGGCTTTCGGATTTGCGCTGTTCGCGCTCGGCCTGGGCTTCAGCGCGTGGCAAAGCCGGACCGCCGATTTCGACGAGATGTTTTTACCGCAAGTTTTGCGCGGCGTCGCGATCATGTTCTGCCTGTTGCCGCCGACACGCCTTGCGCTCGGCGCGCTGAGCGCCGCGCAAGTGCCCGACGCCTCAGGGCTCTTCAACCTGATGCGAAACCTCGGCGGCGCGATCGGCATCGCCGTCATCGATACCATTCTCTTTGGCCGCAGCATCGGCCATGGCGAAGCGTTACGCGACCGCCTGATCGCGGGCGACGTGTCGGCGGCAAAGGCGATCGGCCTTGACGAGCAGCTTTTCCTGCACCCCCCGCCCGACGTGACGCCAGCCACCATCGAGGCCTATGTGCGCCCGATGGTGGAACGAGCGGCGTTCGCGATGTCGGTCAATGAAGCCTGGGCGCTGTTGGCGGCTGTGGCGTGTGCCGCGCTCGTGCTGGTCGTGTGTTGGGGCAGGCCGGTGACCGAGGCGGGCAAGCCGTAGAGGCTAGAGCATGATCCGGAAAAATGTGAAGCGGTTTTCCGAAAAGATCATGCTCAATCAAACCATTAAAGCACGGTGACGATTCATCCAAATCTCATCGCGCTTTAATAGCCGACCTGCTTCCCCGCCGCATCCTTCCCCAAAAGCGCAATCGCGTCCTTGACCGTCGTCATGAACTGCGCCGGGAAGATGATCGTGGAATTCTTCTCAACCGATATTTCCGCCATGGTTTGCAGCGTGCGGAGCTGAAGCGCCACGGGATGGGCCGTGATGATGTCGGCGGCCTCGCCGAGTTTCACCGCGGCCTGATATTCGCCTTCGGCCGCGACGATCTTGGCGCGGCGCTCGCGTTCGGCCTCGGCTTCCTTGGCCATCGCGCGCTGCATGTTCTCCGGCAGCGTGATGTCCTTGATCTCCACCGCCGTGACTTGCGAGCCCCACGGCTCGGTGTGACCATCGATCACGTTCTTGATCTGCTCATTGATGCTGGCGGTATCCGCCAGCAATTGATCGAGGCTGAAGCGGCCGACCACGTTGCGCACGGTGGTCTGGCTGATCTGGCTGATCGCGCTATAAACATTCTCGATCGCAATCACGGCCCTTTCCGGATTGGTGATGTGGTAATAGGCGACGGCTGCGATATCGATCGAGACATTGTCCTTGGTGATGATCTTCTGCGAGGGGATCTGCATCGTCACCGTGCGCAGCGATACCCGCGTCATGGTGTGAAACGGCGCGAAGATCAGCGTCAACCCGGGGCCGCGCACGCTCCTGAATTTGCCGAGCAGGAACACCACCCCGCGCTCATATTGTTTGAGGATGCGGATCGAAACGAGGACGTAAATAACGGCCAATAGAACCAGAAACGAAACAAAGCCCATGGCGCTCTCCCTGGCGTGCCTACCGCCCTGTGACATGCGAAATCGACAACCCGGGTTATCTAATCATTGCCGCTTGCCAAGGAAAGCGCGCTCGGGCAGTTTTCCCATCGACCGGCTTTGCGAAAGACCGGGTAACAACACGGGAGGTTTTCCATGCTCTCACGCCGAGACTTTGCAAGCGTCGCATCCTGCGCGCTTTGTTCGCTCACCGGCTTTATCGCCACCGATGCTTCCGCGCAGACGCCGCCGCCGGCCGCCACGTCGGGCGTGACGCGGAAAATCCTCTCGCAGACCGAAGGTCCGGCGCCGGGCTACGTCACCCTCATCGTCGATATCGAAATCGAGCCGGGTGTCACCATCGGCCGGCACACCCATCCCGGCATCGAAAGCGCCTATATGCTCGAAGGCGGCTTCGACCTGCCGATCGAGGGACAGCCGACCAAGACGTTCAGGCCGGGCGATGCCGCCGTGATCCCCGCCAACACGCCGCATGCGGGCGCCAAGAACGGCGACAAGAAATCCCGCGTCATTTCCACCTATATCGTGGAGAAGGGCAAACCGCTCGCCACGCCGGTGTGAGGTGGCGTCATTCCGGGGCGCGAGTGAAACGAGCGAGCCCGGAATCCATTTCTCCCAACATGCTAACGGCACGATGGATTCCGGGCCTGCGCCTTACGGCGCATCCCGGAATGATGAAGGTTAGCTACTGCTGCTTCTCCCAGAACGACAACAGGCCTTGCGAGGCCGAGCCGCCGATCACGCAAGGGATGCCGATCGCGACCTGGCCAAGGGCCGCCGCCGAAACGCAGCCGAGCGCGACCGCGCCGACGCCGACCTGGCCCCAAAAATCGAGATTGCGACGCGCGTCCGACCCCTTGGCTTTCAGTTCTTCCACCGCCGCCAGCGCATCCTTGCGCACCGCGCCAAGCTGCACCGTGTCGGCGGCTTCCACCACTTCGGTGAGCGGCACCTTCACCGCGTCATTTTGCACCTTCAGCTCGCTGCGAAGATATTCGCGCAAGGATGCGTCCCGCACCGCGTAGCTTGAAAGCGTATAGCGCGCCATGCTGCCGATGGTGAGTTTATCGACGGTATCGCGGCTCTTGCTCCAAGGCAGCATCGCGATGATGCGCAAAATGGGACGGAACGAGCCGGTCGCGAAATAATAACCCCAGAGCGTGTCGAGCAGATCCTGATTGCCGGCGAAGGTCTGCTGCATTTTCAATTTCTTGTCGTCCTTGGCGAAGGGGTTCTTGGTGAACGCGGTCTTGACCTTGTCCATCATGCCGGGCTTGGTTTCTTCCAACGGAATCTCGGTGAGAACAGGCAAGGAGCCGGCGAGATACGCATCGATCATCACCTTGCGTCCCGGCATCTTGGGCGCAACCTTGCGCATCAAATTGCGCCAATCGGGCAGGCCGGAAAAGGCGATCGCGCGCACGATCACCCATTCGTCCTCCGCCGGCACGGGAAAGAGACTATTGACCAGCGCTTCGGCTTTCGCCGGATTGGCCCCGATCGCGCCGGCGAGAAAGCCGAGATAAATGCCGGCATTCTCCGGCTCCTTGAAGGTCTGCGCATGAAACAACACGCGCATCGCGGCCGGAATATGCGCATAATCCGGTTTGGCGCGATAATTGTAAATCCATTGTTGAACCACGCCGAGCGAGGCGCGCGGATCGGTTTCCGGCGAGGACACGGCCGATGCGTTCTCGGCAAACAACAGCAAAGCAAGGATGAAAGCGACGTAACGCATGTGATGCTCCCTCAAGCGCTCGTCCTTCATCTTGCGAGGTGACCGAGCGCCGTCTGACGCAACGACTAAAAGTCATTTGAAGCGGCTATGCGACATTTTCAGGATGACGCGATCACGCCTCGCGTCGAAATTGTGGCAGACATTAATACTTAAGGCATCATCTTTCCCCGCCGCAGACATGGTTTCGCCCCGCCAACACACTTCGATAAACGGACGAAAAAGCAACGGAAGATAGGTTGTAGGTCATGGGACCGTCGAAGGCGCTGGGCTCGACAATGGGCTTGGCGTTGATCTTGTTGTCGCCGGTCCAGGCTTTCGTCGGCGACGAGCGCGCGCGCGAGGCCATTCAGGTCGAAGGCAACAAGCGGGTCGAAGCCGCGACCGTGCGCTCTTACTTTACCGCCGCGGCGGACGGTCGCTTCGACGAGGCCGCGCGCGATGCCGCGCTCAAAGCGCTGATCGCAACCAACCTCTTCGATCGCGTTTCCATCGAACACCTCGGCGAACGCCTGATCGTGCATGTGCACGAGGCCCCCCTGATCGAGCGTGTCGCCTTCGAAGGCAATAAGCGGGTCAAGGACGACCAGCTTTCGCCCACAATCGAATCCAAGCCGCGCGGCAGCCTGCAACGCGCCATGGTGCAGTCCGACACCGCGCGGATCGTGGAAGCCTATCGGCATCTCGGGCGCGACGATGTCGCCGTCAAGCCCGTGATCATCGATCGCGGCAACGACCGCGTCGATCTGGTGTTCGAGGTGACGGAAGGCGCCAAGACCCCGATCCGGCAAATCAACTTTGTCGGCAATACCGCCTTCGGCAAGCGGCAGCTCGCCGCGGTGATCAAGACCTCCGCGACCAACATGCTGAGTTTTCTCACCGGCGGCGACGTCTACGACCCCGACATCGCCAACGCCGATCGCGAGCTGTTGCGAAATTACTACCGAAGCAAAGGCTATGCCGACGCCAATGTGCGCTCGGCCAGCGCCGAATATGACGCCGCGACAAAGGGCTTCACGCTCACTTTCACCATCGAGGAAGGCCCGCTCTATCGTTTCGGCGAAATTGCCGTCGCCTGCCATATCGATGGCTTCGATCCCGATAAGCTTCGCCATCTGCTTCTCGTGAAATCGGGCGCGCTGTTTGACGGCTCAGCCCTCGACAAAACCAGCGATGGGCTCACAGCCGAGCTTGCCAAGCTCGGCTTTCCTTTCGCCCATGTCACGGCGCGCCCTGTTCACGACGCGGTAGCTAAACGCATCGACGTGACCTTTGCGATCGACCAGGGCGCGCGCACCTATGTCGAGCGCATCGACATAACAGGCAATACCAAAACCCGAGCCTATGTGATCCGGCGCGAATTCGACATCGCCGAAGGCGATGCCTACAATAAGGGTTTGATCGACCGCGCCGAGCGGCGGTTGAAGAATTTGAATTATTTCAAGACCGTCAAGATCACGCCCAAGCCCGGCTCGGCGGCCGACCGTGTCATCCTCGATGTCGAGCTCGTCGAACAGAACACCGGCGATTTCAACATCGCGGGCGGCTATTCGACCGTCGATGGCTGGCTCGCCGAAGTCAAGCTCGGCGACAAAAACTTCGCCGGTACCGGCGTTGCGCTCAATTCCACCTTCACCTACGGCCAATATAGCCGCGGCGTCGATCTCACGGCGACCGACCCGGCCTTTTTCGGCAACCGCGCTTCCGCGGGCATCGATCTCTTTGCCAAGGAAACCGTCGCGAGCCCCTATCAATCATGGGGTACGGAAAATTACGGCGCGACGCTGCTGATCGGCACGCCTTTAAGCGAACAGCTCGGCATGCAATGGCGCTACGGGGTCTCGCGGCAAAACGTCACGCTCGATCCGGCCTCGCTCGCCGCCGCCCCTTCGATTGCGATTCAACAGGCGGCGTCAGCCGGACCGCAATGGGTGTCGGCGGTCGGCGACACCGCGACCTATTCCACGCTCGACAACAACAAGGCGCCGACATCGGGTTTTTCCTCGCAACTGCGCCAGGATCTGGCCGGGCTTGGCGGCGACGTCCGCTTCCTGCGCACGAGCGAAGACTTTCGTTATTATCAAAAGCTCAATGACGACGTGGTGAGCCTGGCGCGCGCGCAAGGCGGCTATATCACCGGCTGGGGCGGCAGCCAGGTACCGCTGATCGACAGCTTCTTCGGCGGCCCCTCGATGGTGCGCGGCTTTGCGCCGAACGGTTTCGGCCCGCGCGATCTCACGCCCGGCACCACGATGGATAATGTCGGCGGCAGCTTGTATTGGGCGACGACGGCGGAATTGCAAAGCAACATTCCCGGCGTCCCCACCGAATACGGCTTAAAGGCGGTCGCCTTTGTCGATGCGGGCAGCGTCTTTCGCTATAGCGGGCCGACGGCCTTTCCGGGCTCGGCGCAATCGCTCCAACTCGCCAATGCCAATGTGCTGCGCTCGTCGGTTGGTGCTGGGTTGAGCTGGGCTTCGCCCTTTGGCGCCCTCACCGTGACCTATGCGGCGCCGCTGACCAAAGCATCTTACGACGTGACCCAGCCGCTCGGCTTCGCGGCTTCGCCGTTCTGATTTTTTTTATTTATAGCGTTTTCGAGCGAAGTAGTGACCTGTTCGCGTGAAGAAAACGCGTCATGACGGCGAAGCCGCTCAATTCTTCGTCTTCGGCGAGGAAGCAAAAGCGTCCTTCACGGCGGTGGAGAATTTCGACAGCGTGCAGAACACCGCGTCTTCGGCGCATTGGCGGGCCCTCTCGCGCTGTTCGGCCACCCGTCGAGGAACGGGAAGCGGGACATTGGCGGGCAACAGCGAGAGCGGCGGACCGGCCGGCTGGCGCGCGCTCTCCATGTCCGCGCGCAGCAAATCGTTTTGCCGTTTGGTAAGCGCGGCCGAGATCGCCTCGCGCCGTCGCTCCTCAAGATAGGTGATATATTCACGGTCGATTATCGTGCGTTCTTCCGCGGTCGGATTGGGACCTGCGATGTCGAATTGCCGGTCCTGCATGAAATCGTAATAAGTATAGCCGCCACCTGCCTTGCGCCGGCCGGCAAACCGCGCCCCGCAACCGGTCATCAGCTCTTTCAACTCGCCGCTCGACGCGTGTTTGGCCTGCGCCAAATCGGCGCATTCTTCGAAATCGCGCGCGGTTTCAGCCGACACCCCGCCAAAAACCAGTCGCACAATGACCGACGCCAAAAGAGCCGCCGCGCCCGCCGCACACAGCCATCCCCGCACGCCGTTCCCGAATCGAAACATGCCCTCGGCTCCCCCACCCGATTCGCCGATTACGCCGCATGATTACGGGTTTTTGCGGGCAAGCCCCCATGCAAGCCGCATTGGATGTGGCGCCGCTGCCACATCGGATGGTTTTTTGACGCGCGCATCTTCTTGCCATTTTTAAGCGTGGATCGTCCGGCAGGATGCCAACCGTCATCTACAAAGGTTCTACCGTCATGCCGTTCACGAAAGCGATTAAAACGCTGGCCTCCGTCGCCGCCGCCGCGTGTGGTTTGTTTGCCTTCAGTTGGGTCGGCCTTGCATTGCTCGGTTTTTGAGTAAGCCGATCAGGCATGCGCGGTCCCGCGCAACGCTGAAAAAGCGGCGGCCGTCTCACGCTGCTAATATTCCTGGCTGCTAATAAAAAGCTCGACTTTAGAACGCGACGCCGATCCGAACGCCGCGCCGCCACACCACGCGGCTTTTCTTTTTCACGTTGCCATGGAGCAGCTCAAAGCGTTCCGGCAACGACACCGTCGGGGGCACTTCAAGGCAGGCGCCGCCCGGCGAATAGTCGATCAAGCGGCAGGAAATCACCGGCAGTTTCGGATTCACGATAATCTGAGCCTTGGCGGCATTGCCGCCGGCTGGCCGGACACGCTGATACAACCGCGGAAATTTACTTTCTGCGCCCATCCCACTACCGTACTGGAGAGCGGTTACGGCATTCTAAATGACCAAAGCGTAAAGCACGCCGC
>Ga0070735_10001912_pt1 | contig 19323 bp, 13 predicted proteins | sample Coa_R1_FD_66443 | JGI IMG/M metagenome (GOLD analysis project Ga0070735, IMG submission 66443) | Surface soil microbial communities from Centralia Pennsylvania, which are recovering from an underground coalmine fire - Coalmine... | ecosystem: Environmental > Terrestrial > Soil > Unclassified ... | reverse complement strand
ACGGAATGGCGGCCGTCGGTGACGAGGGTGAGGGCCATGTGGTCGAACGACAACGGGCGGGTCAGGTCGTACTCGAGCCAGTTGCCGTCTTGGGGACCGAGCCCCGGGCTCCACGCGGTGGCGAGGTTGCCGTCGAGCGTCGCGGACGCGCGGGAGGCGAGCGAGCCCGGCAGCCGGCCCGAGGAGTACGCCACCACACCCGGGGTGGTGGTGCCCAGGAGACGGTCGACGACGTCGTCGGGCACGAGCGACGACAGCGCGGCCGTGCCACTGACGGAGAAGGCGCGTGGCGTCGGGACGGTGAAGAACCGGGCGATGTCGGTCTCGGGGTCGGTGCGCGGGGGGACGGGCGCGGTGCGGTCGCGCGTCATGACGAACGTGAGGCGATGCCCCGCCGACTTCGCCCCCGCCGCGGTCACGAGGTCCGCGGGCATGCGCAGCACCTCGTCGACCTGCTGGTGCGGGATCCGCACCTCGGCGAAGCCGACGCCGGACATGCCGTTGTAGGACGCTCGCCGGCCGATGTTGGTGGCGTCGACGGTGATCTGCAGCGTCGTGAACGAGCGCGCACCGAACGACACCGTTTGGCCCGATGAGGTGCGCGACAGGGACCCCAGGGCGACGGTGACCGGATCGCGCCCGTCGAAGCGCAGCGTGACCCGGGTGATCCAGCGGTTGCGCGGGCCGTACAGGGGCTGGACCAGGTTGACGTGGTCGGCGGTGATCTGATGCGTCAACGTGACGCGCAGGTACTGGCCCACCGGGTTGTCGAACGCGCCCGCAGCCCACGCGGTGCGGAGGTCGCCGTCCATGGCCCGGTCGGCCCGGTCCTCGGGCGCGTAGGTGAGGGGGTTGCCGTAGCCGCTCGCCCGGACGCTCGCCACGCCCAGCTGCTCGGCGACGGTACGAGCGTCGTCGCCCGCCTGGCCCGGGAAGATCGACGTGCGGACATCGCGCGTGTCGGCCACGAGCGGCTGCTCGCCGGCGGTCTCGGTGGAGCCGAAGTTCTCGCGCACCGTTCCCACCTGCTCGGCGCGCCGGCGGTTGGAGTCGGTGACGACCAAGTCGGCGCCCGCGGCCAGCTCGCGTTGCAGTCCCGAAGGGTCGCCCGCGTACGACGGCGCGTAGAGGACGGTCGCCTGACCGTCGAGGAGCCCGGATCCGGCGGCCGCCACGAGCCCGCTGCCGTCACCGTCCACCAACATCGGGGTCGACGCGCCCTCGGTGCGGAGGATCGGCCGGGCGCCGGCCACCGGGAAGACCGCGACCGGCGGCGGGTACGCAGCGTTGTGCGGCAGGCCGAGCTCGGTCTCGTCGATGAGGGGGTACTTCGTGGCGGGGCCGGCCGTGGCCGACGGGGGACCGAACCCCTTCGGCGCGCCGAGCCCCGCCGGCGGCGGGGTGAGCACCTGCCAGAACGCCCGGGGCCGCGGCGTGTTGTACCGCTCGTACTGGAGGTCGGACTGGACCACGACGTCGCCCGCGCTCATGAGACGGGCCATGGGCGCGAGCGCGGAGGGGTCGAGGGCACCCGACTGGACCTCCTCGTCGAGAGCGGTGAGGAGGTTGGCCGCTCCGGCCGAGCCGTAGGGCACCACCTCACGCTCGACCTCGGGACGCGTCATGAGGCCGGGCAGGACGGAGTCGAGGGTCGTTCCCCACCGGTACGCGGCGAAGTCGATGCCGGGCTCGGTCAGCACCCGCGTCGACGCCGCGCCCGGCTGTCGGTCGAGGTACCCCGCGGCCTGCGACCAATACGAGGGGACCTGCTCGGGGCGGCTCAGGTTGGACGCCACGAACTGCCCGGTCCACAGCGCGGGCACGTCGGCTGCCACCAGGCCCGCGGCCGCCACCGCGGTCACCGCACCGGCCGCCCGCCAGCGGCGCGCCAGGGCGGCCACCGCCGCGCCCAGGAGGACGGCGGTCCCGAGGATGACGAGCGGCGTGGCGCGGTTGGTGCTCCGCAGCCCCAGGCCGATGTTCGAGCCGACCGCGCCCGACCGGATGAGCCGGCCGACCGGCGTGGGGTTCGACAGGGGATGGGCGGCGACGGCCAGCACCATGCCGACGAGGACGAGCGCGACGAAGTAGGCGCGGTTGCGCCAGCGGACCACGAACGCCGCCAAGAATCCCGCTGCCGGGACGGCGAAGCTGACGACGATCAGCCACAGGCTCGTCATGTACGCGGCCGACATCGGCAGGTAGAGCCCGAGCTTGTCGACGCCGTAGAAGAACCAGTAGCCGAGCCCCCGCAGCGTCTCCGACGCGACGGTGGTGCGGGTGACGGTGGGGATCGACTCGGTGTAGCGCAGGATGTTGTTGAGGTAGGCGGCCTCGATCACGAGCCCGGACAGCCACCACAGCGACACCCCGGCACCGAGCACGCCGATCTTCACGACGGTGGTGACGGCACGCATCACGCCGACGCGCCGGGTGGCGAGCTCCCACAGGACCCACAGCAGCGGCCCGACGCCGACGAGCAGCAACGACGGCGCGTTCGTGCTCCCCACGAGGGCCACGACCAAGGCGAACAGCGCCGGATACCGCCAGCCCCCCTGGCGCAGGGCGCGGGCCACGAGCCCCACCATCCACGGCAGCCCGACCCACGGCAACAGGAGGACCGACTCGCGCGCCTCGTACTGCATGACGTAGGGCGACAGCATGTAGGCCAGGGCGCCGACGATCGCCCCCAGCCCCGTGGCCGACGACGTCGTCATCCCGATCGTGCGGAGCATGAACAGGACGCCCGCGCCGGCCAGGAACAACAGGCTGCCCGTCCACAGACGCTGGGCCAGCCACGTGGGCAGGCCGACCACATGCCAGAAGGCGAACCAGGGGCCCATCGGCAGGAGATAGCCGATGTTCTCGTGGGTGACCGTCCCCATGAACACGTCCGGGTTCCACATCGACGCGGCCTGGGAGAGAAGGCGAGTCGGGTCGAGGTAGAGATACGCCTTCGTGTCCGCGCCCACCACGCCTGGAGCCGTGCGCACGAGCGGGACGTAGGCAACGGCCGCCAGAAGACCGTGTGCCAGCCAGGCGGCGGCCGTGCGCCGCCGGCTCGACCGGACGTGCGCACCGACGGTGGGACGGGTCGGCCTGAAGAGCATGACGAGGTTCGACGGCGCGCCCGCGTCGCGGTCCCGGGTGCGCGGCGGGCGGAAGCCTACGAGGCGCTGGCGCGCACGCGCCTTCGCTCCGGCCGAGGTGCTCGCGCTCAGATCGCGTCGCGGCTCTCGAGCGCCACGTGGACCGCCGCCAGCAGGTGCTCGGGCCGGAACGGCTTGCGCAGATAGGCCGCGACCTTCGGGCCCAGGCTCTGGCGCACGTCGTCGTCGACGAAGTAGGCCGAGATCAGCACCGTCGGAGGCGGGTGCTCGAGGGCCTGCAGCAGGGACAGGCCGTCGAGCCGGGGCATCCGCACGTCGACGACCAGGACCGCGACGTCCATGTCCTCCAGGCACGAGAGCGCCACCGCGCCGTTCTCCGCCTCGGCGACGGTGTGGTCGGCCCGTCGCAGGATCTCGGCGACCGACGTCCGCACGTCCTCGTCGTCGTCGACGACGAGGACATCCACTGCGGACTCCCCGTACACGACCGAGATCGTAGGGCTTGGGCGCTCCCCGAACGTGGTTCTGCCGGGGTGGCCACGGCCGAGCCCGCCCCGTTCCCCGGCCGGGTCGGGGGCCGACGTGGCGGGCGGGAGTAGAACGGGGCCGACGTGGCGGGAGCTCGAGCGGGAAGGCGGCGGTGGAGATGACCGGCGGGCTCCTCACGGACCTGTACGAGCTCACCATGGCGGCCAGCTATCTGCGCCGGAAGATGTGCGCCGCCGCCACCTTCAGCCTGTACGTGCGCGAGCTGCCCACCGAGCGCGGGTTCCTGGTCGCAGCCGGGATCGAGGACGCTCTCGACCGTCTCGGGGCGCTGCGCTTCGACGCCGGCGAGCTCGCCTACCTGGCCGGGCTCGGCTTCGACGAGGCGGCACTGGCGGCCTTCGCGGAGTTCCGGTTCAGCGGGGACGTGTGGGCCGTACCCGAGGGGCGCGTCGTGTACGCACGGGAGCCGCTGCTCGAGGTGACCGCGCCCCTCCCCGAGGCCCAACTCGTCGAGACCCTCGTGCTCAACCAGGTGACCTTCCAGACGGCCCTGGCATCGAAGGCGGCGCGCTGCCGCGTGGCCGGCGCCGGGCGGGTCGAGCTCGTCGAGTTCGGGTTCCGGCGCACCCACGGGACCGAGGCCGCCATTGCCGCCGCCAAGGTGACGGGACTGGTGGGGTTCGCGGGAACGAGCAACGTCGAAGCCGCCCGGCGCCACGGGCTCCAGCCCGTGGGCACGATGGCGCATTCCTACGTCGAGGCGTTTCCCCGCGAGATCGACGCGTTCCGCGCCTACGCCCGCGACCTGCCGGGACCCGTCACCTTCCTCGTCGACACCTACGACACCATGACCGGCGTGGCCCGGGCGATCGAGGTCATCAACGAGATCGACGACGAGCCCGGCCCGCCGCGGCCCGCGGCGGTGCGCATCGACAGCGGCGACCTCGTCGCGCTGGCGCGCCAGGCGCGCCGCGCGCTCGACGCCGCGGGGCTCTCGCGCGTGCGCATCTTGGTGTCCGGCGGGCTCGACGAACACGACGTGGCGCGCCTCGTGCGCGAAGGTGCCCCGGTCGACTCCGTCGGGATCGGGACCCGCATCGGCGTGTCGGCCGACGCGCCGTTCCTCGACACCGCCTACAAGCTGGTGGAGTACGCGGGGCGACCGGCAGTGAAGCTCTCACCGGGCAAGGCCAGCCTCCCCGGGGCCAAGCAGGTGTTCCGCACCGCCGGCGGACGAGACGTCCTCGCCCTGCGGAGCGAACCGGCGCCCCCGGGGTCGGGCGCGCTGCTCGAGCCCGTCATGCGCGGCGGGCGTCGCGTGGGCGCCCGCGAGAGCATTTTGGCGGGGCGCGCCCGGTTCGAGGCCGACCTCGCCCACGTCCCCGCGGCCGCGCTCGCCCTGGACGGCCCCGTGCCGCCCGACCCGACGCTGAGCGACGCCTTGGCGGCGCTCGACGCCCGGGCGCGTGCATCGGCCGGGGCGTCATGACCCCAGTTCTCAGCGGCACCGTTCTCAGCGGCGCAGTTCTCAGCGGCGCAGTTCTCAGCGGCGCAGTTCTCAGCGGCACCGTGAGCCCTGCCGCGTATTGGTCGTCGGTGGGAGTGGCGGCTGCGGCGTGCGCCGCGCTGTGCCTGCGCGCCCGCCGCCACCCGGGGCCGTGGCAGGTGTGGTCAGCCCGCCTGATCGGGGCCGCGCTCGCCGCCGACGCCGTCAGCTACGTCGTCGCCCTCGTCGTGAAGGGCACCTTCTCGTTTTCGACGTCGCTCCCGCTCGCGTTGTGCAACATGGCGGTGCTGGTGGCGGCGGCGGCGTGTTGGACGCGTGTGCGCGTCCTCGTCGAGCTGACCTACTTCTGGGGGCTCGCCGGCTCGCTGCAGGCGGTCATCACCCCCGACCTCGACACGGGCTTCCCGCACCTGGTGTTCTTCCAGTACGTCGTGGGGCACCTCGGCATCGTGACGGCGGCCCTGTTCCTCGTCGTCGGGATGCGCCTCGAGCCGCGGCAGGGCGCGGTGCGGCGCGCCCTCCTCCTCACCGCGGGGTACACCTCGTTCGTGGGCGTGGTGGACGCGCTGACGAACGCCAACTACATGTTCCTGCGGACACCTCCTGCCAACTGGACGCTCCTGCGAGCGCTCGGGCCGTGGCCCTGGTACGTGGTCAGCGCGGCGGGCGTGGCGGTGGTGCTCTTCACCCTGCTCGACGCCCCGTTCCGGCGGGGCCGGCGCGCCGCTGCCGAGGAGCGAGGACGGTCGGCCGGTCGGAGAGAACGACCAGCGCCGAGCGCGCCGCGGCTCCCCGGCGCCCTCCCGGACCCGCGTGCCGTCTGATGCGGACGGAAGGGGGGCGGCCGACGCCCCCGTACCGATGACCGATCCCCGCCCCCACGCTGCCCACTCCGTGGCCGAGACCGCCCCTCCCGGCGACGGAAGGAAGGTGCGGCGCGCGCTCGTCCTTCGCTCCTGGCGCGACCCGGCCGTGATCGGCCTCGCCCTCATGGCCTTCGCCTCCGGCTTCGGCCAATTCGGCGCGGTCGCCGCGCTCGGCGACGTGGCCAAGCACTTCGGCCACGTGGTGAACGGGAACTCGCTCGCGGACCAGGCCGGTCTGTCGGCGACCGAGCTCGGGGTGGGCCTCGCCATCCTGCGGCTGGCGTCGCTCGGAGGCCTGCCGCTGGCGGGTGTCGCCGACCGGTTCGGGCGCCGGTTCATGTTGCTGGTGACGTGCTCGGTCGGCCTCGGCTTCACCGTGCTCGCCGCCCTCAGTCCCGGGTACTGGTGGTTCATCGCCATCTTCGCCCTGGGTCGGGCGCCGCTCAGCGCCACCAACGGCATCGCGCAGGTGAGCGCCGCCGAGGAGACCGGCAAAGCCGACCGGGCCAAGGCCGTCGCCATGATCGCCGCCGGCTACGGCGTGGGCAGTGGGCTCATCGCCGTCCTCGAAGGCGTGGGCAAGAACACGCTCGGCTTCCGGGGCCTGTTCGCCCTGGCCGTCGTGCCGCTCGTCGGCGTGTTCTTCGTTCGCCGGTGGCTCGTCGAGTCGGACCGTTTCGCCGTGGCGGCGGCCGCCGTCGAGCACCCGACACCCGTCCTCGGCGCGGTGGGGCCGGCCTTCCGCCGACGCCTGCTCACGGTGACGGCGATCGCGTTCGCGGTGGCGGTGGTGAGCGGGCCGGCGAACAGCTTCGTGTTCGTGTACGCCCACAACATCCTGAAGCTGTCGGGCACCACGACGTCGGTGATGGTGGTCATCGCGGCGATCTTCGGCCTGGGCGGCCTCGTGCTCGGTCGCTGGCTGGCGGACCACGTCGGGCGACGCCTCACCGTGGGCGTCGCCATGGTGGCCATGATCGTCACGGCCACCTTCGCCTACAGCGGATCACGCTTCGCCCTCCTCCTCGGCTACGAGCTCGGCGTGCTGGCCGCGTCGACGTTCGCCCCCGCGGCCGGCGCGCTCGCCAACGAGCTCTTCCCGACGTCAGTGCGCTCGTCGGTGGCGGGGTGGAACATCGCGGCCAGCGTGGCGGGTGCGGTGATCGGTCTCGTGGCGTTCGGCGCTGTCGCCCAGGTGGGCAACCGGTATTCGTTGGGCGCCGTCTTTACGTTCCTGCCGATGACGCTCGCCGCCGCGTTGCTGCTCCTGCTCCCCGAGACCCGGGGCCGTGAGCCCGAGGATCTCTGGCCCGAACCCGAGTGAAGGTACCGTCGGCGCCCATGGACCTCGTCGACGCCTTGCGCACCACCGGAGCGGTACGCGTGTTCGAACCCGACGCGGTGCCCGACGGCGTCGTCTACCGGGTGCTCGACGTGGCGCGCTTTGCGCCCAACGGCGGCAACCGCCAGGGGTGGCACGTGGTGGTGGTGCGCGACGGGGAGAAACGGCGGGCGCTGCGCGACCTGTACCTGCCCGGCTGGTACGAGTACCTGGCCATGACGGCCGCCGGCCTCGTGCCGTGGGCCCCGGTCACCGACGCCGAAGCGGAGATCGCCGCCCTGGGCGACGCGCCGCGGGTGGCGGCCGACGCGGCCCGAGGGCCAGGGGGCTTCGCCGAGCACCTCGACGAGGTGCCCGTCCTCCTGCTCGTGCTGGCCGACCTGCGCCGGCTGGCATGCGTCGACCGCGGGTTCGACCGCTACACGTTTGCCGGCGGGGCGTCGGTGTATCCGTTCGTGTGGAGCATCCTGCTGGCGGCGAGGACCTTCGGGCTGGCGGGCGTCGTCACCACCATGGCCATCCGGCGCGAGGCGGAGCTGCGCGAGGTGTTCGCCATCCCCGACCACATGGCGGTGGCGGCGGTGGTGGCTCTCGGCCGCTGCGACAACCCGCCCACGCGGCTCACGCGCCGGCCCGTGGAGGAATTCACGAGCGTCGACACCGTCGACGGGCCCGCGTTCGATCCGGGGACCGGAGGCCCCGGAGCGGGCGTGTGACGCGCCGGCGTACCGAGCTGTTCGAGTTCACCGCCGAGGACCCGAAGGACGTCGTCGCGCACATGGACCGTCTGGCGGAAGTCCACGACGGATGGATCAACCTGCATCCAGAGGTGCGCCCCGAAGACGAGCCGCCGCAGCCGTCGGGATTCTCGCTCCTCGTCGCGGGCGTCTCGCACGACGTGCCCGTGGCGACCTGGGTTCCCGGGAAGCAGGGGCGCGACGGGCTGCGACTCGATTCGATCGGCGTGCAGCACGCAGCCGGCGCGCGGGTGCTCACGCGCCTTTCGTCGGCGGACGTGGGGTTACCCGAAGGTTGGCGGATCGTGCAGGACCATCCCCGCCGCGGCCTGATCGTCGCGCCCGCCCCCGAGACGTCGCACCGCGCCATGCTCGACTGGTTGCTCGAGGCGGCCAGTGTGCTCAGCTCGGTGCGACTCACCGGGGAGTGGCACGCCGAGGTCTACCTCCCGGCGGCGACGTGAGCCGGGGCGCCGGTGATCAGCGGTCCGATCGTCAGGGATCTGCCGCCATGGCGACGACCGGTGCCGCCAGCGGGAGCCCGCCGGCCGACCCGTCGAAGGGCGCCCGCCCGAACGCGAAGATGCCGCCGTCCGCCCCGACGAGCCAGTACCCGCCCCCGACGCGGGGGTCGGGCGCCGACATGCCGACCACGGAGCCGGCCAGGGGGACACCGCCCATCGAGCCGTAGAACGCACCGCCGAAGGCGAACACCCCGCCGTCGGACGCCACGAGCCAGTAGCCCCCGGCGCCGGGGGTGGTGTCGATCCCCACCACCGGACGCGCCAGGCGGACACCACCCATCGAACCGTGGAAGGGCGCGTCGCCGAAGGCGAACACCCCGCCGTCGGACGCCGCGAGCCAGTAGCCGCGGCCGTCGGCGGAGGGCGCGATGCCGACGACGGGCGCATTGAGCCGGACACCGCCCATCGAACCGTGGAATGGCGCGTCGCCGAAGGCGAACACCCCGCCGTCGGACGCCACGAGGAAGTAGCCGCGGCCGTCGGCGGTGGGCGCCATGCCCACCACCGGCTTGTCCAGCTTGGTGCCCCCCATCGATCCGTAGAACGGCGCGTCGCCGAACGCGAACACCCCGCCGTCGGACGCCGCCAGCCAGTAGCCGCGGCCGTCGGCGGTGGGCGCCATGCCCACCACCGGCGCGGTGAGATGCGTCCCGCCCATGGAGCCGAGGAACGGCGCACGCCCGTAGGCGAAGACGCCGCCGTCCGCGCCCGCCAGCCAGTACCCCGGGGTGGGCGCGGCCGGCACGCATCCCGGGCACGACAGCGGTGGCGCGTTGGCGGCGCCGGTGTGCGCGGCGTCGTGATGGAACATCGGCCACGTGCCCGCGCCCGTACCGCCGGCCGGCGCGTTCTGCACCTGGTACACCGCCACGAAGCCGCGGTCACCGCTCGGGTCGCTCGGGGCGTAGGTGCCCGCCACGACAACGTCGAGTCCACTCACCGGGTCCGGTGTGACGAGGGGTGTCCCCTGGATGTTCAGGTTCGCCACGGTGCCGTCGAAGTTGACGAACTCGCCGTCCACGTTGTCGCCCGTGGTGGTGGGCTGAGGCAGGAGCAGGTTCCCCGTCTTGCCGTCGATGATGTTCCACCCGTAGGTCGACCCGAACACGATGTCGTTCTGGCCCGGGGAGAGCGTGGCGATCGCCACCCCGCCGTAGATGTCGGCCGGGTTGCCCGCGACGCCGGACACGAAGGTCTGGGCGACGGGCGGCCACAGCTCGTTGCCGTGCGGGTCGAGGCCGTACACCTGGCCACCGCCGTCGGACTGTCCGGACGCCATCCACGTGGGCTCGGCCACGTCGAGCTGGCCGTTGCCGGTCAGGTCGCCGAGCGCGGGCGACGCCGGCGTGTAGCCCGAGAGCCCCGTCTGCCAGTCCACCGTCCCGTCGGCGTTGAGGGCGGTCACCGTGCTGGCGTCGTGCGTCGGCTCGCGGTCCGCCCAGTAGCGGCCGTGACCGAAGACGACCTTGTCCCCGTTGCCGGTCAGGTTCCCGACCGCCGGCGACGACGTGACGACCTCGTCACTGCGGTGGACCCACAGGACGTGCCCCGTCCCGTCCTCGGCTCGGACGACGCCCCCGTTCCAGTCGTAGAGCGCACCCGGCCCCGCGCTCGAGTCGCTGCCCGCCACGATGACCGGGACCGTGCCGCCGTTCAGGTCGGCGATGGCCGCCGTCGAGAACGTGCTGTCCGCGGTCTTGCGCGGCCACCCGACGTCGGTGGCACCCGAGCGCGCGTCCACCCCGTACTGCGACAGGCTCACCCCCGCGGCGACGACGGAAGGACGGCCCGAGCCCGTCGTGTCCGCCACCGCGGGCGACGCATAGACCGCGGGGTCCTGGCCGAAGCCGTCGAAGGCGTCGGGGAGGTCACGGCGCCAGCGCACCGCGCCGTTCGGCGCGAAGTCGGCCACGCCGCCCTGGTCGATGTTGAACGACGGCGGTGGGCCGGTGGTCACGTCGCCGGCGTCCACCACCACGTCGTCGAGGCCGTCGTTGGACGGATCGGGAATCACCGTGGGGGAGGAGTCCACCGCGAACCCGGCCTGCACCGGCCACCCCGGCACGGCCGAACCGTCGGCGAGGTGCACCGCGAAGACCTGTCCGGAGTCACGGCTTCCCACCACGACGCTCGGGCCCGAACCGTCGAGGTTGGCGAGGTTGGGCGACGACTGGAAGACGTTGCCGGACAGGAAGGCCACCCACTTGCACGACACCATCAAGTTGTCGCCGACCGTCGCCGGCGCGGACGGGCATCCGGAGGGCTGGGCGCCGGCCTCGTCGGCGATTCTCGTCGTGCCCACGAGCGCGAGCGCGCCCGCGAGCACCACTCCGGCGCCGACCGCCGTGGCGTGTCCGATGCGGCGGCGGGCCCGGCGGGCCCGGCGAACGGGGCGCTGGCGCGCAGACCGCTCACGCGGCGGACGGAGCAACCACGTCCGCGTGAGGAGGGCCGAGGGCCCACGGCGACGTGTGGCCACATGCTTGCCGTGGGTCATGGTCCGCCGACTCTAGGCACGGCCCCGCGGCTACTTGACGCCACCGGCGCTAGCCTGCGCCGATGCCGAAGTTGCGGGTGGGGATCCTGGGGGCTGCCCGGATCGCGCCCGCGGCGATGATCCGGCCGGCCCGCAATTCCGAGGAGGTCGAGGTGGTCGCGGTCGCGGCCCGCGACCCCGAGAAGGCCGCTCGATTCGCCGCCAAGCACGGCATCGCCCGGGTGCTCCCCACCTACCAGCAGCTCGTCGAGGACCCCGACGTCGACGCGGTGTACAACCCGCTCCCGAACGGCCTGCACGGCCGGTGGACGCTCGCCGCGCTGGCGGCCGGCAAGCCCGTGCTGTGCGAGAAGCCCTTCACCGCCAACGCCGCCGAAGCCGCCACGGTGGCCGACGCCTCGGGGCGCGCCGGTGTGGTGGTGATGGAGGCGTTCCACTACCGCTATCACCCGCTGTTCGCACGCGTGCTCGAGCTGTTGCACAACGGGGCGGTGGGCGAGGTCCGCACCATCGAGACATGGCTGTGCTTCCCGCTGCCCTCACGACGCGACATCCGCTGGCAGCTGGACCTGGCCGGCGGCGCCACCATGGACGCCGGCTGCTACACGATCCACATGCTGCGCCACCTCGCCGCGGCCGAGCCCCGCGTTGTGTCGGCGCGCGCCAAGCTCCGGTCACCCGAGGTCGACCGGGCGATGGAGATCGAGGCCGCTTTCGGGGACGGCAGGACCGGCCGCGCCATCTGCTCGATGTGGTCGTCGAGGGTCCTCCGCGTCGGGCTGCGCGTGACCGGCGACGCGGGGGAGCTGCGCGTGCTCAACCCCTTGGGGCCGAACATCTACCACCGGCTCGTGGTGAAGACCACGGGCGGCCGGCACGCCGAGCACCTGACCAGGCGGCCGACCTACGAGTTCCAGCTCGACGCGTTCGCCGACGCCGTGCTGCGCGGCGTCGCCCCCATCACCGGCCCCGCCGACGCGATCGCCAACATGACCGTGATCGACGCCGCGTACGGCGCGGCCGGGTTGAAGGAACGCCAACCCACGGCGTGATTCAGAAGATGCCCGCCGCGAGCCCCGCGGCGAGCGTGGCCCCCAACTCCGTGGCCCGCTCGAGGTCGGCCTCGCCGGCGTCGCCCACGACGGTGAGGGGAGGCAGGACGCGGCGCCAACGCATGGCGGTGATGATCCGTTCGACGCTCGCCACCGCGCCGTCCACGTCGGTCGAACCCTTCACCACCAAGGCGTAGGGCAGGCCCGCGGTGCGTTCCAGGCAGGGGTAGTAGACGCGCTCGAAGAAGTCCTTGAGCGCCCCCGACATGTAGCCGAAGTTGGCCGGCGTGCACAGAAGGATGCCGTGCGCCCAGAGCACGTCCTGCGGCCCGGCGTCGAACGCGCTGCGGGCCCGTATCTCGACGTCGTCGCCGGCCGCGTGGCGCGCTGCCCGGATCGCCGCGTCGGTGAGCGCCTGTGTCGACCCGGTCCGAGAGTGCGACACGACGAGCAGATGGCGCGGCTCGCTCAGAAGAACTGGCTCCAGTTGGCGGTCGACGGGTGCGTGCTCGACGCCGGACCGGCCCCGAACACGGAGAAGACGTTTTGCATCATCCGCCACAGCACCGCGGTGACGCCCGGTATGGCGGGGAAGATGACGTTCGAGTAGATGCGGGGCGCGTCGGAGAGCTTGGCCACGAAGGCGGCCGAGCCCGTGGCGAACACACCGCCCCCGCCCGGTACCGAGTAGTACGTCATGTCCGAGTACCGCCCGGGACCGCGATTGGCCACGGGGGAGTGCGCCAGGATCGTGACGTCCTGGGGGCCACCCAGTCCCGGCACGTAGTGGTCGTACTCGCCTTGGACCACCTGCGTGACGTGCTGCCCGTCGGTCAATCCCGTTCCTTGGAAGACCCACGAGCCCGCATCGGAGACCACCAGATCGGCGTTCGAGGCCACGTCCGCGTACTGCACCCCGATGAGCAGCTGCTCGGGGCGGGGCACGGGAGGATCGGGCCAGTTGGCGGTGACCTCGGCGGGGTCCTGGCCCCACATCGGGTCCTCGTGTTCGAAGTCGGTCTTGTAACAGACCTGGCGGCGATCCTCGCCGAGCGGCGAGGGCTCCATGCGGATGTGGCGGTACACGGCGTTGGCACCGAGGAACGCCAGGTTCGTCCCCTGATGCAACGCGCTCTGGGCGCCGTCGCGCATGGCGCTCGACCAGTACTCGTCGTGGCCCAGGCTGAACAGGCAGCGGTGGCGCGACAGCCGTGACGGGTCGCGGTGGAGGTCGACGTCAGTGAAGTACGCCAGGTCGAGGCCCAGCGACTCGGCGAGGAAGATGAGGGGGAACTCGTTGCCGGCGAAGCTCGGCGCCCCCCAGCCGGCCTGGTCGTAGGGGCGGTCGAACGACACGACCCTCGAGCGGTCGCTGCCGCCGGACTCGCCACGGCTGGAACCGCCCGGCCCGACGTACAGGCTCCGCCCGCCGAAGGTGTTGTACGCCTGCCATGTGGTGTTCCCGTGCATCACCACGAACGCCGCCGAGCTGGCGTCGTCACGGATGCACAGTGGGATGTACCCCGCGGTGAGCCCGTTGTCGGAGCCCGTGAGCTTGAACAGGTAGGTGCCCGGCGGCCACGAGCTGTCGATGGCCACGGTCAGCGTGGGGTGCCACTGGCATTCGACCATGTTCGTGCCCGCCGCCACGGTGGGGGCCGGCTGGTGCTGGGTGGTGGGCAGGTCCGCCGACCGCCACACGAGACGGCCACCGAGCCCGTCGTAGTACCCCATCCGGTACAACTCCACGTGGTACGGCACCGCCGGGGCGTCGACGAACAACGTCACCTCGTCGCCCGCCACCGCGCTGACGTGGTCCGCGTAGCCGTAGATGCGCGTCGTGGAGCTGACCACCCAGTCCAAGGTGCCCGGGACCTGGTTCTCCTCGATCACCCAGTCGGCCGAGGGCACGCTCACGCCGCTGTCGAGCGTCACCTGGCGCACCGAGTCGACCTCGTGGGCGAGGCGGCGGTGCCGACGCCGGGCCGCCGGCGCGGAGTTGGTGCGCGTCAGGAGGTCGTCGGCGCCCCAGGCCGCGCCGCCCAACGCCGCGATGCCCAGGCCCACCCCGCCGGCGCGCAGGAGCGTGCGACGGCCGAAAGGCAGTCGGCGCGGCCGGGTCGCGAGATCCCCGCCGTCCGGTTTGTCCGGTCCAGACGGCTCCGGGTCGGTGGGGGTTGACGGGTCCGGCTCGGAAACGGGCGGTTCCGGCTCCGGGATCCCTGCAGGTTAACAATGATGTTGCCGAGCTCGGCGTGGCGTCGAGCCGTTCCGATGTGCCCGTTCGATGTGGCCGTTCGATGTGGCCGTTCGATGTGGCCGTTCGATGTGGCCGTTCAGCGGTGCGCCAGGACTTCGAACTGCTCCTCGGCCGGCGTCGGGGTGTCGGACGCGGTCCGCGCCGCGGCGGTGTGGACGCCGGCGCCGCGGTACCGCCGCCACACGGAGAACGCGGCAGCGCCCAGCCCGACGCCGAGCAACGCGAGCAACCATGCCCACGGGCCGGAGCCGCCGCCCTTCCCTCGTGCCGACGCAGAGCGCGCCACGCCTCCCATCGAAAGGACGTCGGTGCTGTGCGAGGTGGGCGTCGTCGACGATCCGGACCCTGTGTTCGATCCTGCGGCGGTGGGTGCGGACGCGGAGCCCGACGCGCCACTTCCCGCGCCGCGTGACGTCGGTGTCGCCGAGGAGCCGTGACCGGTCGCCGCCGTGGCGCCTGCGGGGCTCGGAGGAGGAGCACCCCCCGGGCTTGCCGGGCGCGGCGGAGCCGCCTGCTGGCCCGTGGCGGCCATGGCGGCCGCCGCGTTGACGAGCCCCTGGCATCCCTGACCCGCCCCGCAGTTCACCGACTTGTTCAGCGTGGCCAGCATCGTCTGCACCGCGCCCTGAGGAGACAGGCCGCGCCCGAGGAGCAGCGCCAGGGATCCCGACACGAACGGCGTCGCCATCGAGGTTCCTTCATCGGTGGCGTAACAGTTCTGCCCACCCGACCAGAACGTGGAGAGGATCTCGGTGTCGTCGACCATGCCGCACGTCGGCGAGCTCGGCCCGTTGGGATCGTCGCCGCCGGGGGCGAGGACGCCCCACTTGGCGTTGCCCGGAGTACTCGAATACGACGCCAATTGCCCCGACTTGCCGGTGGCGGCCACCACGACGGCGTCGAGGTTCCCGTAGCCCGCGGGACCGAACAGGTTCCCGGCGTTGTTGCCCGCGGCGATGACGGGAATGACACCTGCCTTCCACGCGTCCTCCACCGCAGGCGTGATCGTCGAGTTGCTGCACCCGGTGAGGACGCAGTTGACCCCGAGGATCCCGGTGTCGCTCCCCAGGCTGAGGTTCACGACCTGCGCGCCGTGGTGCACCACCCACTCGATGCCGGCGGCGACGTCCGCGGTGTTGCCCGATCCGCTCGAGTCGAGCACCTTCGCCACGACGAACGTCGCTCCCGGGGCGACGCCGGCCACGCCGTTGCCGGCCGCGGCCGCGATGCCGGCCACGTGCGTGCCGTGGCCGTTGTCGTCCTGTCCGGCACCCGCGCCCGTGACGCACTGGTTGGGGTCCCCGTTCGTGTTGATGCAGGTGGCCGCGGCGCCGACCTTGCCTGCCAGGTCCGGATGGGCGAAGTCGACCCCGGTGTCGACGATGCCGATGCGCACGCCCGACCCGATTCCCGCTCCCCAGGCGCTGGGCGCACCGATCTGGGACAGGCCCCACTGGTACGAGAGGTAGGGCGCCGACGCCGGGTTGGGGGAGGCGCTGGCCGGCGACGCCAGGGCGAAAGCCGAGGTGACGGCGAGCGCCGCGGTGCCGACGACCATGCGCGACGCGAGGTGACGGCGGACAGGCCGGACGAGTCCCATCGCGTCACCTCCTCGGGGCCGGGGAGGGGCCAGGCGCGATGCCCCCCGGGTCCTTGCCCTTGGGAACGAGCCCGGCCTCGGGACCTTGCTGTCGGGGCCGGGCTCGGGTCCGGGGATGGAGGCGACAGTCGAACGTATGTTCGATACAGTTCCGTGCCATGGCCGAGCCTGTCGAATTCCGCTGGAGGAAGGCCGACGACGACAGCGACCAGCCGATGCTCTTCGCGCCGGAGGATCTCGTCGAGCGTCACCTCGGCGTCGGCGAGTACCGCGGCCTCGAGTTCATCCACGTGAACGCCCGCCGGATCATCAACGAAGTCCCGGCCGCCTCACGCATGCCGTTCCGCTACACGATCAACGCGTTCCGAGGATGTTCGCATTCGTGCAATTACTGTTTCGCCCGTCCGACCCACGCATACCTCGGGTTCAACGTCGGCGAGGACTTCGACCGCAAGCTCGTCGTCAAGGTCAATGCCGTGGAGCGCCTGCGTGCCGAACTCCGCTCGCCGCGCTGGCACGGCGACCACATCGCCATGGGGACGAACACCGACCCCTATCAGCGAGCCGAGGGGCGGTACCACTTGACACGCGGCATCGTCGAGGCACTGGCCGAGGCGGCCAATCCGTTTTCGATCCTCACCAAGTCGACGCTCATCCTCCGCGACCTCGACGTGCTCACGGCGGCGGCCCAGCGCGTCGACGTGCATTGCAACCTGTCGATCGGGACGCTCGACGAGGAGGTGTGGAAGGCGACAGAGCCCGGCACTCCGCACCCGCGCCGGCGCGTCGAGGCGGTGAAGAGGCTGAACGAAGCCGGGATCCCGACGGGGGTGCTGATGGCGCCGATCATCCCGGGATACTCGGATCGCCCCGAACAGCTCGAACAGGTCGCCACCGCGTGCCTGGGGGCCGGTGCCGTGTCGATCACGCCGATCGTGCTCCACCTGCGACCTGGGGTGAAGGAGCACTTTCTCAGCTCGATGAAGCAGAAGAGCCCGCGGCTCGCGACCGAGCTCGCTCGTCGCTACGGCCGAGCGTCGTACCTCCCGCATGCCGAGCAGAAGGTCATCACCGACCGAGTCGACAGCGTGGTCGCGCCGAGGACGGCACCCCCGCGTCCGAGCGTCACGGGGTCCACCGGCCACCCGAGGACGCACGAGCGCTCTGTGGCCGACCGGAGAAGGCCGACCGACGCGGCTTCCCCATCCCCTCGGACCGAGCAGCTCGAGTTCCGGCCGCCTTCGTAGAGGAACGCGCTGTCAGGCTTCGATGAGCCGCCCGTGGAGGTAGTCGTCGTAGGCGCCCAGGTCGAGCAGGCCGTGGCCCGAGTACGAGAACAGGATCACCTTCTCCTCGCCTGACTCGCGCGCCGCGAGCGCCTCGTCGATGACGGCGCGGATGGCGTGGGCCGTCTCCGGGGCGGGAATGGTGCCCTCGGTCCGCGCGAACTGCACGGCGGCGTCGAAGACCTTGCCCTGGGGGTACGCCGTGGCGCGGATGCGGCCGTTCTTCACGAGGTTGCAGATGATCGGCGCGTCGCCGTGGTAGCGGAGACCGCCGGCGTGGATCGGCGGAGGCACGAAATCGTGACCGAGGGTGTACATGGCGAGCAACGGTGTCATCCCCGCCGTGTCGCCGAAGTCGTACTCGAATCGACCCTCGGTGAGCGTCGGGCACGACGACGGCTCGACGGCGAGCAGATCCACGCCGTCGTCGGGGACATAGGGCAATGAGATGCCGCCGAAGTTGGAACCGCCACCACAGGATCCGATGACCATGTCGGGACGAGCCTCGCCCGCCATGCCGAGCTGCTCCTTGGCTTCCAGTCCGATGACCGTCTGGTGCAACAGGACGTGGTTGAGCACCGAGCCCAGGGAGTAGTGGCTGTCGGCATTCGACGCCGCGTCGCGCACGGCATCGCTGATCGCCGTGCCGAGCGAGCCGGGGTGTTCGGGGTCGTCGACAGGGGAGGGCTCGACGCTCGCCCCCCAGACCTCCATCATCACCCTGCGGTACGGCTTCTGTTCGTACGAGGCGCGCACCATGTACACCTTGCACTCCAGGTCGAAGCGGCCGCAGGCGAACGCGAGCGCACTGCCCCACTGACCCGCACCCGTCTCGGTCGTGAGGCGCGCCACGTCCTCCTCTTTGTTGTAGAAGGCCTGCGCGACCGCGGTGTTTGGCTTGTGGGAGCCCGCCGGGGACACCGATTCGTCCTTGTAGTAGATGCGGGCCGGCGTGCCGAGCGCCTCCTCCAATCGGGTGGCACGCACGAGCGGCGTCGGTCGCCACGCGCGCAGCACGTCCAGGACCTCGCCGGGGATGTCGATCCACGGATCGGCGGACATCTCCTGGCCGATGAGCGCCATGGGGAACAGCGGCGACAGGTCGTCGGGGCCGACCGGCTCCCGCGTCGCCGGGTGCAGCGGCGGCTGCAGTGGCTCGGGAAGATGGGGGGCGACGTTGAACCAGGCGCTCGGCAGGCGGTCGTCAGGGAGGATGAAACGCATGGGGCCTCCTTCGTGCCATGGCGGGCCGTGGTCCGCGCGACGCACTGTACCGGCGAGCCTGCATGACCCCCGGGGGACGTCTGCCAGCATGGCGCCGTGGGCGACGGCGTGACGACGCAGGCCGCAGGGCGGTGGGTCATCGACCTCGACGGGGTCATCTGGCTCGCCGGCGAGCCGATTGCCGGTTCGGCCGAAGCCATCACCCGTCTGCGCGCCGCGGGCTACGCCGTCACGTTCGCCACGAACAATTCGTCGCCGACCGTCGACGAGCTCGTCGGCCGTCTGACGCACGCGGGGATCAGTGCCGGTCCCGAGGACATCGTGACGTCCTCACAAGCGGCGGCCTCGATTCTCGAGCCCGGGTCGAGCGCGGTTGTCTGCGGGGACGAGGGTGTCCTCGAGGCGTTGCAGATCCGTCGGGTGCGAGTCGTCCCGCATGCGCCCGCTGACGCGGTGGTGGTCGGGTGGACCAGACGCTTCGACTTCTTCCTGCTCACGACGGCGGCGGCCGCGGTCCGTGCCGGTGCCCGGCTCGTGGGCACGAACGAAGACGCCACCCATCCGACTCCGGACGGACTGCAGCCCGGCGGTGGGGCGCTGCTCGCGGCGGTGTCCACCGCCGCGCAAGCCGAGCCCGAGGTCGCCGGCAAGCCGCATCCACCGTTCGTCTCGCTCCTTCGGGCTCGCGCTCCCGACGCGGTCATGGTGGTGGGCGACCGCCCCTCGACCGACGGTGTCCTCGCCCAGCGCCTCGGCGTGCCGTTCGCACTCGTCCGCACCGGCGTCACCTCCGGCGGCCGTGAGCCGATGGTGGTCGAACCGGATCACA
>Ga0070735_10001911_pt1 | contig 19337 bp, 15 predicted proteins | sample Coa_R1_FD_66443 | JGI IMG/M metagenome (GOLD analysis project Ga0070735, IMG submission 66443) | Surface soil microbial communities from Centralia Pennsylvania, which are recovering from an underground coalmine fire - Coalmine... | ecosystem: Environmental > Terrestrial > Soil > Unclassified ... | reverse complement strand
CCCCACGCTTTCGATCATCACGATGTGGCTACGATGCAGCTGCTCGCCAGCACCATGGTCGCGGCCATAGCCCGCCTATCTACAATGCATCCGGCCCAACGCAAGAGCGCTTAGCATCGAGTCGCGAGGACACGTGTCAGGGCTGCTGAATGGCTTCGACTTCGGGAACTTCGGGTCCCGCGTTCAGCGGGAGTTCGACTGTGATGGTTGTCCCTTGTCCTAACTGACTTGTGGCGGTGATTGTGCCTCCATAAGCCTCCGTGAGCGCTTTAGCGATAGCGAGACCTAATCCGAATCCCCCGGTGGAGCGTGCACGGGAGCGATCGCCGCGATAGAAACGCTCGAAAATATGGGGCAAGTCATCTTCTGGAATCCCTACGCCGTGATCAGCAAATGCAATTCTGGCACGACTATCTCCCGCCATTGTTACGGTGAGATCAACGGTTGTCCCGTCGGAGCTGTACCGCACCGCATTTTCGAGTAGATTTACCCAGATTAGTTGCAAGTCTTCAGGGTCGGCCCGCAGACGAAGACTGACTTCACGAGCGACGTGAAGTTTAATCCCCCGTGGCTGCGCGATCGCTTGGATTCTTTCCACAGCCTCCTCGCAAGTCGCACCAATGTCAACCACTTGCAAGTCTCGCCGTAGCGCACCATGTGCCCACTGCTCGGCCCGTGCAAGACGGAGCATCCACTCCAGGAGTTTTTCCAGGCGCTTCATGTCTTCGAGCGCTTCCTCGATGCCAGTACGATACTCGTCCATGCTTCGGGGACGATGCAGTAAGGACTGCAGCGTGGATTTCAGCACGGCGACCGGTGTCTTTAGTTCATGAGTCGCGTTGCCCAAGAATTCCCGCTGCTGAGTGAACGAGCGCTCGAGGCGAGCGAGCATGGTCGTCATGGACTCAGTCAATGGACGCAACTCGACCATGTGCTGGGCTTCGTTCGGGATGTCGATTTTCCAATTTTGTGCAGAGACTTTGGCGGCTTTCTCCGCTAGCTGTTGCAGTGGTGAAAGGCCGCGCCGGATGCCCCAAAGGGCCAAGGCGGAGGTCAAGCACACAAGCAAAAAACTGGAGAACGCGATAAAAATTGCGGCTGCTCGTACTTGTTCTGCGACACGATGTGTCGGTGCAGCGTAAACGATTGTGAGCGTTTGCGGCGCGAAGGACGCTCCAGGTTCGCGATCAAGGATTGGTACTTCTGAAATCCTCAGTCCGCGGTAATGGACCTGATTCCACCGGACGTCGAAATGGTGGCGTTCATGAGTCCCAATCTGCAGGCCTTGAGGCCAATTCGCGGATTTTGCCAGGAGGCCGGACGTCTCAGACCATATTGCATATAGGTCGGGGTGCTCAGGATCGAGTGAAGGAGGAACTATAGCTTCATCGAAATAGACCTTGCCGCTGTCATCCTCGTCATAACGGACCAGCGCCGCGATGCTCATCGCACGGCCCTGTAAGCTGGCATCGAGCGCGGCTACCAAGCGTTTATGCGTGTAGTACGCGCCGGTCAGAACCAAGCCGATCGCGAGCAGTGCCTGTGCAAGTACAAAAATTAAAATCAATCGGCGCTTGATCGATGGCTGAGGCATATCGTTAAACGTGCGTTTATTCGTGAAGTACGTAACCTTGGCCGCGGCTGGTATGAATAAGCTGCTTCGAATTGCTATCGTTCAATTTTCGACGTAGCCCCGAGATATAGACTTCAATTACGTTGCTGAATTTCTCCCAGTTGTAATCGTAAAGATGTTCGAGCAATTCGGTCTTGGAAACTACGGCCCGCGGACGGTGAGCCAGATATTCGAGTACACGATATTCCATGGCAGTAAGGGAAACAGGTCGTCCTGCGCGGGTCACGGTTCGATTGACTGTATTAAGCTCCAAGTCCGCAATCTTCAGTACGGGAGACGGTTGTCCTTTGCCACGCCGGATGAGTGCCTTGGTCCGCGCCAGCAGTTCGCCCAAGTCGAACGGCTTGGTTACATAATCATCAGCGCCTGCATTGAGCAGGGTCACAACCGATTCCTTGTCATCTCTTGCGGTCACAACCAGCACGGGTGTGCCGCGGCCCATTTTGCGGATATTCTTCAGGATCTGCACACCATCGACTTTGGGCAACATTAAGTCTAAGAGAACAACATCGTAAGAATCATCCTCAGCTAAGAAGCTGCCTTCCTGCCCGTCATGCGCAATGTCCACCGCATATCCCGCGCTCTCTCGCAAACTGCGAGCAATGTTTTCGGCAAGACGCGGCTCATCCTCGATTATCAGAACTTTCATGAAAACAGTCCCCCAATCGCTGCCCAATCATATCCTGTGACCGGCAAAGGGACTCCTACATCCTATCGGGTGGAAGCTGAGTCTACGCTTAAAGCTTGCGCTGGCTGAGATCTGGAATGCGCTACATCGTGGAAGACGGAGCTGCGGACATCGAATTGCCGTTTGTACCGGGTTGTGCGGGCGCGTATTTGGATGCGCACTTGGCTTGGAGTTGTTTGGCGTGGAATACGCCATCTCGGCCAAAACGACCGTCTGCCAATGCTTGGGAATTATCTTTGAATGTGTCGGGAGGGGCTTCTGTCCCGTTGTAAACCACCCGCAAGCCCTGGTCTTGCTCGACGAGTACAAATTCAACGTTCAGTCCAGTCCTCTTTATCGATCCGGGCTGCACATTGCCTGCCACGCGTAAACGCTTGCTGTATGCTGAATCACCCATCCCGTGGAGTTCTTTGATGGTGACATAGTAGCTTTTGCTTTGTTGCACGCCTGTATAGGCGAGATAGGCGAGCGATATCAAGATGGCCATTGTCGCCGCGCCGAATTTCAGATACTTAACGCTTTCTCGGGACATAAGTGTGCTTTGAAGAGACTCTACGCGTCACTTTTGGTTGGGTCAAGCGCTTATCCGATAGAATAACTGAGAAAAACTAATTTTGAGGTATTGCTATTGTTATGATTCATCCTTGGCACGACGTTACTCCTGGCCACAAGCTGCCGCAGGAATTCCAGACCGTCATTGAGATCCCCTTTGGTTCCAGCGTCAAGTATGAATTGGACAAAACCAGTGGTTTGATCAAACTCGACCGGGTTTTGTACTCCGCCGTCTATTACCCAGCAAACTATGGCTTCATTCCGCAAACGTTGGCCGAGGATGACGATCCCCTAGATGTGCTTGTCCTTTGTCAAGAAACGGTAGTGCCGCTAACCATTATCAATGCGCGAGCCATCGGTTTGATGACTATGATCGACGCTGGCAAGCAAGACCATAAGATTATTGCGGTTGCCACGGAAGATCCGGAATTCAACAGCTACTATGAAGCCGAGGAAATGCCGGCTCACCGCATGCTGATGTTGCGTCGCTTTTTCCAAGACTACAAGCAATTAGAAGGCAAGGCAGTCGAGGTAGATGAGATCCGTCCGGCCAGCGAGGCATTTCCCGTAATTTCAGCTGCTCTCCACCGATATAGCGAGCAGCGCCGGAAAGGTTTTCATCAGTTAGCCTCGAAACACTAGACAGCCCGCCGCAACATGAAAAAGCCGCTCCAAAAAGTCTGGAGCGGCTCTCCATTTTGTAACGTTTACCAAACCCGGCAAGCGTTAGCGCTGACCATGGCCTCGCCGGCTTTGCATGACCATGCTTGCTCGAAAGCAGACATATTCTGGACTACGCCGTCGACGCGCCACTTACCCGGCGAATGAGGATCTACGGTCACCAGCATGCGTGCGATTTCAGGACGCTGCTTCATGCACCAAACGCGGCCAAAGCCGAGAAAGTAACGCTGTTCGGGAGTATAACCATCAATCTTCTTGGCGGCTTCTTCGGGAGACATGGTCGCCTGCAAGGCAGACAGCGCGATGCGTGCGCCGCCATTGTCAGCGGTATTTTCTCCTAAAGTGAGCTTGCCGTTCAGTTTGAGGTCGTCGATTGAAACGAAATTGCTGTACTCTTTCGCGATACAACTCGCTCTCTCTTCGAATTTTTTACCGTCTTCAGCGGTCCACCAGTCCCGCAAGTTTCCTTGGGGATCGAATTGACGGCCCTGGTCGTCGAAACCGTGAGTCAGTTCGTGCCCGATAACCAAGCCGATGCCGCCGAAGTTCACGGCGTCGTCCATATTCTTGTCGAAAAATGGAGGCTGCAAAATGCCCGCAGGGAAGACGATTTCGTTAAGCGATGGGTTGTAGTAAGCGTTGACCGTGGGCGGCGTCATGCCCCATTCCGTGCGGTCCACCGGCTCGCCGATCTTGGCGATTTGCCGTTTCGATTCGAATTCGGTTGCCCGTTCGAGATTTCCCAGCAAATCTCCGCGAACAATCGTGACGGAGCTGTAATCGCGCCATTTGTCGGGATAGCCGATTTTATTAGTGATGGCGGCAAGTTTTTTCTGCGCTTCGGCTTTGGTTGTGTCAGACATCCAATCCAGACTCTGAATGTCCTGGCCCAGGGATTTTTCCAACGCTGCGACCATTTTCAACATACGAGCTTTGCCGTCCGCGCCGAAGGTGAGTTCGACGTAGCGTTGGCCCAGAGCCTCGCCCAGTGCATTATCTGTAGCCGCAACGCAGCGCTTCCAGCGTGGTTGAATTTCTTTTTGGCCAGTCAGAGCCTTACGGAATTCGAAATTGGCATCCACAAATGGCTTGGAAAGCCAGGGAGCAGCCACAGTCATTACGTGCAGCGAAGCGTATGTCTTAAGTGAATCGAGAGATTCGGATGCGAGCACGTCATTGACTTGCTTGAAGAAGTCCGGATTTACGACGTTCATGTCCGAGAAGTTCGGAGCTCCGACGGCCACGAAATATTTGTTGAGAGAGAAGTTGGACGCCATAGTGAGCACGGCATCACGATCCATTTTGTGATCAAGCTTCTTCGGATCCCGCCGTTCGGTACGGTCCATCGAGGCTTTCGCTAAGGCCGTTTCGATCCGCAAAACCGCTTCTGCCGATGCCGCCGCTTCTTTTTCGGATTGCCCATTGAGTTCAAAGAGCTGGGTGGCATACGCGACCAGGCTCTTACGCAGCTCCACGTTATGCGGATCGTCCTTAATGTAGTAATCGCGGTCAGGGAGGGTGAGCCCGCTTTGGTCAATGTAGGCAATATCCATATTCGCATTGTGCAGGTCTGCGTCTGAACCGAAGTCAAACAGGGTATTGGCACCCATGAGATGGTCATGCCCGATCACTTCGAGCAGAGCTTGCTTGTCTTGCACGGCGGCGATGCGATCAAGTTCCGGCTTCAAGGGTGTGGCCCCTTTCATGTCCGCTGTTTTCTCATCCATGCAAGCGCCATAAAAGTCGCCGATCTTTTGATCGATCGCATCGCGACCAGGATTGTCCGCAGACGCTTTTTCCAGGATGCCCTTCAGAATCGTGCGGTTTCGCTCGGCTAATTCACTGAACGATCCCCATCGCGATTGATCAGCCGGGATTTCGGTGTTCTTGAGCCACGTGCCACAGGCGTATTGATAAAAATCGCTGCAAGGGTTCTCGCTTTTATCAATCGTGCTATTGATGGAGTCATAATTCGTGGGAGTTTGCGCGGCACACAACGATGCCAGCAGTGGAAGGCAAAGAAGCAGAAAGTATTTACGCATGAATGATCCTCGTGGTTTTTAGCGAACCCGCGATTTTAAGCCGATTTCGCTGGACGAGCAAGCCGGTTGCGGGATGGTACGCCGTCTTGAAGCGGCAAGCTCATGATTCTCGCGGCGTATAATCGAAGATTAACCAAACTTCCAGGCGGTGCAAGAGATGGCTTCTACGAACGGCAATCATAACGGCAATTCTCATATGAACAACGGTCATGCGGTGCCCCAACCACGAGCGGAATGGCTGAAACTGCGCGCGGCGCAAAATAAAGACGGGAATAACTCCCAGATGCATTACGCGCGTAAAGGCGTGATCACGGAAGAGATGGAATATGTCGCTCGCCGCGAAAAAATTGCCGCAGAGTTAGTTCGCAGTGAAGTTGGCCGTGGGCGCATGATTATCCCCGCAAATATCAACCATCCTGAACTGGAGCCGATGTGCATCGGTGTGGAATCGCTCTGCAAGATCAATTCCAATATTGGCAATTCTGCAGTTACGTCAAATATTGATGAAGAGTTGAAGAAGCTTCACACATCAGTGCATTACGGGGCTGACACTGTTATGGATCTTTCCACCGGCGGGAATATTCACGAGATTCGTGAAGCGATTTTGCGGCATTCCCCCGTGCCCATCGGGACAGTCCCCATTTACGAAGCGATTTCCCGCGTTAAGCGAATTGAAGATCTGAACAAGAATGTCATGCTCGAAGTGATCGAAGAGCAAGCCGAGCAGGGCGTTGATTATATGACCATCCACGCTGGTGTGCTCATTGAATATTTGCCGATGGTTTCCAAGCGCATAACCGGGATTGTCAGCCGAGGTGGCGCGATTCTGGCGCAATGGATGGCTCATCATCACAAACAGAATTTTCTCTACGAATGTTTTGACGACATCTGCAAGATTTTTGCCAAGCACGACGTCAGTTTCTCGCTGGGGGACGGTCTGCGACCTGGGTGCATTGCGGATGCCAGCGATGAAGCGCAATTTGCCGAACTGAAGACGCTTGGCGAGTTGACGAAGAAAGCGTGGGAATACGACGTGCAGGTCATGATCGAAGGTCCAGGCCACGTGCCACTCGACAAGATCAAAGAGCAAGTGGATAAAGAAAAAGAACTCTGCTTTGAAGCACCGTTTTACACGCTCGGGCCTCTGGTGACCGACATCGCTCCGGGATACGATCACATCACTTCGGCCATTGGCGCGGCCATGATCGGATGGCATGGCGCAGCGATGCTCTGCTACGTCACGCCAAAAGAGCATTTAGGTTTGCCGAATGAAAAAGACGTAAAGGACGGCATCATCGCCTACAAGATCGCCGCCCATGCGGCCGACATTGCCCGCCGCCGTCCCGGTGCGCAGGACCGCGACAATGCGCTCAGCTACGCGCGTTACAAATTCGATTGGGAGAAGCAGTTCGCGCTCTCGCTCGACCCTGAAACGGCGCGATCCATGCACGATGAGACCCTCCCCGAGGAGGGGTATAAGACTGCGGCGTTCTGCTCAATGTGCGGCCCGAAATTCTGCTCTATGAATTATTCGTCGAAAGTGGACGAGTACAACAAGCGGGAACACGGACTGGAGAAAACAGATTATTCGGAACTGGTGGAAAGATTGGTCACGCTAAAATAGCGGTTAACCCTTGAAATCCGCTACCCCGTCCCACACCAACTGGACCGCAATCGCCAGTATTAGAAATCCGAATATGCGGTTGATAGCGCCCATCGCCCCGGGACCGAGGCGGCGTTCCAGCGGCGCGCCCAACATCAGAAAGAGATAGCACGAGAGCGCCACAGCGGCTATGCCAACGATCATGCCGATGTAGGCGACCCAATGGTCGGCGTGCGCGGCTAGTCCCATGACCACCCCAATAGCTCCGGGGCCGGAAAGCAATGGCATCGCGAGAGGTGTAAATGAAATATCTTCTTTCGTGGCAGCTTCGTCGCTTTCTGCGGGCGTAATGCGGCTGGAAGAAGTCACCATGCCCCATGCGGTGTTAGCGACGATCAATCCTCCGGCAATTTTCAAAACGGGCAGCGAGATGCCGAAGAAGCTCAACACGAAGCGGCCAAAAAATAAAAATACGACCAAGATTGAGAACACGTAAGCGGAAGTCTTGAAGGCCGTCCAGCTTCGTTCCCACCGCGTCAGGCGGCCCGTCAGCGTGTAGAAAACTGGGATTCCGCCGAAGGGATCGACAATTGGGAATAGGGCCAGAAATGTTGCCGCGGCCGCCAAAGGTACGTCGTGTAAAAAATGCTCTACTGCATTGCTCGCAACCATACAAATTACGGTACTACGCAAAAAGCGTCTCTTGCCAGTTCCTACTTAGGCAATCGTGGCGGCAATAAGCCCGTGGAGGTGCAGTGTAGAATCGCAGCCAACGGGGAAACGCTGTGAGAGTTTTATTGCTGCATCCTGACGATACGCCTGAGTCTGGCGAATGGGCACGAACGCGATGGGATCTGGTGGTTGATTTGGGCTGGGCCGGGCAATGCGCGAACGCCCGTATGGCGAAGATGTTTGCATGCCCGGTGCGCAGCATCCAGGAATTGGCCGACCCGCAGGCGCACGCGGCGAAGTTGCGCGAGGTCTTGACGATCGGACTGGGCATCCTGGTCGATCGCTTGGGTATCGACTGGTGGGAATTCGCTAATCCCTATCGTCAGCCGCTGTTGGATCAGATTCTGCAAGCGACGCAATTGTCGAAGGAAATTTCTCCCCATGCCGAGCTCGTGGCGACTCGTCCGCACTTGCTGGTTCGCATTCTTGAGGAGATTAGTGGTTCAGAGATTCGAACTTTGTTGCCTTTGCCAAACGGCCTCGCTTCTTCTATAAGACACTATGCACGACTGCAGAGAATATTAAGCCCGTCAGCGTTGCTGCAGATTGCTTTCGACAAATGGGATGCTGACTACTCCGTTCGCCGGTGGTTCTCAAGCAGCGGAGCCCCTAGATTGTCGGGCACGGTCTTGCTTCCGTCCGCTTATCGCAACGTGACACGCACACAGATGGCCTTCACACGCATGCTCCCAGAACATCGATTCTTGTCAGTAGTGACGCGCCGGGACGGGCGAACTGCAGATACTCCAGCAAATGTCACGGTCTGTTCGCTCGCCGCATACGCGCGAGAGAGACGGAGACGGACAGAGTGCGAGCTTCGGGATCTAATGCGAGCTTGGAGTAACTTTGGTGCGATCAAAAACAGTCCGGCTTTGCGAATTGCCGGGCGGCTAGGAGCATTTGATAACTTCCCAAAATTTCTTGCGACGGGTTTGCGCGTTCGCGATGCGTGGGATGCAGTATTGCAGATTGAGAAAATTCTCTCAGTGCTCTCTGCTGATGAAAATAATCCCTTCACACGCCTGCCCGTTTGGCTCGCTAGCCAGCGTGGAATTCATACCGTTTATGCCGAGCACGGAGCTTTGAATTTCAATTTGGCCTTGCGTGTCCCCTGCTCTGAGAGCTACTTGGCACGTGGAGAAATGATGAAAGATTACTGGTTGCGCTATTGCCATCTTCCGGCGCAGAGAATCGAACTGGGCGCCCCTCATAATAGCTCTGAAGCCTCGAGCGCGGATCCAGAAAAGCGCGGCTTAATTGTATTTTTCTCATCGGACTATGAGTCTTTTGGAGGACGCGTCGGCGATTTCTATGGAGAAGTGCTACCGGCGCTCTGCGACCTCGCTGAAAAGTGTGGACGGCGGGTCGTTCTAAAGTTGCATCCCTTTGAAAGTTTGCCGGAGCGCCGTCGGCGCGTGGACGCGATTCTCACGCCTAACCAGCGGGCACGACTCGAATTGCGAGCGGGGCCACTCGATTCCGAACTGCTCCATCAAACCTGGATTGCTTTTACTGTGGAGTCCAGTGCCGCCGTGGAGTGTGCTCTAGCCGGAATCCCAACTTTCTTGTGCAGTTGGTTTGATACAGCTTGGTGGGATTACGGCAAGCAATTTGTTCGGTTTGCCGTGGCCCAGCCGTTGAATTCTCCGGAGGAGATTGCCGCGATCAGCCGCCGAATCGAGGGAACTCCGCGGCCGGAGAAGCGAGCGTTGACGGTTCCCATTGCACGCGAGCGATTGGAGTCCATTTTAGGCATGGCCTCAAATGACGCGGTGCCAGTCCGGCCAAACCTTGCCTTGCCCTAATCCTCCAGGTTGTTTTTATGTGGCGACGCTCTCAGCGTTGATCAAGGATTTTTGTAGCGTGATTCAGCGCCGCCGTGAGCGTATCCAGGCCGAGCTGCGTTTCTTCTAGGTCGTGTCGATCAATTGCTTCGTTGATTCCGGGAATGACCACTGCTGCATAACCCGTGTATTCTCCCGGTGCATAAACAACATGACGGAACCAAGGCCGTTTCGGCAATCCCTGCGATGTCAGCAATGCCCGTTCAGTTTCTACCAGTCCCCGATTGATCGCCTCCGCATCAGTCCCCGCTCTATTCTCCCGTACGAGTATCTTCCTACCAGCCTCCTCAAACCGTTTTGCCGAAAGAGCTGCTTCCCTGAAGCTCGGTGCCTTTTCTCCGAACTCGATTTGAGCTTTCTTACTCGCAGCGTCTAAATATGCGGAGATTTCTTTCCCGTACTCTTTGTAGTCGAAGGGAAGAGTGTCGGCATCGGCCATACGCAGCACTTCTAAACCTAGGATGCGTGCCATCTGCTGTTCATAGACGAAGTCTGGGTCGGCGAATTTGGTAAACCACTGAAAGTTGTCGAATGCGGAATGGTAAACGCCATACGGTCCAGTGGAGCCGACATCCGTGGATGGAACGCCAAGATGTTGTAAAAATACGGTGTAGTCCGACCCACTCCCCAAGTCGCCCACGGGAACATCCGGTGTGGCCTGGGCCGCAGGGGGGCGGTATCCATCTGTGGTGTTTCCGCGGTTAGCACTGCTCGCGCTCGGCTCGCTAGTTTTTTCCCAGGCTTCATAGACTGTGCCACCCCGTGGGCTTGCCACTGCGTTTGTGATGTTACGGATGAACTGCTTTAAGCTGGGCACCGATGATGCGCCAAACTTGGGGCCAGACACAGCCACGTCCATGTTGAAATACGCTACCGCGTTGACTAGCTCGGCCTCATGCGCTTCGGCCCATTCAGTCGACCCGATCAGCCCAAATTCCTCGGCATCCCAGCTGCCAAAAACCACTGTCCTCTTCGGCTTCCAACCGGATTTAAGCAACTCGCCGATGCCTCGTACGGCTTCAAGCATGGCGGTGGTGCCGCTGCCTGGATCGACAGCACCGTAAACCCAGGCGTCGCGATGATTCCCGGCAACCACCCATGTGTCGGGAGACTCGCTGCCGTGTATTGTGCCGGTAACGTCCCATATTGTGCGGTATTGATAGTCCTGCTTGAGATGCATCCGTACCCGCACGGGGCCCGGCCCCACGTGATAAGTGAAGGGCAATGCTCCTTGCCATGATCGGGGACTTTCCGGGCCGTTCAGATTTTCAAGAATTGGAGTCGCGTCCGCGTAGGAGAGCGGGGTAACGGGAATGGAGGGTAGAGCTGGAGACTTGGCTGGCGAGGTACGCAGAGAATCTGGCAATCCGGGAACGGATGCGATTCCAGGCGTGGTCGGATCGCCCGCAAATTCGAAGATATACCCCACGGAACCTCGTTGGACGCCGGTGTCGGGGCGCCATGGGCCTTTCGGATATTTGTCGCCTTGCTGCCAGCCATCGTCCATCGGGTCACTATAGATAATTACGCCGGCCGCGCCGTGCTGCTGCGCGATAAAGGCTTTAACGCCTCGAAAATTTTGTCCGTAACGCACAAGAACAATTTTTCCGCGAACATCAATCTTTAGAGAGTCCAAAGTCTTGAAGTCCTCGGGAGTGCCGTAGTTTGCATAGACGACGTCGGCCTCAGCATCCCCTGAAGGCGACATCCCGTTGAATGGCACGACGACACGGGGGTCGTCTTGATATGGATCACCCTCCACGTGTTCTCGTGCAGGCCCGTGCATATGGACTCCAGCGGGGGCCGTGATGTCAACGCTTATTTCTTGCGGGTAATTTAACCACACACGATATTCTTCGATTTTCGTGTCCAGACCTGCGTCACGGAATTTTTCGGCCACGTAGTCCGCCGTGGCCTTGTCCTCCGGCGTGCCTGCCATATGTGGCGCTTGCGTGAGAGTACGCAAATCTTCCTTTGCGGCTTTGGGATCGGGTACAGCCATAAAACGGCGCTCCCATGCCGTTTCTTGCGAGGAATCGGCAAAACCAAAAATGGTAGGATTAGCCTTTGAAGCGTCCGACGGCGGGGCCTGCTGGCCCGAGGAGAGCGACAGAATCAAAGGCGCGACAACTAAGGGCACAATCATTTTTCTAGAAGTTTTTTTCGGCATCTCTTGGCGTTCTTCCTCGCGATTTCTAAGATCGAGCGTTTGTCGCGATGATTTACTATAAACGTAAGGGATAATGCTCCGCGCTCAGTTGCAATCGTTCACTCGTCGTCGTTCTTTTATCTTCGCAAGTCTTACCCTCTTGGCGATCCTCTGTTTCCTTGCAGTATCGCGTCTGGTAACGCGTTTTGGCGAACAGGAAAAGGCGCTTGCTCGACATATGTATGCATTGGGCCAGTCGGAACAAGCCGCAGGGCAGCCCGAGCGCGCTCTCGAAGCTTACCGTGCGGCATTGCTATACGATCGGGACAACTTTCAATATCAACTGAGTTTGGCGCGCGCTTTGCGGGATTCCGGCCGCACCGAGGAAGCCGAGACCTACCTCCTCAGACTATGGGAAGCGAATCCCCAAGATGGCGCAGTCAACCTAGCGCTGGGGCGCCTCGCCGCGCGGCGAGGCTCCGTTGAAGGCGCTTTGCATTACTATCACAATGCAATTTATGGCATTTGGTCTGCGAATGCGGAGAGTGCGCGCAACGACGCTGAGTTTGAACTGATCGAGTTTCTAATTAAGGCGGGAGCAGAGCCACAGGCGCAGGCGGAATTGATTACACTAGCCGCCCGACATCCGAACGATAACGATGAAGATATCAACATGCGAATCGCGCAGCTGTTCATGCAAGTGCATGACTATGAACATGCGTTAACGGCATTTCAATTGGTCTGGGAACGCGATCGGGGGAATGCCGCTGCGGTGGCGGGAGCGGGCGATGCCGCGTTCGCGCTTGCTCGTTTTAGGAAGGCTGAGTCCTATTTGCGCACGGCGCTAAAGTTGAACCCGAATGACGCGCATTCAAGCGACCTGCTGCAAATGACGAACACCATTCTTGCGGCCGATCCGTTCGCCCGGGGTGTTACGGAGGCTGAAAGCGTGCGACGCATACGCTCAGCCTTCGAAATTGCGGGAGCGCGACTCGAAAGTTGCGCCAAGCAAAAGAACGTTGATCTCACCAACGCTGCAGTCCCGACCGGACCGCTCGTCACTTTGCGCCTACGTTGGCTGACGATGAAGTCGCCAATGAAGAACTCTAATTTCTCAAGCGATTTTGCCGGCGCTTCCGGTTCGCCTATGGATCTTGTCGCCGACATAGAGCAAGAAACGGCAACGGCCTGCGGGGAGCCCTCAGGAATGGATAAGGCTTTATTGCTAATGGCGCAGGGACATTCCTCATCCGATATTGGAGAAAATAAGTGACGTCTCAGGCCGGGATTTCCGAAAAGCAGGCGAAGCGTCCCGGAGTGGATACCTTCCGAAACGAAGACCATTTCTTCTTATTCCTCGCGGTCTTCATCGGCATTTTTTCTGGTCTCGCAGTCGTATGCTTCCGTCTCGCAATTGATTGGACACGGGTCGGACTGCTAGGCCCTGCTCCCCAACCGCACGACTTGCGTCTGCTCGTGGTGCCAACCGTCGTTAGCTTATTTCTGGCAGTTCTGGTGATCCATGTTTTTCCTTCCGCTCGAGATAGTGGGGTCAGCCAAACCAAAGCGGCGCTTTACATATTTAACGGATACATTCCTTTCCGGACGGCGATCGGAAAGTTTATCTGTGCTGCTTTAGCCATCGGCGCGGGCCACTCGCTCGGGCCCGAGGATCCGTCCTTGCAGATTGGTGCCGCAATCGCTTCAGGGCTCGGGCGCCGCATGAGTTTTTCACGAGAAAAGCTTCGCCTGCTGGCTCCAGTGGGAGCTGCCGCAGGTTTAGGTGCTGCCTTCAATGCTCCAATTTCAGCGGTGTTGTTCGTGATTGAGGAAGTCATCGGCCGTTGGAGCGCGGGTATTCTGGGGTCGGTTGTGCTCTCGGCAATTTCCAGCGTCGTCGTCGTGCGTTGGTTCCTCGGTTCGCAGCCACTGTTTCGTATTCCGCCGGTTGCATCCATGCGCCCAGTTGAACTTGTTGCGTATGCGGTGTTGGGATTAGCAGGAGGTCTAGCCGCAGTCATTTTCGCCAAGACAATCGGCTACCTTCGGCCACGTTTGCGCGCGTGGCCGCGGTGGACGCAATACTTCCTACCTGCGGGGGCGGGACTACTCATCGGATTAATGGGCTACTTCGGCACCCCCCAAATTATGGGTGCCGGCTATCAGTACATTGATGAGGCGATGCACGGTCAATTTACCTGGCAGATTCTGGCGATTCTTGCGGGGCTGAAGATTTTAGCGACGATTCTTTCTTTTATTACGCGGACTCCCGGGGGAGTCTTCGCGCCCACGCTTTTTATCGGCGCGATGATGGGCGGTGCCATCGGCGGAATAGAGCATCACTTCTATCCGCACCTGGCAGGCTCGACCGCAACCTACGCGCTGGTTGGCATGGGCGTTCTTTTCGCCGGCTTTCTTCGTGTACCTCTGACCTCAGTTTTCATGGTTTTGGAAGTGAGCGGCAACTACTCCATTATTGTTCCGGTAATTCTGGCGAATACGATCGCCTACGTTATTTCGCGCAGCTTGCAGCCTACTCCTATTTTCGACTTGCTGGCTCGGCAGGACGGACTCGAACTACCCAGCCTCGAAGAGCAACGGGATGAAGATGTACTTAAAGTGGAAGATGCCATGGAGTCGCCCGACGGGCCCGTATTGAATGCCGAAGAGACAGTTGCAGCGGCAAACCTTTCAACGGAAAAATCCTCGGCGGAAGTGTTTCTGGTGCGCATGAGCCCCACGGGATGGAACAGCGTAACCCGCGACTTATTACGGCAGTGGATGGGCGAGGGCAAGGCGGAAATGACGCTCGGCTCAGTGCTTCCCAGCGGGCGGCTACCTCATCTCCATCCCGATTATCCCTTAGAAATGGCCTTGCGATATGTTTACCAAACGCCGCTTGTTCCTGTCGTAAGTCGTGCAGACTTTCGCAAGTTGGAAGGTGTTATCTCCAGCCATGCGGTTCTGGAGAGATATCACGTCGTGAGCCGCGAAAATCTCTGATGTTTTGATATTGACCGTCCCCGTATCCAGAAAAGCAATCGGCCTGCTTTTTTCCGCCGATTGGTGTTGCATTGCTCTAAAATGTAGGCAGATACTCCGCAAATGACTCCAAATTTGAAGCCCAAAGTCCGTTTGAACACTCCTGCCATGAGAAAACGCGCTGCAGGTTTCGGACGTTTGGTGCGGCACTCGGCAGTGACTCCCCGCGTTGGTCAAACGTACAAACCCAAGTTGGTGACGAACGGAGAAATGGGAGTCACTTTTATCGGGCACTCATCATTCTTTGTGCAGATGGGTGGTCAGAATGTCATCCTCGACCCAAATTTTGCTCGCTGGTTATTTGTGTTAAAGCGCCTACGGCAGCCCGGTGTGCAGATGAAAGATCTGCCACCCATTGATTTGGTTTTAGTGACTCACGCCCACTTCGATCATTTACACCGCCCCTCGCTGCGCGCCTTGGCACAACATACGCGTTCGAGAAAAGGTACAGCTCCTGCGATCGTTGTGCCGCGGCATGTGCTCGATCTGGTCGCTGATTTAGGATTTCGAGAAATCATCGAACTGGATTGGTGGAACAGTTTGCGCTATCTCGGTCTTACCATCACGCATGTGCCTTCCCGTCATTGGGGAGCAAGGGTCATTAAGGATTCCCATCGCGGATATGGTGGCTATGTCTTGCGGGACAACAAACATTCGCTTTATCACGCGGGGGATACGGCGTACTTCTCCGGATTTCGTGAAATTGGAGCGCGCCTTGCTCCGGAACTCGCATTGCTGCCCATTGGTGCGTATAGCCCCGACTCCTATCGCAACGTCCATACCAATCCCGCAGACGCAACCCGGGCCTTTCTCGACTTAAATTCCCGCTGGATGGTTCCTATGCATTACGGCACGTTCCGGTTGTCACACGAACCCATCGAGGAACCTCTTCAACTTTTGGGGCAGGAAGCGCGTAAGGCTGGCATCGAGGATAGGGTGGTCGTGCTGGAAGAGGGTATTACCAGGCTGTTTTAGCTGCACATCAACTCTGAATCTGCTACCATCCGGCTTCATCTAAAGTTCAATATTCATGCATATATTAGCTACCATCGCGGGCATCGTTGTTATTTTGAGTGTGCTGCTGGATGCATTCGAAACAGTGGTCCTGCCCCGCAGGGTTAATCGCAGATACCGGATAACCGCCCTGTTTTATCGCTACACTTGGATCCCATTCTCTAAGTGTATCGCCCGAATTCCTCTACCCTCCCGCCGTGAAAACTTCCTGGGATATTACGGTCCTCTGTCGTTAATTTTCCTGCTGGCGTTGTGGGCGGCCGGGCTTATCTTTGGGTATGCTTTGCTCCAATTTGGGGCGGGGGAGCATATCCAAATATCGAATGAACCTATCACGTTCGGCGTCTTGCTCTATCACAGCGGGGAGACATTTTTCACTCTCGGCTATGGTGACATCGTTCCAAAATCTGGTGTTGCACGGCTTCTCGCTGTGCTCGAAGCGGGCATGGGTTTTGGTTTTCTTGGGCTTGTTCTGGGATACTTGCCCACAATCTACTCGCGCTTTTCCACGCGCGAAATTGAGATCTCCCTTTTGGACGCTCGCGCGGGTTCACCCCCGACGGCGTTGGAGTTATTAGCGCGCTTTGGAAAGTGCACGGAGCAACCAGTTCTAGATCGGATCTTCCATGATTGGGAACGCTGGTCCGCAGAAGTATTGGAGAGCCATCTGTCGTATCCCGTACTGAATTTTTTTCGATCGCAACACAACAACCAGTCGTGGCTGGGCGCGCTGACAGCGATATTGGACGCAACCTCCCTCGTTATCGCCGGCGTTGACGATGTCCGCAACGAGCAGGCAAAGATCACGTATGCCATTGCACGGCATGCGATTGTGGATTTGGCGCAGACGGTGAGTGCAAGCTATAACCCGTCCTACCCTGATCGCTTGCCCCCTGAGCAGCTCATAGTTTTGCAACGACGGCTGGCTGAACGTAATATTCGGCTACATGGGAGCGAAGCATCGTTACAGAAACTGGCCGCATTGCGATTGAAATATGAGCCTTACGCGCAGTCTCTCGCTGACCGTTTGCTCATTACTCTGCCGCCATGGATGCATCCTGAAAAGAAAAAGGACAATTGGGAGTCCGGCCCTTGGGATCGCGCCATTCAAGCGAAAGGATTAGCCGACAAAGTTCAAACCATTGACGACCATTTCTGAGTGAAAATGAAGAGCCTACACGTGAATCAAACTTCAGCCCCCAAAAAGACCAAAAATACGGCTGAAAATGTCGTTCGCATCGAAGCCGAGGCTCTCCGCGCGCTTGCGGATCGTTTAGCAGCTCCAATGGCCGATGAATTCAATCGCGCTCTTGATCTGCTCTTTGGGTGCACCGGCCGCGTTGTCGTGACCGGCATGGGCAAGAGCGGGATTATTGCGCGCAAGATTGCTGCAACTTTGAGTTCGACTGGTACGCCAGCCTTGTATCTTCATCCCGTCGAAGCTTTGCACGGCGATTTAGGGATGGTCGTTCGTGGCGACGTGGTCATCGCTCTCTCCGCCAGTGGAGAAACAGAAGAAATTTTGCGTTTGCTTGCAACCATCAAGCGATTGCAGGTCCCTCTGATTTCGATGACGGGCGATGAAATTTCGCTAAGTAAAAAAGTCTCTACTCTGGCTGAAGCGGCGGATGTAGCACTGGATTGCTCCGTCGCCAAAGAAGCTTGCTCGCTGGGCCTGGCTCCGACTGCGTCCACCACTGTCATGCTCGCGCTGGGTGATGCCCTGGCCGTTACTCTCTCTGAAAAACGAGGATTCAAAGAAGAAGACTTTGCCGATCTTCACCCCGGCGGAAAATTGGGCAAGCGTCTGGCTCGAGTAGAAGTACTTATGCATTCTGGCGATGCACTGCCGCGCGTGACTCCAAAAACTAAAATGCCCGACGTGATCTATGAAATGTCACGCAAGAAACTTGGCGTAACCGCGGTGGTGGAAGGCGACAAACTGGTTGGAGTCATCAGCGACGGCGATCTGCGCCGCTTGCTTGAGAGACGCGGCAAAGACGTTCTGGATCTCGTGGCGTCAGAATGTATGACGAAGAATCCCAAAACCGTTAGCGCACACGAGTTCGCCGCGACCGCTCTAGCTCTGATGGAAGAGAAAAAAATTACATCCCTTGCCGTCGTCGATGACAAAGGCCGATTACAGGGCATTGTGCATCTGCACGATTTGTGGGGAACAGAGATGATGTAGGAGTTGAGTTATGTATCACTACAATCCCAATACCGCGCTCGAAGAACTCACCGAAGAAGCTATTCTCCCGAATCCAGTTCACTTGCGAGACATGATGCTGCGATATCATCTCACCGTCGATAAATCTCTCGAATTGAATCGTCGGTTCCTGGAATATCAAAAGCATTTTGGTGAAATACAGAAGCTGGGGAAAGAAATTCTCATGCAGTTGACCGCGTAGGATTAAATCTCACCCTCGAGATACAATAAGAAATTCTCCATTCATCAGGACTCTTACTTATGCATCGCTGGTCTGAACTGTTTATCCCCACGCTGCGCGAGGCTCCCGCTGACGCTGAAGTAGCCAGCCATAAATTCCTCATCCGGGCGGGGTACATTCGCCAATTGGCAGCCGGACTATATTCTTATCTGTTTCTAGGGCAACGGTCTCTCAATAAGATCATCGCTATCGTCCGCGAAGAAATGGACAAGATTGGGCAGGAGTTTTATTTGCCCGCCCTTCATCCAAAGGAATTGTGGGAGACCAGTGGTCGCTCGGCCGTCATGGGCGAAAACATGTTTCGCCTGAAAGATCGAAAGAATGCCGACCTGGTGCTCGGCATGACCCACGAAGAGGTCATGACCGATATCGCGCGCAAAGAGCTGCGCAGCTACAAGCAGTTGCCTCAAATCTGGTACCAGATTCAGTCCAAATTTCGCGATGAGCCTCGGCCCAGGTCTGGGCTTCTCCGCGTGCGCCAATTCATGATGAAGGATTCGTACTCGTTCGACATCGACGCTGCTGGGCTTGACCTTTCTTACAACAAGCACCGGGACGCTTACCGACGAATTTTCGACCGCTGCGGATTGAAGTACATGATTATTCAAGCGGACTCAGGTGCCATGGGCGGGTCTGGCTCTGAAGAGTTCATGGTGCGCACGCCTGCCGGGGAAGACCAGGTAGTCAGCTGTGATGCCTGCAATTATGCGGCAAACGTGGAGAAAGCCACCTCGAAACTTGATCACGTAGGGGACTTGCAGCCCGAAGGTGATGGCAAGCCACTTGAAGTACACACGCCAGGGCAAAAAACGATCGAGGAGGTTGCTCGCTTTCTCGGTGTTTCGCCTAAGAACAAAATCAAAACGCTGGCGTTGATGACGGAAGAAACCGACGCTAAATCAGGCAA
>Ga0070735_10001910_pt1 | contig 19345 bp, 28 predicted proteins | sample Coa_R1_FD_66443 | JGI IMG/M metagenome (GOLD analysis project Ga0070735, IMG submission 66443) | Surface soil microbial communities from Centralia Pennsylvania, which are recovering from an underground coalmine fire - Coalmine... | ecosystem: Environmental > Terrestrial > Soil > Unclassified ... | reverse complement strand
CTAAGGCCGGGCTGTACCTTCCCTATTACATGGAAGCGGCGACGCACTTCGTGACAGAGCGTGACCGCGTCACCCTCGAATGGATACCACGAGAAGAAAACGAGGAATGCGATGCCGGGACCAAGGCGGTCCTCACTCAACGTGGGATTCGATTGCGCGCGCGCTGAGCAGTACAATGTGTCGGTGCCGATTGCCACCGTAGATCGGAATATCCTCAGACAGCTCGCTGATATTCGGCTGGCCGAGTCCGGCGTCCTGATCGCCAGCAAGATGTGGACCGGTGCATATTATTTAGCCGGGCTGAGCGTCGAGTGTGCGCTGAAGTCGTATCATGCGAGCGCCGTGAAGCAATACGACTACCCGAATAAGGATTTCATTCTTAAACTCTACAGTCACGGTTTGGAAGACCTACTTAGCTTGGACCCTACGTTAAAGCTCGCGTTACAGACCGATGCCAAGGCTAATCAAAAGCTTGCAGTGAACTGGAGCACCGTTAAGGATTGGAAGATTGAGAAGCGCTATGAGATCATCCCCGAGCTGGATGCCCGAGGAATGTACGATGCAGTCAGTGAAACTGGCTCCGGAGTAATGGCCTGGATCAAGACGAAATGGTGAGACCGTGTTGCTACCTATCTCAATAGAAGACATCGGGTTTGGTAAGAAGCTCTGGAACGCGGTGCGGGATGATCCGGGATTCCCGGCTGAAGGGGCCTTCTGGATTTTTCAGACCGACCCAGACGATTGGCGTCTCTTCATTGCCACTCGGTTGGTTGACGAAGAGGGCTCCCGTAGAGCCTACTCGGACCTTTCTCCATTCCTGCAGCGAGTGGAAGCCGACGCGGAACAGCAGCTACGGATCGTGCTTATCAGCCCCAACGCTTCGCTGTTTCAAGCCTTGCGGTCGCTCTTTCGCGGCAAAAATATCAACGGTCAACGGCTGACCCACACCGTTCTCGGCGGCACGTACATTGATGGTGCCTACATCTACGAAATTCGATGAGCGCTATTCAATCCGCCGTTTCATGTAGTAATTCGGTCTTTCCACTTGAACAAGTTCCCACCCCTGTTTCCCATGTTCATTGAGCACATCTGTAGCTTTGCCTAGCTGCGGTATCGACACGATCTGATATTCCCATTTTATTTTCATTCTCTTTTTCTCCTCTCGCCCGCAGACTCTATGCGACAGTAATCTCCGAGAACAGTAACTAACTATGCCCCTCTCTCAGAAAGACCAGCAACGCATTTACGATCAGGCTGACGCCTGGCTCGACCAAAATTTCGGAGGGCTCGACCTTAGCGGCTCGCCTTCTTTGAATCCACTTCCCGCAGAAGACAAACACGATGACCGGTTCGCGAAACACTGGAGCGACACGCCGTTCAACGCCGGGGAGCTTCGCTCATTTCTAGAGAACCCAGACGTTGACGCCATGACCGAAACGGGCAGTGGCGATCTCTTGCGTGACGTTCGCGACCGGCGAGCGGAGGAAGTTGTCCGCGAATTTAAGCGCGCATGTCCGGAGTATTTGCCGACACATGAGAACTATCATTCAATGGTAGTGACGCTCGCCTATAACGCATTGCCAGAATCTGAGCGCAATGCCGATGACGATGAGCTGGTCGATATTCTTGTGGAGCGCGGCTACTGGACGCCGGGGAATTTGGAAGCTGTCTATCGCGCGCTCGACGATCAAGGAATTCTAGACCGTCCCGCTGGTGAGCCGCGCAACCTCAACGAGCGTGAACGTCTGCGCGTGGCACGTATGGCACAGGCCGGACGCATTGACGAAGCAATCGGCGAGTATCTTCGCTGTGCGCTTGATGGCGATGAGCCGAGCATGGAGCTGGTTAGCGACCCGAAATATCGCGGGCTCTGCGATGACGCCGTACTCACCGTCTTTGAAGAGACACAGCTTGATTACGTTCCTACCGCCGCGCGCAAGGCGTATCTTCTCCGCTTCGCCGGAAATCGTCCGCTGACAATCCCGCTACTACAACAGGCGTGGAAGTCGTGCCAGCAGAATGAAAGTCGCCGAGAACGCCACGCTGTCCTGAACCAGCTCGACAATCCGCAGCCGCAGCCGGTCAGCGCCAAGCAGCTCGATGAACTCTCAGACGATGCGGTCGATCAGCTCTACAGAAATTCTCTACGCGCTTATGCCGACTCGATCCGGAGAGCGCCGGGAGTCTTGGCCTAATGGGCGCGCTTAAGCGGTTCCTGCTCGACGGCGGGCAGGTAGGATTACCGCTCTCCGAAGTCTCCGACGAAAGCCTCGCTCACTTTATCGCCTGCGCGATTCGCGCATAAAAAGAAAAACCGGACGATTTTCTGTCCGGTTTTCGTGCGGTTTTGATGTTCAGCAAGTCGGTTACGACTAACACGAGCCTACATCCCCGCACCGAGCGTGCACAACGTTACTCTAGTTTCCCTGGCGCTTGCGAAACGTTCGGTTCGGTTGAAATTCATTCTACCCCACGACATCTACAGCTTCCCCTACCACGCTCCGAGGCGGTTGCGCGGTTTGGGGAACGGCACCAGCCATCACCCTTCGTCGGCCTTGATTGCGCTGGTGCCGAATAACTTTCTCCATGCGCTTCCATGGAGAGCGGCACCGGCGATCACCCTACCCGTCGCCCTACGCGCAGCCGGTGCCGAAAATCTTCCCGGCGTCATACCTGACTCCGGGACGCGGGAGATGCTCATCGTCCCGCCACACAGGGCCGTTGCCACCGCAGGAACAGCGGCCCTGATTTCACCAACACACAAATGGCATTCGACGATCTCACAGGACGGCAGTTTGGGAATTGGCACGTACTAGAACGCGCTGCGAACAGGGCGGACGGCTCCGCAATGTGGAGATGCCGTTGTAACTGCGCGAAAGCAGCGATCAGGGTAATTAGGGGTAGCGATCTCCGTCACCGCCACACAAATGGATGCGCATGGTGCGCTTGCCGTCGCAAGCAGCACGCACTATCGGCGCGTGACGTGGTTTTAGGTTGGCGTTATGGATCGCTGACTACGACGAAGTACATTGGCGGCAGGCTGCTGGCATGGGAATGTGTTTGTGAATGCGGAAAGACAATAATCGTCGGCGGTTATCACCTTATCAGCGGCCACTCGACGAAGTGTAGATCGTGCTCCGTCAAAACAAGGTACAAAGCTAAAGGCTTCCATAGCCTTTCGCAAGTGAACAGGGAAACGATGAGAGCCAAGTGCGAACTGTGCGGCTTGGTTCCTATTAGGCTACTAAGAACAGTTCCCAAGTGCTACGTCTCCTCCATTCACGGCAAGGTTCATCATCCCAACGAGGCGGTCGAACTTCTCGAATCGCAGGGCGGTCGATGCGCTAATCCAACCTGTACGAGCCCGCTTCTCTTTAATCAGGGCAGCGGCAAAAGCGCCTGCCTAGACCACGACCATGCAACTGGCTTCATTCGACGCTGGTTTTGTAGCGCTTGTAATGCAGCTTTCGGATACGCGCGAGAATGTTCGGCGATCCTACGCGGTCTTGCTCAGCTCGCCTCTAATCAAGAAGCTCTCGCCACTTCATAGGAATTTAAATTGGAAAATCAAACCCTCGACACGCCCGGACAAGTCCTCGCTGGCCAACCGGCACAAGCTCCACCAACGCCACCAGTACAGCCGCCGCAAGCTGTGCCCACTCCAACGCCACAACAGCAGGCCGTCGCCGCAAGGCACAATGCGCTCGGGCAAGTAACGAGCTTTCTGTTTGGGCAGCAACGAGACCCGAACACAGGTGAACTGGTGCGACAACAGCCCGGCGCTGTCCTGAGATCGCTCTTAGCAGGAGCCTTGCTCGGCGGCGCGATTGGAAGCGAGGGACGTAGCACGTCGCCGGTCGGCGGTTTCGTTAGCGGTCTCGCGCGTGGAGGCAATGCCGTCGTGCAGCAACAGCGCGAAGCGCAGCAAGCCGCGTTCGAGCAGAATCAGCGCCGTCAGCAGATGACCATCGAGCAACAGCGCGCCGATGATGAGACGAAGATGCACGCGGCGCAGATGGAACAATGGAACCTCGAATCTCTCGCGCGTGCGCGCGAAGCTGATTACCGAGATCGCGATCAGCTCACGAAGGAACAAGAGCAAGACGACAACTTGCAAAAGTGGGCTGTAGAGAGCAATGCGCAGCTCGCACCCATCCCCGGAAACGCTACGCCCGGCAACGGACCGAAGTTGATGCGCGACATGACGAATAACCCGGCGAGCTTTCAAGCGCCTCAAGGCTACGGGCGATTGCTGACGAAGCATCTGAGCTTCGATGGACTCGACTACGACGCGAAGAACGGATGGACAGAGAACGGTAAGCCGGTCGATTGGTCGAAGCACATGCAGTGGGACGTGTACTACGTTCCGCTCGATCCGCAATCGCAGAAAAAGATCGTGATGAGCGGAGCCAACTGGGAAAAATATTACGGCGTTAAAGGACTCGATCCGACACAGGATTACTCCGTCAACTCCGTTTCCAGCCTTGTAGCCGCAGCCACGACGCAGCGGAAGAACGACCGCGAATCGAACAACCAGGACTTCAAGGAAAAACACGACGCACTAATGGCGACGGTCAATAGCGCGCGGACAAACATAGCGCAGTACGAATCCGAGAAGCGCGAACTGCTTCGCGACAATAGCGGCGATGAAAGCGACCCCGAAATTAGGGCGCTTGATGCGAAGATCGCCGACGAACAGGCGCGCGAGCAAGATGCCATCGATCAAATGCACCCGCGTATTCGCGAGCGCGTGACGAAGCCAGCTCCGACACCGAAGGCGAAGAGCGCTCCCACTCCATCGCAGTACAAGGTTGGCGACAAGGTCACGTTGAAGAATGGCCAACAGGTCACGATTACAAAGCTCAATCCGAATGGGACATTCCAATACCGTTAATGCCGACCGCCGCGCTGTCTGAAATTCAAACCGGTACGGCGAATGTCGCATCATTCGCCGACATCCAAGCTCCAGGTGGAACTGCGTCCTTTGCTGACATTCAACAGCCGGGAGTAGCGTCGCTGTCTGATATTGCGCCCGCGCAACCGGCGCATGACCCGAACGACAGATTCTTCTCTGGCGGGCAGGGCGAGCTGCGTGCGTACCAGCCGAGCGTGTGGGACCGAATTGCGAATGTGTTTCGTTACGCGAATCCGAATACACGCCCACGTGTTCAGGAAAGCGACCGCGCCGACGATTCAATGCAGCTTGTTCGTCCCGAAGAATTCCTCTCGCAGAGCGAGCAAAAGCAGCACCCGATAGCAACCGCTATCGGACAAGTTACTGGCGGGATGACAAGCCCGCAGAACCTAGCCGTGCTCTACGGCACGGGCGGACTAGGCGAATTGCCTGGAGCTGCTGCGATGCTGCCGCGTCTCATCTCCGCGGGATTCGGTGCGCAAAGCATCTATGGCGCATATCAGAACGTCCCCGCCATTCGCGACGCCTGGAATCGTGGGGATGTAAGCGAAGTCGAGCGACTCCTTACGCATTCGGTTGCGAATCTTGCAATGGCCGCACTCGCGACACAACATGCTGTGACCGGCAAGGGCGCTGTCACTGGCAAGACACAAGCCGCCACAGAACCGCAGGCCGTGATGAGCAATCCCGTATCGCCTCTCGGGGAAGTATTGCACGAGCCGACGCCGGAAGTCCGCGTTGTGGACAGCTCCGCCGCTGCGCACGATGCTGTCGAACGTGACACCGTACGCGTTAATGCTCCGAGCAATCCGGAAATGCGCGCCGCGCGTGTCGTGAATGACGATCACGTTCCTACCGTCTCGCGCGATGAGGTTCTCGCGCAAGCCGTCTCAAACATCATCACGAACTCAGCAGAGCTACGCCGCATTGGCGTAGATCCTTCCCAGGTGCAAACTGTCGGCGATATACAGTCAGCGCTACAGATCGCTAGCGACCATATCAAAAGCAACCTTGACCCGCGAGCCGAAGCGACGATCACTCTCGAAGGCCAGAAGCTCCTTGCGCGCGACCTGAACATGACCGCCGACGAGCTGTTGCAGCGCCGCAAGGGTGAAGCATTTAATGCAGAGGAATTGCTGGCAGCTCGAAGCTTGCTGAAAGCGAGCAATGACTCCGTCCTGGCGAAGGCGAAAGCCGCTGCGAATGGCGATCCTGATTCACTCTCGGCGTTCACGACCGCGCTCGCGCAACACAAGGCCATTGAAGAAGTAATCGCTGGAGTCAGAGCGGAGTCTGGCCGTGCGCTGGGATCGTTCCGCGTTGATGAGCAATCTCTCCCGCAAGTAAAGATCACCAGCGCACTCTCTAAACTGTCTCCGAAGGCGCAGGCTCAAGCGGCAGCGCTTCTCGCGCGCCTTGATCCGACGGACCCGGCAAGCGTGCGATGGGTCAATCAATTCGCAGAACAAGTAACGCCGCGCTCGACGCTCGAACAGCTACACGAGTACTACCGCAACGCGTTGCTCAGTTCTCCGCACACACTAATCGTGAAGACGGCCAGTGAGCTGTCAATGGCGGCGATGGAAGCCATGAAGAAGGCTGTCGCTGGCCCGGTCTCGAAATTCAAGGATTCGCCGGATCGTTTCTCATCCGAAGCCTACTGGTACTCGAAGGGCATGGCACAAGCGCTTGCGGAGCACGCTAAGCCGATATTATCCGGGGAGTTCCAGCTTGAAGGTTCACCAGGGTTCGAACGTGCCAGGACGCAGGCAATCAAAGGCCCGGTCGGCGATATCGTCCGCGCGCCATCTGAGGCGATGTCACGCATGACGAATCTCATGTACGCGGGTAACTACTTCGGTGAGATTAACGCGCTCGCCGCGCGTCAAGCTCTGGCGGAAGGATTAGCTGGCGACGAGTTCCACGCGCGTCAGGAATATCTTTCTCATCATCCTAGCCAGGAGATGCAAGACGCGGCACACGATCTCGCGACGCGGAATACATTTCAAAATGAGCTGACGGGATTCGCGGGAAAGATTGGAGAAGCGCTTTCGACGAAGCCGGACGCAGCATGGTTGCCGGAATGGGCGAAGACCGTTAGTCCATTGAAGTTTTTATTCCCTTTCTACAAGACGCCGGTCAACCTCTTCAAGGCCACGATCACGCACGCAACGCCGTATGAATTGCTGAACGGCATTGCGAAGGGCGATACGGATGCACTAGCGCGTGGCATTGTCGGCAGCTCGATTGCCGCGTCCCTTGCGGCTCTGGCGCTGTCGGGTCACATTACGGGCGGAGGCCCGACCGACTACCGGAAAGAAGAAACACTACGAGCAACCGGCTGGCAACCCTACAGCGTGAAAATCGGCGATAAGTATTACAGCTATCGCCGGTTTGAGCCGGTTGGACTCGCGGCTGGTTTAGTCGCAGATGCGGTCCACGGCGCGCAGAACGGCGACAGCGAAGTCGTAGCGCAGAGTAAAACCGACAGCGCAGTGAAGCACATCATGCGCAACCTCGATGACTTCCCCTTCATGGGAACGTTGGCGAACTTGCTGCAGGCGATTCACGATCCGGTTGGAGGGCGCGCGCAAAGTTTCATCAATCGCGAAGCCGGTAGTCTTGTTCCCGCAGGCGTTGCGAACGTTGCGGAGACGGTTGACCCAACTGTACGTAGACCGCAGACTCCGCTCCAAGCCGTAGAGTCGCGCATTCCCGGCTTAACGTCCGCAGCTCCCTCCATCGTCGATGCGACAGGTCATCTCGTCCGGAGACCGTTAAACAACCTCGGCGGCGCGAATCCGTTCCCATTCACGACCGCCGCAAACGATCCTGTCGTAAACGAATTGGCACGGCTCGGTATTTCTACCCCGCAAGCGCCGACGCAGATCAAGTGGCGAGGGAAACCAACACAGCTCACCGATGCTGAACGTCAGGCCATCGCCGAACAGGAAGGACAGGAATTGTACAAACGCGTGTCGAAGCTTATTCAATCCGGCGCTTGGCAACGCCGATCAGACGATCAAAAGAGGAAGGCGTTGGTAATTTTTCATCGCATGTTGGATGACTCGCGATCCGCACGCCTCACCAGAATGCGCAAGCAGATCGAGCTGGCACAGAGGTAACGCATGGCGTATTGGATGAAGGCCGATACCGCTTTGCTTAGGGTCGTTGAGGATGACGGCGCGGGCATTATGAAGCGCGTGCGCGCCTTGGAGATGGTAGAACGCGCGCCGATGGCACTCCTGCGTCGCCTTATCCTCGAACCAAAGACTCCGCGCAAAAAGCCTATCCCATCAAAGCTACGAGCCGTTGCCGCTTTGAAGTACGCGAAGCAACTAGCGCGCAAGAAGAAGGGCGAGAAGGCCAAGCATGTCGCAGACAATCCCCTCGGAATCACTTAACACGCCGCAGCGCGACGATCTCATCGCACGGTTAACCGCGATCCGCGAACGTCTGTTCTGGCTGGCTGCGTGTTGGGCCACGACATTAAGTCCCGACATCGCCTGGGAAGCCGACCGTTACAGGAAGCTCTTCCACGATCTCGCCGACGAATTGTGCAAGCTTGATGCCGACGCTGTAGACGCTCTAATCGTAGGACATGAAGCTTTGCTTCTCGCCGAGCCGACAAGCAAGCCCACAATTCCACTGGCCGCGCAGCGCTGGCATGAGCTTGCCGGAGAAGTGCGCAGCGCGCCCGCTGTCCCTCCGAAGCCGAAGCGAGACGATTATGTCCCCGATGGATTGCAATCCTTCGTCTAATCGCGTTTCACCAGTCGAGAAAATCTACCTAGAGCTGCGCCAGCCTGCGCCATCGAAGCCGATACCTCAAACGCTGCGACCCGCGTCGCCCGTCAACCTGGACGCCAGCGATGTGCAAGCCATACTGCAAAATCGCCGGAGCGCGACGCCCGCCGAGCTGGAATACATCTTGAGCCGGGCGAAATTCTTCCGGCTGAACTCGCGTGACAAAAACGAGATCAGCGTCAGGCTGACCGTGGCCCTCGCCAGCCGTGGAAGACCGCAGCCGCATCCGAATGCCGATTTATTCACTCTTCTTGATCTCGTCGAAACTCCGGTAGGGCTCTTGCATCACCGCTCGTGGTTTGACCGGGAACTCCGTCAAGGCGCGCAACAGATCGCAGCGTGTGCACGTCACACACCGCCACGGTGCCAATGTTGGCGCGATGCACGAGAGCGGCTCTGGTATATCCAGGACATCTACGGGGCGAAGTCTCCGGAAGCATGGATGACGGAACGCATGTACATCCTCTTCGAGGAAATGGAGCTGGCGGAAAGACCGCAGAGACTCGCCGCACCGAACACGCCACTCCAGCCCGCACCGTGATTCCGTGTGTTAACTATGTCGTTAACATGAAAGTAACTGATTAGTTAACAGCGATGGAACGGGATTACCCGCCGTAAGGCAATCATTGAATGTCTACAAGAATGGTAGACATTAAACAGGAGAACGCATCATGTCCGAAGAACCAATTCAGTTGACCCCAACCCAGATCGATACATATCTCGCTCGCCCGGAAGATTTCCCCGTGCGCAAGTATGACGATCCGCTGGACGAACCATTTCACGGCCAAGCCGCGAACGACGCCGAGTCTCAAAAGCGTGCCGATGCACAGTAAGCAGGCGAGACGCGAGCTGCATTCGGCCATTAACGCGTTATCCCGCGAAGAAGTCGAGCAGATCATCCGGCGCGTGCACCCGCGCGCGAAGAGTACACGCGTTGACGATCTCGCACGCAAGGCTGTGGCAGAGGCGCATCGGCTCGTCTCTCCCAAGAAGTAGGAATCGCAGGCTCGCTACCGGACCTAATCTGGCATCGGTTGCAGACACGAACGCCCGCGCGGACATTGCGAGTCCGTGCGGGCGTCGTTGTCTTCTAGGCTGTGCGCTGTCGTGCCTTCGCACGTGGTTGCGTGATTAACCGCCAGTGGATGTCGGCGGCAGCACCCGCTAATTGAGTCAGGCAAGCCAGATGCACATGGAACCTGACCATCGCGCCGTCAACGTTTGCGCGCATCGCGACGAGCGGCTCAACATTGCTTCCGGACAGCGCGCATTGACAGCAAGACTCGCCGAAGCTCACTCCCTTCATTGGTTCGATTGCTGTGATTTTCATGCGACCACCTTCTGGCACGTCGCACGGGCAACGCCAGTACGGCGAGAAATTTCCGACCACGAGACGCCATCTCGGCGCATCTCGCGCACGGCGTCAGCATCAACCTTCGCCGATGGTCTGCCGAGAATCTTTCCTTCCCTCCGTGCACGCTCCAATCCAGCGCGCGTACGCTCGGCAAGCCGGACGCGTTCCTGACGGGCAACTACGGCAAGGATGGATATCACGGCATCTTTGAACATGCCCGTGCTATCGAGGTACTGCTCTGTCAGGCTTCGCCATTGCACGCCGTAACCGGTAAGCCGGTTAAGATGCTGCAATGTTTCCAATGCCCCTTCGCGGGATAGACGATCCAGCGACCAGAATAAGAGAACATCGAATCTGCGACGGCTGGCGTCGGCGAACATGCGCTGAAACGCGGCACGGTCGGAATGTTTGCCCGTCACCTCGTCGATGTATTCGGCAACCACGGTCCAGCCCATGACGCGGGCGAATTCGCGCAATTGCGCGAGCTGATTGTCCGCGTCCTGCTTGCTCGTAGACACGCGGGAATAGATTCCGCAATTCATTTATGCTCCTTGAGGTACGCATCAATCGCACGTCTGACAAGCTCGGCGATTGGCGCGCCCGTTTTGTCCGACAATTTGTCAATCTCTGATTTCTGCTTGGGCGAGAGATAGATGTTCACGCGTATCATGTTGAGCTTCTGCATTCGGTTCTCCGTGGACGTACTATACATCACCTAGCCTCATCAGCGCTGGTATCACCAGCGGACGCCCGTTAATAGGGCGTTTCGGCTTAGTGCGCGTACACGCGGGCAATCTGCTGATCGTTGTGCATCGCTTCGCTGGCCAGCTCTGCCGCAACGACACGCATGTAGGCGTGGTCCGGATCAGTAATTCCCCATAGTGAGCCGAGGGAATTGCCGTCAGCATCGCGCAAGATGCAACCCAGTACTTCGTGCGGTTGGCGCTGTTCTTCGTCAGACATCCATGACAGGTCCGGGCAATCGTCGGCAACCCATTCCGCGTCCCATTCGCTGTCACGGGCGTACTGTTCAGCACGCGCAAGGCTCAGGGCATACTGCGCACGTTGACCAACGATGTAGCCAGCGTGCTCGAAGAAAAACCTGTAGGCGCGAAGCAATGGAGTGTTCATCGTTCGTGTACCTCCAGCGCTTCTCCTGCTGCAAAGTGTTTCTTGCTTTGTCGTAGGGCATTCTCCAACCGTGCCCATTTCTCCGCCGTCTTTCGGTTTGGCGTCATCTCAGAGCTGCCTGTAATTCCCCATTGGGGAACGCCTTGGTACGATCCCTTACGTTCAACCCTGACGTTTGTCATCGACGATCCTTTCCGTTGCAAGCGTTGATGAATCGCGAAGTGTCGAATCGAGGATTCGTCTGACGCAAAGCCTCAGCAAAGCGGTTGACTACGGCATCAAAGCGAACGGCATCGGCGTGTGATCCCCAGTTATCGAGGGGAGCGATGTCGAAGGATGGCAGTAGGCGGATTGTTTCGGCGATCAGGTTAAAATCTTTGCGGGTCATGCGGTCTCCAATCTGCCGCGCGTTGGTGCGCTCGGCGATTGCGACCTTACACCCGGTATCGCTCGTGTGATGTATATGTACATCACATGGCGTTGATAACAAACCGCAAAAAAAGCTTGACACGTTTTCGTGCCTGCCAAAAAACGTATGCGCAATTCCGCAAACGCGATCACGTAAACAAACGGGTTACCGGCACACTGTAGAGCTGAAAATTAACGGGCGTTTGTTGGCAGGGAAAGCCTTGACTGGCGCGGCATTCAACGCGCAAGGATTCGCTCACCCTCGACGGGCGATGCGCAACACGAGCACGACAATGACAGGGGAACGCGCGGTCAGGGAGCAACGCAAGAGCGAAACGGAAGAGCTGACAATGGCGGGAATCACGGCGAAGGCAAGAGCACTACTTTACGATTTCCAGAAAGACGGCATACCGGCTCGACCCCCTTGACCATCCTCTGACGGCGGCGCGCGCCTGGCGTTGCTTGCGGGTTGTCAAGCCGCCTTATCTAGCAATTCCGGATGTTCGCGGAGGTATGTCCACGCCCACTCGCAAACGATTACTGGTGCTCGATGGACGGGAATAGTGCGTTCTGCCCACATCATGATCTGGTTTCGCATCAACCCGAGCACGACTGGATTAAAAGAATCAACATAGGCGCTGCGTCGATTCGATTTTAATAGCGTGCCGAGTAACTCCTGTTCGCGACTGTCCAGAGTGTGCAACCTCTCGATTCCCCATTTGTACAGTCTCTGTTGCTTCGTTTTTTTCTTGGTCCAATTCCATCCGGCGCTAATCGGATACGAGAGCGTCATCACTGCCGAGAAAAGAAAGACGCCGCTTAAGAGGCCATGTAACTCTGGAGAGAGATTCAAATACAGCGAATCGAGAAGACGGTGAGGTCCAAATAAAATGAACCCCAACGCGAAGAACAGAGCCACAGTGATCCGAGGCGACTCTCGGTAGACCTTCAATAAAGCGTCAAGAGTGGATTTCAGCGGATTCACAGGTTCGTTCTCCCCATCTACAGCTAACGAGTTCTGTGGAGAGATAGTCAAGTTACGGAGGTCACGATTCGCCTGCGGAGCTAAGCACCCATTTTAAAGGAAAACGCGAAGATCGTTTTCGTCGCAGGATGTGGCAGGATGGTTCACGAAGCTGTGCCTGATCTTCGCTGACCACCAGCACGCACACCCGGCTCGAAATCGCGCTTGAGCCAGCGGACAAAATAATCTGCCTTGTCGATATACATGTTCGTGGCGAATTCGCCAAGTCCAGCTTGCAGCACGTCCTTTGCATAGTCTCGGAGTGCGGCTTCGATCTCGGCGAGAGCTGTAGCAGAAATTCTCGGCTCTTTAGTGCTCATGTCACACCCTCACTCGGGCACAGCGTATCACACCACCCTTTTACGAATCGCGAACGCACGACATGAAAAAACACCGAGGTGCGCTCGGTTGGTGGTATTGTTTGTGCGTCGCCACTAATCGCTCCGATCCCTCGCGGGGAGTTGCCCTCCCCCATCGCCCGCTCCTTGCGGGGATCAGGGGAAGGGGCTAACGTGCTCCACAGCGAACTCATTACCGAGTTCCCATGCAACGGGGAGCTGGTACGCGTTGAAGAGCGATGCACGCGTTGGCTGACCGTGCTTCGGTGTCGGCGATGCACAACCGAAATTAACTTTGTGCCCGACTCCAGTTGGGTTCACATTGTCTTACCGGGGATGCGCTCGGAGCTGTCGGAGTTTGTGAACTGACTCCGGGCGGCGTGCGCCTGGGATGGTAAAATCGCGATGAGGCACTTTTCGATGTCGGTCAAACACTGCGTCAGAGCAACTGTCGTTGTGGGCATAATCGGAACGCTGGCGTGGTGCGAGACCCACGGCGATAGTCAGGAACACACGCAATACGCCTCCGGATCAACCCTGAACGACATCGGTCCGAGTGGGCAGTTCTTCGGCAACGCTTCCAGTTCCACCGCGACGGTGACCTATCACCCTGCGCCGCTGAATCTGGAGCAACTCATCCCGCATGAACGATTGGTAATCCAGACCAGTGCATTAACACCGCCAGTTGCCTGGAGAGGCGCAATTCCGGTCACTGGGTCGAACCCGTTCCACCAGCTCCGACAGCATCCGGCACACCTGAAAGTCGTGGGTCAGCGGTGCCCTGCGTTTTGGTGCGCGACGTACCAGAAATTTCGCGCAAGACGAGCGTAGGCGCGTCGCCTTCAAGGAGCCCGCCAAAAACTGATCTAACATGATGGCTAACTGAATTCAAGAAATTGACCGAGTCGAAGTCGCTGATGAGGTTGAGTCATGACATTATTTCCGGAACTGGCGTGTGTGGAGTGCGGCGGCACGATGACAAAGGTCTCGAACGAAGTCGCCGTCTGCATTCAAAATGAAACGCATCGGCGCACTTTAAACGGGCGAATGGGCGGCGAACAAAGTCTCACCAAAGTCTCACCAAAGTCACCAAAAAGACCCTGAAATCAACCCATCCAATCAAGCTTAAGTTGTTGATAAATATAGCGGACGACCACTGTTGCATCGATTGAGAATCTTCCGTCCTAACCCCTAGACGATAGCGCCATCCGTGGCGCGAGGACTTGGGCAAGTCCACTCGCTCTTTGATTTTACGGCCCACTCCAAGCAGCGCGCAAGCATGCCTCGGATTCCGCCCCGCAGTTCGGAGCAGTTCCAGACTTCCCACCTCAAGTTCTTCGGAGGGAGTGCATGCAGATCAGGACGTCCTGAAATTGCCGAAACTCAGCAGCCGCGCGTTCCTTTGCTCTCGCAATGACTTTACTAAACCGAAAAGAACTCCCGGGGACACGCGTATGCGCTAGCAACCCGGCGCATAACTGCGTGTCAACGATTTAAGTTATGCGCTTCATTGAACTGATGATCCAACCAATTGCTTGTGAACGCACCGGGGTTCTGTGGTTTTCTTTCCGTGTTTCATTTTCGGATTCCTTGCACGTCCGCATCAATTTTTTTACTGCAACTCGCTCCCATTCACAGGGTCATAAGCGCTATAGTAAGAACATCATCCGAACCCAAATTGTCACAAACGCCAATTCGTAGGGGCGACTCATGTTGTTCCTTCATCAACCAATCCAATCCTTCCTTAATTTAGGAGTTTGCAAGGAGTACCCAATCATGGCTAAACCAAGAGTCCCAAAGAAAACCAATGGCGATACGGGCGTAACCGCCGCGGAAGCAGCCTCCACTGCCCTTCCCTCGGCTGAAGCGGCTGCCGCTGAACCGGTAATGAAAGAAGCGAAAAAGTCTATGCGGAAGCCGACGATTGTCCGAACCGACGGCCGTCCGAATATCGTCCCAATCAATGTCGACGAAGAAATTCGCCAACTGGCCTATCTGATGTCCGAGCGCCGCGGCTTCGAACCCGGCCACGAAACAGAAGACTGGCTCGCTGCCGAGCGCGAAGTGCGCCAGCGTTACCATCAACAGAGCGCCTAGGGGCGCTCCAAGCACCGCCTGGCGGCCACTCGTTGGCCGCCGCCCTGAGGCGGAAACGTTTACGAACAAACTCTCCGCTCGATATTGTTACTCTCCGGAAACTCCCAGGACTTTCCACTGCCTGAGCACCGCCATTTGGGTTTGCGTGTACCCGGAGTTTCTGAAAAAATACCTTGGGGTTCGAAATGGCACAGATTGGTAGTTTTGCCCTGCTGCTCGCCTTGGTGCTGAGCCTGTATTCCTTTGGCGCCGGCCTCCTCTCCCTGTTTCACAAGGATGACAAGGATGATCCGTTCTGGGAGCGCCTTGGCGAAACTGCCCGTCGTGCCGGCATTGTCGTCTTTGGAGCGCTCCTTCTCGCGGCTATCGCGCTGGTCATTTCCGCGTTCCGCAACGACTTCACCATCGCCTACATCTTCCATCACAGCAACCGCGATCTCCCGGGCCCGTATAAGTTCGCGACGCTCTGGTCCGGCCAGGAAGGCTCGATTCTCTTCTGGTGCCTTCTGCTCGCCGGATACGGCTTCGTCCTCCGCCTCCGCTATAAAACCGATCCCCGCCTTTTCTCCTACGCCTCGGTCATCATGGCCGGCGTTCAGATCTTCTTCTTATTGCTGGTAAATTTCGCCGCGAACCCCTTCGGCCTGCTCGCCGGCCCGGTGCGCGCCGACGGCACCGGCCTCAATCCGCTTCTGCAGTATCCCGAGATGGTGATTCATCCGCCAATGCTCTATCTCGGCTATGTGGGATTCACCGTGCCCTTCGCCTTCGCCCTCGGCGCGCTGATCATGAAGTATCCCGGCGAAAAGTGGATTCACATCACCCGCCGCTGGACCATGGTCACTTGGGGATTCCTCACCTGCGGCATCTTTCTCGGCGCTCACTGGGCCTATGCCGTCCTCGGCTGGGGAGGCTATTGGGGATGGGACCCCGTCGAGAACGCCTCGCTGATGCCTTGGCTCGTCGGCACCGCGTTCCTGCACTCCGTCATGATGCAGGAGAAGCGCGGCATGCTGAAGGTCTGGAACATGTGGCTCGTATTCCTGACGTTCTGGCTCGCGATCCTTGGCACATTCCTCACTCGTAGCGGCATCATTGCCTCGGTCCACGCGTTTGCTCAGTCGTCGATCGGAACCTGGTTTGCGTGGTTCCTCGCGATCACGTTCGCAGTCTTCGTCTTCTTCTTTTTCAAGAACAAATCGCATCTACGCAGCGAGCACAAACTCGAATCTCTGGTCTCTCGCGAATCCAGCTTCCTGTTCAACAATCTTCTCTTCGTTCTCCTCTGCTTCACGGTTCTCTGGGGGACATGGTTCCCGAAGATTTCCGAACTAGTGCAGGGCAACAAAGTCACCGTCGGAGCGCCGTTCTATAACCGTGTCGCGATCCCCGTCGCGCTGCTGCTTCTGATCCTCACCGCGGTCGGACCTCTTCTCGCATGGCGCAAGACATCGTTCGAAAGCCTGAAACGCAATTTCTTCTGGCCCACCATGGGGGCACTCGCAGTCATGGTGTTCCTCATGGTCACGCCCTCCAGTTGGGGCAAGCCCTTCGGCCTGCATCCCTGGCAGGACATATCCTATTTTTATTCCCTGATGGCGATCGGCCTCTCAGTCCTGGTCGGGCTCACCATCGCCAGTGAGTTCTACCGTGGCGGCAAAGTCATCTCGAACCACAGTGGACAGGGCATGTTCGCCTCCATGGTCCAGCTCACGCACCGCAATACACGCCGTTACGGAGGCTACATCGTTCACGTCGGCGTCATCGTCGTCATCATCGGCTTGGCCGGAGCCGCCTTCAATCAGGAAAAAGAGAAAGAGATGAGCTACGGCGACAAAATGGACATCGGTCCCTACACGCTCGTCTGCCGCTCCTACACCGATGAAGAATACCCGAACTACTTCGGCGAGTGGGCCGTTCTCGACGTTTACAAAGACGGCAAGCAGATCGACACGCTGACTCCCGAACGCCGCTTCTATAAAGCCAGCCAGCAGACGTCGACCATGCCCTTCATCCGTTCCGGGCTGAACGAAGATTTGTACGTTGTGTACGAAGGTCTGAATCAGGACACCGGCCATCCCATCCTTAAAGCGCATTTGAACCCGCTTGTGATGTGGATCTGGCTCGGCGTTTGGATCATGCTCGGCGGCACCGTGCTTTGCCTCGTGCCGAACGCTCCGGCCCCAGTTCGTGTGCCGGCGCCGAAACTAATAGAACACGCCGCTCCCGTAGCAACCGGGGATTAGAAAGATCTTGAAAATGATGGGGACAGCCGCCATCGGCCGTCCGCCGCGCGAAAGCGCGGCAGGTTAGACGGTTCGTACAGGGCATGGCTTAGCCATGCCGCCAGGCGGACAGAAAAAACAAGCGGCTTTAGCCGCGATGTGTACAAATGAAATTCAATCCCAACCCGACCGTCCGCCGCGCGCTTGAATGCGCCGTTCTTATTCTCGCCGTCTTCGCCTTCGCCGGAGCGTCCGATCCCTCGACGCGCTTCAATGATCTCGGCCACCAGCTCATGTGCATTTGCGGATGCAACCAGATTCTTCTCGAATGCAATCACGTCGGCTGTCCCGATTCCGACAACATGCGCAACGAGCTCATGGCCGCCGTCAGCCGTGGAGACAGCGACGGCCTGGTCGAACAAGACTTCGTCCAGAAATACGGCCCCACAGTTCTCGCCGCTCCGACCGGAACTGGCTTCGACCGTACCGCCTGGATCGTTCCTTTCCTCGCCCTGGCCGTCGGATTGACTACCGTCGTTCTTGTCGTCCGCGCCTGGAAGAATCGCCCTGCGCCCGCGCTCGCCGATGGCATTCGCCCCGCCCGTGGCGCTGAACTCGATGAATTCCGCGAGCAGGCGCGTCAGGAGACCGATCTATGATCTTCGAACTGGCCTGCATTCTCTTGGTGAGCGCCGCCGCGCTTCTCTACATTTTTTACCTGCCTGGCACTCTCTATCTCGGGCCCGAGAAAACGCGCGTCTCGTATCTCCGAGAACGCAAAGAAGCCGTCTACGAAAATCTGCGCGACCTGAATTTCGAATATAGCGCGGGCAAGGTCCCCGAGATCGACTACCAACAGATGAAGTCCTCACTGCAGGACGAAGCGGCCGCAATCCTGGCCGAAATCGCAAGGCTCGAAGCCAAAGCCGCCGCCGCGCCTGCTAGAAGATCAAAATGATGAACAAAACTCTACAGACTGTCACCCCGAGGCCAACGCTTTTTCTCCGGCCAAGGACCCAGGGGAGCTACCCCACCATTAAGCGTTTCTTGCGTCGCAATCAGCGCGAGGCGACCTTGCTTATTACTTTGTTCGCCGCGTTGCTGATGCTGCCGGCGTTCGCTTCCGCCCAGACCCTCACCGGCTCAGTCAAGAACGCCACGACGAACAAGCCCGCTGCCGGAGACGACGTCGTTCTCATCACTCTAGGTCAAGGCATGGAAGAAGCCGGACGCACCAAGACTGACGCCAAAGGTGACTTCTCCTTCAAGCTCAGCGATCAGGGACCGCATCTTATCCGCGTCATCCATCAGGACGTCACCTATCACCGCATGGCCCCTCCGGGAACAACTTCCGTCGAGGTCGAAGTCTACGACGCCGGCAAGAAAGTCGACGGCATCGAAGTCGTCGCCGACATCATGCGGTTCCAGGCCGGCCAGGGTCGGATGCAGATCGAGCGCACCTTCGCCGTCCAGAACAATTCCAAGCCTCCGCGCACGCAGATGAACGAGCACAACCTCGAGTTCTACGTTCCCGATGGCGCGACCATCACCGAAGGTGACGCCATGACCGCCGGAGGCCAGCCTCTCAAATCCGCCCCGGTTCCCGAAGGCGGCAACGCGAAAAATAAATACGCGTTCCTGTTCCCGTTGCGTCCCGGCGAAACACGCTTCAGCGTCGTTTACACGCTGCCCTATACCGGCAGCATCAACATCGATCCCAAGAGCATCTATCCGCTCGAACACTTCGTCGCAATCGCGCCCAAGTCGATGCAGTTCTCTCCCGCTGTGGCCGCAACTTTTAAAACAGCTCCCTTTCCGGGGCAGCCCGACGGTAACGTGGAAGTCGCCTCCAACACCGATGCCGCGCAGAACATGGCATTCAAGCTTTCCGGCGAGGGCACACTGCAAGCTCCCGCCGACGACAACACCCAATCCGGCGGCGGAGGCCAGTCCGCGCAGAACGACAACCGTCCCGGCGGCGGGCTCGGTCCCCCGATCGACGCTCCCGATCCACTCCAGAGATATCGCTGGTACATTCTCGGAGGA
>Ga0070735_10001909_pt1 | contig 19355 bp, 16 predicted proteins | sample Coa_R1_FD_66443 | JGI IMG/M metagenome (GOLD analysis project Ga0070735, IMG submission 66443) | Surface soil microbial communities from Centralia Pennsylvania, which are recovering from an underground coalmine fire - Coalmine... | ecosystem: Environmental > Terrestrial > Soil > Unclassified ... | reverse complement strand
CAGTGGGCGCTGGGCGCGATGTATTACTACGGCAGGGGAGTGCCCAATGACTACGTGGAAGCTGTCCGTTGGTACCGCAAATCCGCTGACCAGGGGGATCCCACCGGTGAATACTCGCTCGCTCATATGTATCACGAGGGGAAAGGAGTGCCGCAGGACGATTCAGAAGCGGCACGCTGGTGCCGAAAAGCTGCCGAACAAGGCAACGCTATGGCGGAGGACGCGATGGGTTTCATCTATTGGCGAGGAGAAGGAGTGCCAATGGACCATGTCGAAGCTGTGCGCTGGTACCGCAAATCCGCCGAAGATGGATATTCGAGAGCTCAATACGACCTTGGCTACATGTATTACTACGGCTATGGTGTGACGCGGGACCGAGTACAGGCCCACGACTTATTTGAGCAAGCCGCGTCCCACGGGGACGAGGATGCTCGGCGGGCGCTTCAGTGTGATAGGAAGGGGATTTCAATTGACCCCGGTGCAGGACTTCAGGGCCTTCAATGAGTCGCATGTTGTTGTTGCTCAACTTAGAGGCAGCGAATGCCAGTTGAAGCAGTCAGATCGGTTACACGAAAATCCATTACTCTGCATCCCGAAATCTGAAAGAGCAGAACGGGGTCTTCGTGGCGTTTCTAGAAGCTCTGTTCAGGTCGCAAAAGTCGTTAGAGATGCGTAAATGCTAATTAAGAGTGATGGTGGGCAGTGCAGGACTCGAACCTGCGACCTCCTGCTTGTAAGGCAGGCGCTCTAACCAGCTGAGCTAACCGCCCCCATGGATTCGCATCATCGTGGGGAATGCTGGGGTGAGGCTCAATGACATGCGCGCGAATCGCTTCTGCGAGTATACGTGAGCGGCAAAAATTGGGTCAAAACAGAATCGCGCTTCGCGTATGACGGACAGCCGTGAAGGCCGCTGTCTCCATGTAATCCGCCTTTGGAGCAGCGGCAACACGCCTGAATTTTCCGCCGCGAGTTGTTCCAACGAATTCTCCTGCTAGACTTTCTCCTTGCGCCGCCTCATCGTCAATGCGGATGACTTCGGATTCACTTCGGGCGTGAATCGCGCGATTGTCGAGGCGCATACGCGTGGGATCGTGACGTCGTCCACGTTGATGGCGAATGGCGTTGCCTTCGACGAGGCGGCCGAGCTGGCAAAGAAAACGCCCAGGCTGAGCATCGGATGCCACGTTGTGCTGATCGACGGCGCGCCAGTGCTCGATGCCGTGCAACTTCCCTCACTTACGACGTCCCTTCGTTTCCGCGACGGCCTGAAGAGCTTTGCAGCGCGGGCCCTGGCCGGCCGGATGAACGCATCTGAAATTACGGCGGAGGCCACGGCGCAAATTCGCCGCATTCAATCTACCGGGATTTCCGTCTCGCACATCGACACGCACAAGCACACGCACGTCTTCCCGCAGATCCTGAAGCCGATCTTGCGGGCGGCAGCCGACTGCGGAGTCCGTGCGCTGCGTAATCCATTCGGCCCACGCCGGCCGTTTCGCTCGAGCCAGCTACTGGCCCGCCCGAATCTCTGGACGCGCTACGCCGAGGTTCGCATCCTTCGCGCGTTTTCCAACAAATTTCGAGACTCCATCTCACGCGAGGGATTCGTCACTCCGAACGGCACAATTGGCATCGAGGTGACCGGCACGCTTGATGAGACTTTGTTCCGCGCCATTGCCGAAAGCATCCCAGAAGGAACATGGGAATTCGTGTGCCATCCCGGGTACAACGATGCCGACCTTCGCGCCGCCAGCACCCGCCTGCGCGAATCGCGAGAGACCGAACTTAGAGTTCTCACATTACCTTCGGCACGCGAGTTGCTGACCCGCGAAGGGATCGAACTAGTCTCGTATCGCGACTTGACTGAGCCCTCCTCTGAAGCCCGAAGTCAAGCTATTCCATAGAGTTACAGGCATTCCCAAACAACCCGAAACACCAACGGGTGAGGACTCCCGAGGTACCGTCGTAACATTCCGCCGCAACAGCAAATAGTATGATGGGTTATTATCTAGGACTTTCCTGTACGTCGGAGGAATCCTCATGGCGGCCCAAGGGTCAGCGCCGCGTGCGACTCTGGACTTGAAGGTACGAGTGTGGGGAATGGGGGCGAACAACCAGCCGTTCTTCCAGAACGCCATCGCGCAAAACATCAGCGCCACTGGAGCCTGCATCTACGGCATCGAGCCCGACCTGAAAGTGGGCGATGTCATCGGCGTGCAATACGAAGGCCGCAAAGCACGCTGCAAGGTGATCTGGGTAGTTGATGCCGGAGCCCTCAAGAAGACACAGGTCGGCGTGCAGCTGGTTGCAGACCAGGATTGTCCCTGGGCGTCGGCGATTCCGGCGGGAATGGTCGCCGAAGAACGTACGGTGCAGCGCCACGACAATCGTCGAAAATTCATGCGGCACAAGATTTCCTATCCTTTGGAACTGCGCGATGAGCGCGTGAATACTCCACTGCGGGTCAACGCCACTGACATCAGCGGAAACGGCTGTTATGTTGAAACCGTCATGCCCCTGCCGGTTGCGACCGCCCTGCGCGTCGATCTATGGATCGGCGAGGAGCGACTCTCTCCCAGCGCCGTCGTGCGCACCCGCGATCCCGGCGTGGGCATGGGCATCGAATTCACAGGATTGCCCGAAGACTCGAAGAAGCGATTCCAGGCACATCTCGACAAAATTGATCCCAACACGGGCCTCATACAGCAGAAGACCTCCCAATAGCGCCTGCGTCCGCCGCGCTCTCGTGTAAAATCTGCAACCATCGTGGCTTCGAGCCATCGAATCACAGGAGTAACCGAAAGCACGTCTCTGCGCATGAAAATAGGGATCACCTGTTATCCGACTTATGGCGGTAGCGGCGTAGTAGCCACGGAGCTGGGCTTGGAACTGGCTCAACGCGGCCACGATATTCATTTCATTACCTACGCCCAGCCAATCCGGCTGCGCGGCGATACCGAGCCGAACATTCACTACCACGAGGTCGAAGTCTCCCGCTACCCGCTGTTCGACTATCCTCCGTACGATCTCGCACTTGCGACCCGGATGGCCGAGGTGGCGCAGCTTTACGATCTCGACCTGCTGCACGTGCACTACGCGATTCCGCACTCGGTGAGCGCGATGCTGGCCCGGCAGATGCTAGCCGCGGGACCACGCCCGCATCCCCTTCCTTTTGTGACGACCCTGCACGGAACGGATATTACGCTGGTGGGCCTAGACCGCTCGTATTTGCCGATTACGCGCTATTCCATCGAGCAAAGCGACGGAGTTACGGCGATATCGAATTACCTGCGCGATCGCACGCAGCGTGTCTTCGACGTGAAGAACCGGATCGAAGTCATCTACAACTCGGTCAATTGCGATGTCTACTTCCGCAATCCTGAAGTTCAGGATCTGATGCGCGCGGAGTATGCGCCGAACAATCAGCGAGTGTTGGTGCATCTCTCGAATTTCCGACCGGTGAAGCGTCTCACCGACGTCATTGAGATCTTCGATCGCGTGCACAAGCAGATTCCATCGCGCCTTTTGCTGATTGGCGATGGCCCCGACCGTTCTGTTGCTGAATGGCTGGCGGTACAGAAGGGCATCCACGACGACGTGCTGTTTCTCGGCAAACAGGACCAGATCTACGACAAGCTCTCGATCTGCGACATCATGCTTCTGCCGAGCGAATTGGAATCGTTCGGACTGGCGGCCTTGGAAGCGATGGCCTGCGAGGTCGTACCGATCTCCACGCGCGCCGGCGGCGTCCCGGAAGTGATTGAGCACGGCAGCACAGGATATCTTGCCGACGTGGGTGACGTGGAAACGATGTCGCGCTATGCCATCGAATTGCTCAGCGATGAACACCGCCTTCGCGACATGGGCAAGCGGGCGCGCGCTGCCGCGAAGGAACGCTTCTGTTCGACGAAGATCGTTAAGCAGTATGAGGATTTTTACCGGCGCGTGCTGGAGCGCTCTTCGTAGAAACCTTCCGGAACAGAGCTGGCGCCTTCCACTAACGGGAGCCGGATTCGAATCAGTGTTCCCTTCCCTTCGTGGCTATCGATCGTCATGCGTGCGGTGTCGCCGTAAAGAACTTTCAGGCGCTCGGCGATGTTGGCCATCCCGATTCCCATGCCAGTCCAGCTGCTGCTCTCTTCCAGTTGCGCCCCGCCCATGCCGACGCCATCGTCTTCGACTTCGATGACCAGACGCGAATCGGTGACTCGGCTACGGAGGAAGATGCTGCCGCCTTCCACTTTGGGCGAGAGCCCATGCTTGATCGAGTTTTCGATCAACGGCTGCAGCAGCATGCTGGGAACAACCACGTCGAGCGACGCTGGATCGAGTTCTTTCACCACGCGCAGCTTGTCGCGTCCAAAACGGACAACTTCGATATCGAGATAATTATCGACGAACTCAAATTCGTCGCGCAGCGGTGCGAACGCTTCGCTGCTATTCAGCAATCTCCGCAGAATGGTGGCAAGCTTGAATATCACGTCGCGCGCCATATCAGGATCGAAACGCACCAGCGACGAAATCGAATTCAGCGTGTTGAACAAGAAATGCGGATTGATCTGGTTTTGCAGCGCCTCCATGCGCGCATGCAGCAACAGACGTTCCTGTTCTTCGAGCTTGATCTGAATTCGTACGCTGTTGAATACCTTGATCTCGATTCCGATCGCCGCGACACAGGCAGCGTAGATCGCCCCGAAGACCCACCAGTTATCGGGGCTTTCAATGCTGAAGATCTTCCCTTGAAAGTTCCGCGCCAGTTCGGTCTGCACGAAGCGCAGTCCCACGATGGTCGCGAAGAACATTACCTGCCAGTCGAACAACCGCGGCCGAGGCAGGTTGCGGCGGATCAAACGGATGATGCTCTGGTCGATAAATGGAGAGAACGACCAAATCTCCTCCTTGTCCACCGCCATAGTTCTCAACTGTCCAGCAAGGAATCCGGAAAGTACGTCGAAGGGCATCGCAGCCCATTCGTGGTGGAGCAATGCTGGCGCTCCCATCAGCACTCCGCCGAGCGATCCTGCCCACCTGCCGCCGATCACGCCGAGCAGAACGGCGGTTTCGAAGCTGATGTCGCTGGCGGAGAAACTCTTCTGGATGATGCGAATTCCTACCCCGGCCATCACCGGCAGAGCGAACCAAAGGACGAGAAAAATCTTTTGCCGGAAAGTACGCTCCTCGCGAAAAAGGATCGCCTTGAATTCCTTGGAGCGGACCAGGGTGCTGGATATGGCCGCAGCGACGCCTAGCTTGATCATCAGATTGATTAAGATCAGCCGCGGTTCCATTCAGTCGAGTTCCCTTCGAGTGCGCACGCTTGAATTAGCGGTGATGCAAAAACTGTAGCACGTTGCGGGTTCAATAGCCCTTGGTCGCGTTCTCGCAGCGCGTAGTGATTCGCCGGGAACCCGCTTACCACCTGCGGAGTCATAGACGAGTAGAATTGGCCTTGAGCGCAGTTCCCCCGGCCTAGGAGGAGACATGTGCCGCGTCCGCGTCGTCCCGATATTGCTTGCCCTTTTCGTTGCATCCCTTTTTGCCCAGAATCCCACAGCTGAAACGCCTCCGCAGTCGGCCCGCCAGGCATTGATCGAGATGTTTATGAGCAAGGGCCCAGATGCCTTCAAGAAGCATCTGCCTGAGGCCGCCAAGCGTGCGCTCATTCATCAAGGAGAAGGCGATACCTCTATCGCCCTGAAGTTCGCTGGACTGCGCAGCGAATTGACCAGGCAGGGCGAGCACGTGGAAACTTTCGACGCCGGCCCGAATCTGCTGGTCAGCGAGACTCCCGATGGCCACGACCGGATAGAAGTTGCCGTCGAGCACGATAGTCTGATGGGAGAAGCGGACGAAATCGAACTCTCGGTGCACATGTACAAAGACGGTCAGGAGAAAACGCTTCCAGTAATTCCGCGCCTGACTTTTACGATGCAGAAGGAACAAGATGTATGGCGCCTCGTCGAAGTGACCGCGGCGGCGCACATTCCGTTGACCGATCCCGACTATCTGGCGGAGATTCGGAGAGAGCAGGACGAAGCGAATGAGTCGGCCGCGCAGTCCCGAGTTTCGATTATTGCGCAGACTGAAACCGGTTTCGCCAAAGATCATCCGGACCGCGGATATACCTGTGCATTGGCAGAGCTGTTTCCTCCGAATTCGGGCCAGGCGGGGAGCACATTCTATGACTTTGGATTTGCCAACGAAGAATTCAGCGGATACCGCCTGCAGCTCGCCGGTTGTAACGGCAGCCCAGCATCACGATATCGGCTGACGGCCGTGCCGATCGATTCCGATTCGGAGATGAAGACTTTCTGCGTGAATGAGTCTGGAACGATCAAATCTCTGCGCACGTCAAAAAGCGCGGAGTGCTTCAGTCGCGGCGATCCGATACAGACCTACACTCCACTGGCAGCGGCCGATTCCGACTGATTCTCTGGACAGAGTTTAGCCGAAGGCGAGTTCCTTGGCGCGCTGTGCCGCTTTCACGACTGCCTTGATCAGCGTGACTCGCAGTTTGCCTTCTTCGAGTTCCATGATCGCGTCAATCGTGCAGCCCGCCGGAGTGGTAACTGCATCCTTCAGAAGCGCCGGATGATCTCCCGTTTCCAGCACAACTTTTGCTGCTCCCAGAGCGGTCTGAGCCGCAAGGAGCGTCGCGATATCCCTGGGCAGCCCAACTTTCACGCCCGCCTCGGCAAGCGATTCGAGAATGATGTAGATGTAGGCGGGCCCGCTCGCCGAGAGCGCGGTGACGGCGTCCATGTGTTTCTCGTCGACCACTACGGTGCGGCCCACAACATTAAACATATGCGAAGTCACCGCAACGTCCTCCGCGGTAGCGTGCTTCCCCTTGCAGATCGCGGTCATCCCAGCGGCCATGATGCAGGGAGTGTTTGGCATGGCGCGAACTACCGGCACATTCGGTGGCAGATTCTTTTCGATCATCGCGGTTGGCACCGAGGCAGCCACCGATACGACCAATTGCTTCGGCGTAAGCTCTCCGCTGATTTCGCGGACGACATCTTCGACGACCTGCGGCTTCACTCCGATCACGATGATGTCCGCGCCTTTGGCAGCCTCCACGTTATTCGTGCCAACCTTGATCTTCAACTTTCCCGCCAGCGCTTTAGCGCGTTCTTCGTGAGCAACCGTCGCACGCGTTGACTTCGCCGACAGCAGCCCATTCTTGAGCAGTGCCTGCAGAATGATGCCGCCCATCTTTCCCGCGCCGATAAATGCAACCTTCTTCCCCGCCAGATCGTTTCCCATGGATTCCCTCAAACTAAACTGTTTACAGTTGCCGCCACAGACTGAAACGAAGTCCCCGTGCTCCCCTGTGTCCTCTGTGGTGAGTATTTGCTCTAGCGCACCTCGGCCTCGCGCCTCTCCATCCAGTTCCACGCTGTCCCGACAATATTGTCCAGCCCGCGCGTCGCTTTCCAGTTCAGCAACTTCTGCGCCTTGGCGGGATTCGCCACCAGCGCTGGTGGATCTCCCGGCCTGCGCGGAACGATCTTGTGCGGAACGCGCTTGCCCGTAGCTTTCTCAACCGCCGAGATCACCTCGCGGACCGACGCGCCAGTTCCCGTCCCCAGATTCACGGCGAAACTGTCGTTTCCTGCCGCAAGATGCCCCAGCGCCTTCACATGCGCGCCGGCGAGATCGTTGACGTGAATGTAATCGCGAATGCAGGTTCCGTCGGGCGTCGGATAGTCCGATCCGAACACCTGCAACTCCGGACGCGTCCCAGCAGCGGCGGCTAGCGCGAGCGGAATCAGGTGCGTTTCCGGTTCGTGCAGTTCGCCGATCTCTCCACTTTCATCTGCGCCGGCGGCGTTGAAATATCGCAGGCTGGCAAAGCGGAATCCATAAGCGCGGTCGTAGGCTTCGAGCGCCTGCTCAAAAAACAATTTCGAGACTCCATAGGAATTGACCGGCTGCCGCGGGATATTCTCTTCGATCGGGACCTTCGCCGGTTCTCCATACACAGCACAGGTCGACGAAAAAATAATCTTCTTCACTCCGGCTTCCAGAGCCGCATTCAGCAGCGAGAGTCCGCCCTCGACGTTATTGTGGAAATATTTCCGTGGATTCGTGACAGATTCACCCACATAGGCATGCGCCGCAAAATGCATGATCGCCTCGGCCCGCGGCAAGACGCGAGCGAGCGCCGCTGCATCAAGTATGTCGCCCTTTACGAATTCGAAACCCCTTGCCAGGAATTCGTATCCGGTGCTGAGGTTGTCGAAGATGATGACGTGGTGGCCCGCCTGCTTCAGTGCCCGTGCCGTATGACTGCCGATGTATCCCGCGCCGCCAATGACTAAAACAACCACGTGAATTCCTTTCCGATGTGTCGGATTCCCAGGACAACCGGAGCTGGGAGGGAGTAAGACATTGTACAGGGGCTAGCGGGTAGGGGATAGGCTACATCCGCTCATGGATCGCTTGTCCCTAATTCCTAACGCCTGGTCCCTTACCCTGATAACATTCTCACCTGGTGGAAAGAAATGTCTGAACAGCTTGCCGACAAAACGTGCGTCCCCTGCCGCGGCGGCGTGCCTCCTCTCAAAGGCGACGAACTCGCAAAACTTCATCGCAGTGTTCCGGATTGGACGGTCACCAACGAGCATCATCTTCACCGCGAGTTCCGTTTCCCCGATTTCAAACAGGCGCTCGATTTCGTGAATCGCATCGGCGCTCTCTCCGAAGAACAGGGACATCACCCTGACATTCTGCTGGCATGGGGCAAAGCTGGAATCACTCTGTGGACGCATAAGATCGACGGCCTGACCGAAAGCGATTTCATCATGGCCGCGAAGATCGATCGCCTGGGTCGCACCTGAGAGGCGTCACCAGCCGCGTATAGGACGCCAGCCTCATCGCCGGCACAACGGGTTTTGGTTCCGGCTCCATGCTGGAATCAATCTACAGACTGGAAGGAATGTGGAGCAACATCGGAAAGCAACCTCGAGCGGGGGGGAGCAAATACCAACTTGAGCCGGAGGTCACGGCTTGAGCTTCAGTTTCAGGTCGGCCGCAATCTGCTTGCCGTGGAAGCGTCCATTTTCGATGAAAATCTCGTTCGTGCGCGATCCTGCCACGATGACTCCGGCTACGTAAATCCCGCGCACATTGCTCTCGAGCGACACCGGGTCGCATACCGGCCGGCACTGCTGTTCCGAAAGTTCAATTCCCATGCTGCGCAGAAAATCGTAGTCGGGATGGTAGCCAATCAGCGCCAGCACAAAATCATTCTTCAATCGGATCGGCCCCCGCGGAGTGACGACCACAACGTGATCCACGCCGATTTCCTGCACCGAACTGCTGAAGTACGCCTCGATCTCTCCGGCTTTGATGCGGTTCTCGAGGTCTGGCTTGATCCAGTACTTCACATGATGATGAATCTGCGCCTCGCGATGCACGAGCGTCACTCGCGCCCCATGCCGCCACAGATCAAGTGACGCGATCGCCGCCGAGTTCTTGCCGCCGATCACGAGCACATCCGTGTCGTAGTACGGATGAGGCTCGCCGTAATAATGCGAGACCTTAGGCAGATCTTCGCCCGGAATGTGAAGTTTGTTGGCAAGATCGTAATATCCGGTCGAAACGATCACTTTCTTCGTCACGTAATCATGCGGGCGCCCGGCTCGGTCGGTGGCGCAAATGCTGAACTTGCCATCCTCGCCCATGACGGTCTTCACCCACTCGTACTGGCGGATATCGAGGTGATAATGCTCCGAAACTTTGCGGTAGTACTCGAGCGCCTCTTCACGGGTCGGCTTCTGCAGCGCTGTCGTGAACGGAATGTCCCCGATCTCCAGTAACTCCGGAGTAGTGAAGAACGTCATGTTCGCCGGATAGTGGAACAGCGAATTCACCAGGCATCCCTTGTCGAGCACCATGACTTTCAGCCCGACTTTCTGCGCTTCGATCGCGCACGCCAACCCGGTCGGCCCGGCTCCGATCACGACAACGTCGGTGCGCATTTCCGGACGCGGCTTCGCCTTTGCCTTTGGCAGCGTCTCGACGTCTTCGGAGGCAAGGTACTGGAGCATGGGATCAGCTGGCGGAACAGTGGGGATTCAGGCGTGCCCGGAAACCGATGATTCTAGCATGCGGGACTCGTCGCCTCCGCAGCTTAGGAAATGGAACCAGATGCGGCCATAGCGGTAGGACGGACTTCGCGCTCGATGGTACGTGAGAGTTTGTCGGCGGCCACCTCCAGATCGTAGGCGGTTTGAAGATTCATCCAGAAAGCGGCAGTTGTATTGAAGTAGCGGGCAAGTCGAAGCGCCGTGTCGGCGGTAATACCTCGGCGCTCGTGAACAATCTCGGCAATTCGCGTAACCGGCACTCGAAGATCAAGGGCTAGCCGGTTCATGCTGAGTTCGAGGGGTTCCATGAAATCGGCGCGTAGAACCTCGCCTGGGTGAATTGGCGTCAAAAATGTCTGAGATTTGCCCATCCAGCTTTTCCTATATTGGTCCAGACGGACCGTGTTTTGTTACGCTCTCTTATGTGAATTCTCAGTGGTAATCCACGATCTCCACGTCGTAGGCATCTCGACCACGCCACACAAAACAGATTCGCCACTGATCATTGATCCGGATGCTATGCTGCCCCTTCCGGTCACCATGCAACGCTTCTAAGCGATTCCCCGGAGGCGCCAAAAGATCTCTCAACTCAATAGCACTGTCGATCATCCTTAATTTGCGCCGCGCCACTCTTTCAATAGCGCGAAAGCGGCGGATGGGTTGCCTATGGTGCAGCCGTTCGGTTTCCGAAAAACGGAACGACCTGATCACACTCCGATTGTATTACGCATATCGTTTAACGTCAAACGTTAAATAAAATTGCCATCCAGGAAGGCGCTATAATTTTCGGTTGCCTTCATCTCGCCGTCCTTCTCAGGAGCACCTCATGTCGACTCTTACCGCGCCTGCCACTCGCATTGAATCCGACAGCATGGGCAAAATCGAAGTCCCCGCAAACGTCTATTGGGGAGCCCAGACGCAGCGCTCTCTGCTGCATTTCAACATCGGCCGCGACACCATGCCGCCGGAACTCATCAAGGCCTTCGGCACGCTGAAGAAAGCCTGCGCTTTGGTCAATCAGGATCTCGGCAAGCTTCCCGCCGATAAGGCCAAGCTGATCGTTGAAGCCGCAGACGAAGTCATCGCCGGCAAGCTGAACGACCAATTCCCTCTTCGCATTTGGCAAACCGGCAGTGGCACGCAGACCAACATGAACGTCAACGAGGTTATCTCAAACCGCGCCATCGAAATTGCCGGCGGCGAGATGGGATCGAAGAAACCGATCCATCCCAACGACCACGTGAACATGTCGCAATCCTCGAACGACACCTTCCCGGCTGCCATGCACATCGCTGCCGCCGATCGCGTCAAGAACGCGCTCATTCCTGCGATCAAGACGGTGCGCGAAGCGATCAACGCGAAGGCCAAGGAATTCGACAGCATCGTAAAAATTGGCCGCACGCATCTTCAGGACGCTGTCCCGCTCACCGTCGGACAGGAGTTCAGCGGATGGGCAAGCCTTCTCGAACGCGACATCAAGCGACTGGAGCAGGCTCTCGATGGACTCTATGACCTCGCGATTGGAGGCACCGCCGTCGGAACCGGCTTGAACACGCATCCCGAATTTGCCGAGCGAGCCGCCAAGAAAATCGCCGAACTGACAGGACTTCCCTTCCGCTCGCACGGAAACAAATTTGCTGCGCTCTCAGCACATGACGAAATCGTCTTCGCCCAGGGCGCCATGGAAACGCTCGCCGCGTCGTTGATGAAGATCTCGAACGATATTCGCTGGCTGGCGTCCGGCCCCCGCTGCGGACTGGGCGAGTTGACGATTCCCGAGAATGAGCCGGGCTCTTCGATCATGCCCGGCAAGGTCAATCCCACGCAGTGCGAAGCCATGACCATGGTGTGCGTCCAGGTTCACGGCGCGACTGCCGCCGTCGGCTTCGCGGGCTCCCAAGGCAACTTCGAACTCAACGTCTACAAGCCCGTGATCATTTATAACTTCCTGCACTCAGTCACGCTGATCACCGACGCCTGCCATGGCTACGTCGAGTACATGGTGAGAGGAATCGAGGTCGACCGCGCTAAGGTCGACTGGTACGTCAAGAATTCGCTGATGCTGGTGACGGCGCTGGCCCCGAAGGTAGGCTACGACAACGCCGCTAAGATTGCCCATACGGCACACGTTGAACACTCGAGCTTGCGCGAAGCGGCCGTGAAGCTGGGGCATTTGACTGGCGAAGAATTCGATCAACTCGTGAAGCCCGAGAAGATGACCCGGCCGTAGGAACGTTTCTCTTTGCCGCAGATCGACGTGGAACTGAACGAATTAGTCTCTGACATCGGTGCAGCAATAGTTACTATGGGCGGATGCGGAGAGCCATTCCGTACGTTCCAGCGTGGCGTCGGACCTAACAGTGGGCCCCAGTCCGCGCTTCACTTTTTCAGAAGGCTGGTGTGACTGGCCACGCACTGCCACTTGCCCATATCGAGCACCCACGTGTCTGTGAACCGTCCCACGTGGTCGTATGCTTTTCCCTCATACGTTCCTTGCGTGTGATAGATCCCTGTGACAACAGCGGTGTCGCCGAAGAAGTTCATCTTCACATCCGAGATATTGAGGGCGGTGGGCTTGAATCTTGGATCTTTAATATCGGCCAGAAACTTCTGCTTGTCGCTGAGTTCGCCGTCCCACTCGGTGTTGACAAAACGGCTCGAAACCAGCTGGTCGAGCGCAGCCGCGTCGCGGTTCACCTGCGCTTCATTCCACAGGCGTTCGAGCACCAGAATCCTGCTCTCGCGCGGATCGGCTTGCTGCGCGATCGCGAGCGAACTTACAAGCAAAAGTAACAGGCACGAGGAAATACGAGTCATGGTCGTACACGCCGCCGTCCTCCCGACTGGAGCGAGCGTTCGTCGACCATACCAGCCGCGTCACAGCGTTGCCATGGAAAATAGACGGAAAAGAGTTACGAACGTCATGAGGGACCAAGTTTCAAGTTTCGGGTTTCTAGTTTCAAGTTCTTTGTTGAACGGTTGCGCAGGCCGCAGCCCCTGCCTCCCTGCAAGCAGGTTTTGCGTTCCAATGCTTCATCCGAAAATGACGCCTTGCAGTGGAACTCGAAACTTTCTCTAGAAGGCCCAGCGCAGCAGCGTGGCCCCAATCGTAAATCCCGCTCCCACAGATGCAAGCAGCACGAGGCTACCCTTTTTCAGCCGGCCTTCTTCGATCGCGGTATTCATCGCCAACGGAATCGTCCCTGCCGTCGTATTTCCGTAGCGGTCGATATTGACCACCACAGCCTCCGGCCGCAGCCCGAGCCGCTCGGCAGTCGCGTTGATAATCCGCAGGTTGGCTTGATGCGGAATGAAGACATCCACATCGGATCCCTTAAGCCCGTTGCGCTCCAGCAGTTTCAGGCAGAGTTCGGTCTGCTTGCGCACGGCGAACTTGAAGACCTGCTGGCCATCCTGATGCACGTAATGCATCCTCTTCTCGATGGTTTCTTTGCTGCTTGGATGTTTACTGCCCCCGCCCGGCATGTACAAGTACTGCCCGCCCGATCCGTCGACCTCGTGGATGAAATCGATCAGCCCAACTGAATCGTCTTCCGCGGGCTCCAGAATGGCCGCCCCCGCGCCGTCGCCAAAGATCACGCAAGTCGCGCGGTCTGTGTAGTCGATGATTGACGACATTACGTCCGACCCGATCGCCATTACGCGCTTGTGCGCGCCAGTCGAGATGAACTGCGCTGCGACCTGTATCGAATACAAAAACGCCGAACAGGCGGCCGAAATGTCGAATCCCCATGCGCCTTTTGCGCCAAGCTTGTCCTGCACCACGCACGCGGTCGAGGGAAAGAACATGTCAGGCGTCACCGTGCCGACGATGATGGTTTCGATGTCTGTCGGAGCCAGTCCTCGTTGCGCCAGAGCCTTCCGCGCCGCTTCGGTCGCCAGATCGCTCGTAGCTACGCCTTTGTCAACGATATGCCGCTCCCGGATCCCGACCCGGGTCATGATCCACTCGTTGCTGGTATCAACCATCCTCTCGAGGTCGGCATTGGTTAAAAGGCGGGGAGGCACATACGTGCCCAGAGCGCTGATTTTGGCGCGGATCGGTTTCGTCAATGAGAACCCCTGTGATGATTCGAATTATTGTGAAGGATTGCGGAAAGAAAGTCTAACGAAGGCAAGGTTTCAACCAGTTTCAAGTTTCGGTGCGAACGGTCGCGTTGGCATTGAAAGTTGAAACATCAAGACTCTACTAGCCGTCGAGACCGGCCAGCTCGCGCCAGAACTTGAAACTCGACATCCGACACTTGAGACTGCTTCTAGAACGCCCATCGCAGCAGCGTCGCTCCCGATGTGAATCCCGCTCCCACCGCCGCGATCAGCAGCAAGTCGCCTTTCTTCAGCTTGCCCTCTTCGAGCGCCGTCTGCATCGCGATCGGGATCGTGCCCGCAGTCGTGTTCCCGTAGCGATCGATATTGATGATCACTTTCTCCTCCGGCATGCCCAGCCGGTCCGCCGTTGCGGTGATAATGCGCCTGTTGGCCTGATGTGCAATGAAGCAATCAATATCTTTTCCCGTCAGCTGATTTCTCTCCAGGATGCGCTCTGTCATCTCTGCCATCTTCTTCACCGCATACTTGAAGACATTCTTTCCATCCTGATGAATGTAATGCATTTTTTGGTCGACGGTCGCATGACTCGCCGGGTTCAGACTGCCTCCGCCGGGCATAAACAAATACTGGCCGCCCATGCCTTCAATCTGCGCCACGTGATCAATGATGCCGCTGCCGTCCTCGCATGGCTCCAGCAGGACCGCTCCGGCGCCATCTCCGAAAATGATGCACACCGCGCGATCGGTATAGTCGGTCATCGACGAGTTCACGTCCGAGCCGATCACCAGCACTTTCTTGTATCTTCCCGACTCGACAAACTTCACACCGGTATTCAGCGCGAACAAGAATCCGGAGCAGCCCGCCGAAACGTCAAATCCCCACGTGTTCTCAATTCCCAGTTTGTGTTGCACCAGGCACGCCGTCGAGGGATACATCATATCGGGCGTGACAGTCCCGACCACGATCAGGTCCACTTCCTGCAGATCAAACGGATGTTTCTCCACTAAATTCTTCACCGCCGCAACCGCAAGATCGCTGGCGGCAACCCCTTTATCCACCAGATGTCGCTCGCGAATACCGACCCGTTCGAGGATCCATTCGTTGGTTGTCTCGACCATTTTTTCGAGGTCGGCGTTGGTAAGAACGCGCGGAGGCAAATATGTGCCCAGCGCGCTGATTTTGGCGCGGAGAGGTGTAGTCAATGAGGGCTCCCTGAATTATGGAAACCCTGTATTTTGAAGGATAAAGAGCAGAATGTCTAACCAAAGTTACATGCCCGGTCAACAGTCTGGAACGGTTGTTGGACCAATCATGCCGCGGCCCGCTCCCTCTCATGGTCCATCCATTCGCGGATGAAGTTCGGGCAAGAGATAATGCCGAACCGTCGCGCCTCACCATCAATCAGATACGCAATCGCATCTCGGTCCAGCTCTTCCAATTGCGACAGGCTGAGCAGGGGCCACAAGCGGCATTCCGCAGCAGATTCAACGAGTTGATCGAGAGCATTCAAGTGCCCACGAAACAATTTGCCGGAAACTCGGATCGTTATATGCGGGGCGGAAGAAGTATGATTGCGCTTCATGTTCCTCCTTGGGGGCCGATGATGGAAAGCTGCGAGCCCTATTCCTATGGATGCTCGAAACGGTGCTTCTTGCGCAAAGAGTCGTAAAGGGATGTAAAAACCGGGTAATCAGAAGGGCTCGAACTGCTGGGGGGTTGCTGTGAAAAACCTAGTCAGGCACCGGGAACTCACTGCACACGCAAGAGCTCGTTACCGTTGCTTCCTTCCGGACCTGGCGGGGTTGGCGAGAGTACGTCGCGTGAGACCGATGCCCGACTGACCATAATAGCATCCCCGAAATTCCACGCCGCCCGCACCCAATCATGCCGCCGACGGTCAAGTGACCTTCGGTGCAAGAATTCACTTCTCACCCCTTCCTTTCTCAAAGGCGATATCGAACAATAAAAGCAAGATTTTGAGGTTTGAGAGTTTTAAAGTTCAAAGATCACTGAGGCAGGTAGCAGAAGCCGCAAAAAAATGAACCCTGAACTGCACTCAAAACGCAAACAGTCGAGTACTTGGAAACTTTGAAACTTCGTAATGTTCTCACTCTCCCCAAAATTCGTCGCGGTGCCGCTGCAACGAGCCATCGACCATTACTTCGAGCTTGCCATCTATATGCTTGTAGTAACAGGGTTTGGGACGCTCGCTGCGACTGGAGGACTTGATCTTGCATCGACCTCTCTCGTCGGTGCTGCGCTGGCCGTCCGCGGATACCTCCTAGCCAAACGAAAAAAAATCGTCATCTCCGACCGGTGGACGACACCTCTGTCTCTCGCCTACCTGCTTTTTTTCACCATCGATTATTTTCTTTTCTCGCGCGGATTTCTTCCCGCCACAGTCCATTTGGCTCTGTTCGGCGTCGTCGTCCGCATATTCTCCATCAGGCGTGAACGGGACTACCTCACATTAGCCATCCTCGCTTTTCTGATGGTGCTGGCTTCCGCCGTCCTGACAGTCAACAGCATCTTCCTTTTCTCTTTCGCCGCATTCATGCTGATGGCCGTCGCGACCTTCATCCTGATGGAGATGCGCCGTTCCGGCCGCTCTGCGGATGTACAGGCCCGGCACTCTACCGATCCGGGAGAGCACCGCCGCTTCGCCTTCGCGCTCGCGCGCATCGCTCCAGCGTTGGTCGCAATGATTCTGGTCGCCGGAGCAGCCCTGTTCTTCTTAATCCCGCGCATGTCGGTCGGCTACCTTGGCGGATATTCCTTCGGTACCGATCTCTCCTCCGGCTTCAGCGAGAATGTTCGCCTCGGCCAGATCGGGCAGATCCAGCAATCCAACGCTGTCGTGATGCACGTCCAGATCGACGGCGATACCAGCGGCCACTACGACATCCACTGGCGCGGAATTTCGTTGAGCCAGTTCGATGGGCAAACCTGGTCCAATCCGCCCGAGCAGTTCGTCCTGCAGCACACACCCGACAATACCTTCCTGCTGCCTCGTAGCAGCGGCGCAATGGGCGTCTTCCTCAACGGAGCCCTCGCCCGCCAGCACCTTATTCATTACCGCGTTCTGATGGAACCCATCGGCACAAACGTTTTCTTTCTCGCCCCCTGGGCTCACACGATCCATGGACAATATCGTTTACTGGCAGCCGATCTCGGAGGCGCAGTCTACGATTTCGATCCGCGCCACACGATCAGCCGCTATGACGCGACATCGGACATCGCAACTCCAATTCCATCCGAACTGCGCGCAGCAGGTCAGGACTATCCGCCAAAAATCACCGAAGCATACCTCCGGTTGCCGGATCTCGATCCTCGAATCGCACGCCTGGCAAGGGAAATCACCCGTTCAGCCACAAACAACTTCGACCGCGCCGCCGCTATCGACCAATACCTGCGAGGCCGTTACGGCTACACACTCGAATTGCCCCGTACCACTCAGAAAGATCCCATCGCTTATTTCCTTTTCGAGCGCAAGCAGGGACACTGCGAGTACTTCGCCTCGTCCATGGCCGTCATGCTTCGCACGCTGGGAATTCCTTCCCGCATCGTCAACGGATTCCGCAGCGATGAGTTCAACGACATCACCGGCAACTACGTCATCCGCGCCAAAGACGCCCACTCCTGGGTCGAAGCCTACTTCCCCGGATACGGTTGGCAGACTTTCGATCCCACGCCCGGCGGTGCAGCCGGGACTCCGCAGGGATGGGGACGCCTCGCTCTCTACGTCGACGCGATGGCTTCGTTCTGGCGCGACTGGATCGTCAGCTACGACAGCGCGCATCAGTTCATGCTTGGCCAGACGGCGATCAGTGGCACAAAAACTTTCTGGGAGAACGCTCGCAACTGGGGACGTATTAAGTACGACTCGATGCTGCACTGGGCCGGACGCAGCCAGGATCGCGTCCAACACTCGCCCGCGCGTTGGGCGATGGCAGGTCTCGCTGCGGCGCTGCTGCTTTTGTCGCTGGCCAACTTGGGACGAATCGCGCGCTGGCTGCACGATCATTCGCTTCGTGCGCATCCGGAACGCTCGCCGGAGCAGGCCGCCGCCATGTGGTATACGCGGATGGCCCGCGCCGTCGCTCGTCGCGGTCCACAGAAATCCGCCGCCCAAACTCCACAGGAATTTCTGAAGGAAATTGAAGATCTCCGACTTCGCGAGCCCGTCTCGCGCTTCACCAACGTGTACGAATCCGCGCGCTTCGGTAATTCTGTCGAGGACGCACAGCGCTTGCCGGAGTTGTACGAGGAAGTAGAACTAGCAACGAAGAGCCGCTGAGCAAAGAACTCCTGGAGGAGCTGAAAAGTCTCTAGTCCAACTCGGGACAAAGGATCCGGCTCGCGTGCTTCTCTACCAGGACACGCGTTTACGCGTGCCGTAAAGAGCGCAAAAAACCAGCGCTTTTAAGGCGCTGATTTTGGGAAATCGGACACCGGAGAGATCGTCCCCTAGAACCGCCAGAACACGCCGCCACCTACAAAGAAATTATGCTGGCGCGTTTTGCCTGTGGGGGCCAGCGGAAAATCCGGCTCGCCGGACCAAAAGTCGCGAACTTCGCCCCGAACACTCAGGGCCTTCCATACCCGCACATCCAGTCCTATGCCGCCCTCAATGACTCCGGTCGTGGTGTTCTTCCCCGGGTTCGTGCCGCCATAGATGAGCGTGCTGGACTGGCTGAAGTGACCGAAACCACCACCGAAGCTCACCCAGGGCGAAACCGCCGTGGTCGGGAAAAGATTCACGCGAACCGCCGGCGTAACGAACAACTCTTTGATTTGGGGCGGCACTGCGGGAGCACCGTATCGACCGCCATTGATGTCTTCATCAGGGTTGTAGGCTACGACCGCTTCGCCAGCAACTGAGAAGACAGGTGTAACGAAAAAACGATGCGCATACTCGCCTTCGAAGGTTAACCCTTTGCCGAAGGAAATCACCGAGGGAATCGAAGCATTGGTGATTCCCTGATTGCTGATGAAAATGCGCCCGACCATGCCGCCGATTTCGTTGTGCCCGTCCTGCGCAACTGCCGATATAGCGAACACCGACATGACAAACACGACCGCAACCCACAGGCGTTTCACGGACATTTCCCCTCCCGACGAGGTGGTTCTCTGCAAATTGCTACGGCGGATGGTTAAGCCTAGCACGACAACGCCTGTTTAAAT
>Ga0070735_10001908_pt1 | contig 19355 bp, 10 predicted proteins | sample Coa_R1_FD_66443 | JGI IMG/M metagenome (GOLD analysis project Ga0070735, IMG submission 66443) | Surface soil microbial communities from Centralia Pennsylvania, which are recovering from an underground coalmine fire - Coalmine... | ecosystem: Environmental > Terrestrial > Soil > Unclassified ... | reverse complement strand
AATCGTGGCGGACGGAAAGGGACGAACGACAATCATGGCCATGACGCCGCTGCTAACGCAAACAGAGGTCGAAGAACTCCGGGAGTTCGACACGTGCATGGTAGCGAACGCGGTGGAATCATTTGAAGTCCGCCTGCGCAATACGGGGTTCACCGACAAGAGCATTCGTTGCATGTTTGCAGACGCGCCTCCGATGGTTGGATATGCGGTCACGGCACGACTGCGGAGCGGCGAGCCGCCGATGAAAGGCGGAGTGTTTCGGGACCGGAGCGAATTCTGGAAGTCGATCTTAATGGTGCCAGCTCCTCGGATTCTCGTGCTGCAGGACATGGATCAGGTGCCGGGAAGGGGAGCGTTCATCGGGGATGTGCACGCATCGATCTTGCACGCCTTGAGCTGCGTAGGATGCGTAACGAATGGAGCGGTGCGGGAATTGCCGGCGGTTCGCGCTATGGGCGTTCAGTTATTTGCGGGGAATTTGGCGGTGTCGCACGCGTACGCTCACATTTTTGATTTGGGCGCACAAATTACGGTCGGCGGGATGGACGTGCACATGGGGGATTTGTTGCATGGGGACCGGCACGGCGTTCTGAACGTACCGCTGGAGATTGCGGCGAAGATTCCGGAGACGGCGCGCGCGATGAGAGTAGAGGAGCAGAAGGTTATCGATTACTGCCGCTCGAGCGCATTCTCAATTCCGGGCCTGAACGAGTTGATGAAGAAGAGATCGATCTGACGATTCTTTCTGGGGAATTTCTGGCGGCAAAGGCCAGAGAAAGCTGGTGAGGGAAGCAATGACTGAAGCATGCGGTGCAGCGAAGAGGACAGACCGTAAGGGCAAGAAACCAATCGTTTCGATTCTGGCGGCCCTGGTGGTTGCGGCAGCGGCGTCAGGCCTGCCCTCCTGTTCGGGCGGAAAACAGGTTCAGGCGAGCGAACCGACGGTGAGGGTCGGGGTCACTCCGGTGGTAAAGAAGAGTCTCGGCAAGAACCTTACCGTGTCGTCGGAACTGGTGCCGTTTCAGGAGATTGACGTCTATGCCAAGGAATCCGGCTACGTCAAGAAGTTGATGGTGGATTACGGCACGCACGTCAAAGCCGGCCAAGTGATGGCGATCCTCGAGATTCCTGAGTTGGAAGCGCAGTTGACCGAAGATGATGCCGAGATCAAGAACGCTGCCAATCAAGTTATGCGTGCGCAACACGAACTTGGCCGCTACAAGGCGCAGTACAAGGCGTTGCATCTGGAGTACACGCGACTGAACGGGGTATTCGAGAGCCAGCCTGGAATCGTCGCGCAACAGGAAGTCGACGACGCGCAGGGAAAGGATCTGGCCGCGGCTTCGCAGGTGGATGCCGGAGAAGCCGCGCTGGAAGCGGCCCAGAGCCAGCTAGCAGTTTCGAAGGCGAAGCTGCAACATGATCAAACTCTGTACGACTATTCGAAAATCACTGCGCCGTTCGCCGGAGTTGTGACGGACCGGTTCGCAAACCTGGGGACTTTGGTGCAGGCTGGAACAGGTTCGAGCACACAGGCTCTGCCGATTGTTCGGCTATCGCAAGACGATTTGTTCCGGCTGGTGATCCCGGTGCCCGAGTCTTACGTGCAATTCATACGAGTGGGCGATCCGGTGGACGTTCGCGTTCCATCGTTGAATCGGACGTTTCCGGGCAAAGTGGCGCGTTTCTCGGTGGACGTACGAGAGGACACGCGCACGATGCACACGGAAGTGGATGTGAAAAATCCGGATCGAGTTCTGGTCCCCGGACTTTATGCGGAAGCCGATCTGACGCTCGAACACCGCACAGACATACCTGCAATTCCTCTGCAAGCGATTAACCACGAGGCAGACAAGACCACGGTCTTCGTTGTGAACAATCAAGACGTGATTGTCGATCAGCCGGTGACGCTTGGACTACAAACGGCAACCGATGCGGAAATCGTCTCGGGCTTACAGGAAGGGCAACAAGTTGTCGTAAGCGACCGCGCCGGACTGAAAGCCGGGGAGAAGGTCGTGCCCCAGCAGGTTCAGATTCTGCAATACCACGACAACAATCAGGATTAATCGGGCGGCTTTCAAGCCGCTATGAACGGTTGGACAATGTCACGTTTTTCAATACGGAATCCATATTTCATCATCGTCATCTGTCTGGCACTGATGGTTATCGGTGTCACGAGCTTGTTGCGGATGCCGATCGACCTGTTTCCCACGATCAACCTTCCCGAAGTTGTGGTCGCGACCTTCTATTCGGGCATGCCTCCGCAGGATATTGAGACGGACATCACCGATCCGCTCGAGCGGTTCTTCACGCTGGCCAGCGGAATTGATCACATGGAATCGCGATCACTGTTGGGCGTGAGCATCATCAAGGTGTATTTCCAACCGGGAACGAGCGCGGACGCGGATGTGACCGAGCTCTCGAATCTGGCACTGGCGGACTTGAAGCGGCTTCCGCCGGGAACGCTGCCGCCCGTCGTGTTGAAGTTTGACGCGTCCAGCCTTCCGGTTTGTCTCGTAACGCTCAAGGGGCAGGGACTGAACCAGACGCAGTTGCATGACATTGGCCAGTTCACCATACGCAACCAGATTGCGGTGGTGAAGGGGGCAGAAATTCCTCCGCCGTTTGGAGGAAAGTATCGCCAGATCATGGTGTACGTCGATCCGTACAAACTGGCATCACGGCAACTGAGTCCGATGGACGTGGTGAAGGCGGTAAATGGATCGAACCTGATTCTGCCCGCCGGCGACGTCAAGATGGGGGCGTTCGACTATTACGTTTACTCGAACAGCTTGGTCAACAACATGGACCAACTGGGCAAAGTGCCGGTCAAAACCGTGGGAAACTCCTGGGTCACGGTGGACGATCTGGGCAAGGCGGAGGACGCAAATCAGATCCAGTACAACCTGGTGCGCGTGGACGGGCAGCGCTCGGTATATCTGCCGATCATGAAGCAGGGCGGCGATACGAACACGATTCAGGTCGTGGATGGAATCCGCGACATGATCAAGCACCTGTTCGATATTCCGAAGCAACTTGTGGCGACGGTCGTGTTCGATCAGTCGGCGTTCGTGAAGGAAGCGATTGCGACTTTGCTGCACGAGGGCTTGATCGGATTGCTGCTCACGAGCTTGATGATTTTGATTTTCCTGGGCAGCGTGCGAGCGACGTCGGCGGTGTTTCTGTCGATTCCGCTATCGGCTCTGGCGACGTTCGTCGTGCTGTACCTGATGGATAGCACGATCAACACGATGATTCTGGGTGGGCTGGCGCTTGCGTTTTCGCGCGTAATCGACAACTCCGTCATCTCGCTGGAGAACATCTATCGACATCTGGAGTTGGGCGCCGAACCGACACATGCGGCCGAGATTGGCGGCGCGGAAGTGAATCTGGCGGTTCTGGCCGCGACGTTGACCACGGTGGTCGTGTTCTTCCCGGTCACATTCCTGTATGGCGTCAGCAAATTTCTTTTCACCGCGCTGGCGCTGGCAGTCGTCATCTCGCTGTTCGCTTCCTATCTGGTCGCGATGACCGTGATCCCGCTGTTCTGTTCGCGGTTCCTGAAAGCGGTGCCGCATAGCGGCGGACCAGGCGAGGCCGATGTGCACGCGACGGGGGGCGGGGGTTCGTGGTGGGACCGGTTCAACGCAGGCTTCAACCGAATGTTCATCCACGTTCTCGACTTCTATGAACTCTGGGTGCGCAAGGCGGTGCAGCGTCCGGCGTTGACGGTGGCATTGCTCAGCGGAGCATTCATCTTGAGCCTGGCGATTTATCCGTTCCTCGGGTTGGCGTTCTTTCCGCAGACCGATGCCGGGCAGTTCACGATCAACTTAAAGGTTCCAACTGGGACTCGGATTGAAGTTACCGAGCAGTATGTGGCGAAGGTGGAAGACCTGATCCGGCACACCGTCGACGCGAAAGATCTGAAGATGGTGGTGTCCAACATCGGTGTCGTGCCGGACTTCTCGTCTCTGTATACGACCAACGCCGGACCGTACACCGCGACGATCCAAGTGGCGCTGCAGGATGATCACAGCAAGAGCAGTTTTTGGTACATGGACAAAGTCGAGAAGGAAATGGCGCAGAACTATCCGGAGATTCGGACGTTTTTCTCGAGCGGCTCGATGGTGGACGCGGTGCTGAACATGGGCATGCCGGCCCCGATTGATGTGCAGGTGAGCAGTCCGTCGCTGCACCAGATTTACGGAGTGGCGCAGAACCTGGCAAGCCAGATTCGAGGATTGCCGGGAGTTGGAGAAGTTTATATCCCGCAGGATTTGAATTATCCGGCGCTCCGGTTGGATGTGGATCGCGTGCATGCGGCGGAGTTGGGGCTGACGCAGAAAGATGTCGTCGATAACGTGATCACAGCCCTGAACTCGAACTACATGATCGCACCGAATTACTGGGTCGACCGCCAGAGTGGCAACGACTATTACCTGACGGTGCAGTATTTCGAGAAGGGCCGGCCGGCCATTCACGATTTCACCGACCTCACGAATATTCCACTCCGCGCACCGAACCTGCCGCAGCCGACGACGCTCGACACAGTCGTGAAACTGGACAATGTGCAGACTCCGACGGAAGTGGACCACTATCAGATCCAGCGCGTCACGGATGTGTATGTGACTCCGGCATCGGAAGATCTTGGCAAGGTGTCGGACGAAGTTGCCTCGCTGATTCCGAAGCTAAAGGTTCCGGAGAACGTGCGTATCAACATTCGGGGAATGGTGCAGGGCATGAACGCATCATTCAAGAGCTTCGCGATTGGATTGTCACTCTCGGTGATTCTGCTCTACCTGATTCTGGTGGCGCAGTTCAAATCATTCAAAGATCCGTTCCTGATCATGCTGGCGATTCCGATGGGATTCATAGGAGTGCTGATCATTCTTCCTCTAACGGGCACAACACTCAACGTGATGTCGCTGATGGGAGTGCTGATGCTGGTCGGCATCTCGGCTTCGAACAGCATTCTGATTGTCGAATTCGCACATCGCCTGGAGGAACAAGGGAAATCAGTGGAAGAAGCGGTGATCACGTCATGCCGAGTGCGGTTGCGCCCGATTCTGATGACGTCGCTGGCCACGATCATTGGCATGGTGCCAATGGCTTTGAAACTCGGCACGGGCAGCGAGCAATACGCTCCGCTGGCGCGCGCCATCATCGGCGGGCTGACGGTTTCGGTTGTGCTGACGGTCTTCATCGTGCCGGCGGCCTATCTGATGGTGTATAAGAATCGGCCGGCGCCGGTTCCAGCGGCAGAGTAAAAGAGGCGTTTTGCAGTTGGATCGCCACGAGGACGAACAGAGTTAAATGCCCAGATTTTCGATTCGCAATCCGTTCTTCATCATCGTCGTTTGCCTGGTGTTGCTGGTAATCGGCGTGACCAGCCTCGTGCGGATGCCGGTGGATCTGTTTCCGTCGATCAATTTGCCAGAGGTAGTAGTCGCGACATTCTATTCGGGCATGCCTCCGCAAGATATCGAGACGGACATCACCGATCCTCTGGAGCGGTTCTTTACTCTGGCCAGCGGAATCGACCACATGGAGTCGCGCTCGCTGCTGGGCGTGAGCATTATCCGCGTATATTTCCAGCCTGGAACGGACGCGGATGCAGACGTGACCGAGCTTTCCAACCTTGCGCTGGCCGATCTGAAACGCCTGCCTCCCGGAACTCTTCCTCCGGTCGTGCTGAAGTTTGACGCTTCGAGCTTGCCTGTGGCGCTGGTCACGGTGAAGGGCGAAGGTCTCAACGAGACGCAACTTCACGACTACGCCCAATTCCAGATTCGAAATCAGATTGCGGTCGTTCCGGGCGCGGAAATTCCTCCACCGTTTGGCGGGAAGTATCGTCAGATCATGGTGTACGTCGATCCGTACAAGCTGGCATCGCGACAGTTGAGTCCGATGGATGTTGTGAGCGCGGTGAACGCCTCGAACCTGATTCTGCCAGCCGGAGATGTCAAGATTGGGTCGGACGACTATTACGTCTATTCCAACAGCCTTGTCGACAACATGAAGCAGTTGGGAGACGTGCCGGTAAAGACCAAGGGCACGTCGTGGGTCTCAGTCGACGATTTGGGTAAGGCGGAGGACGCGAACCAGATCCAGTACAACGTGGTGCGCGTGGATGGTCAGCGGTCCTGCTACATCCCGATCATGAAGCAGGGTGGAGACACGAACACGATCGACGTCGTGAACGGCGTGCGGAAACTGGTCGGACATCTTTACGACATTCCCAAGCAGATGAAGGCGACGGTCGTATTCGACCAATCGGTATATGTGAAGGAAGCGTTGAAAACGGTGCTGCACGAAGGAGTCATTGGATTGGTGCTGACCAGTCTGATGATTCTGATTTTTCTCGGCAGCGTCCGCGCGACAACCGCGGTGCTGTTGTCGATTCCGCTGTCGGCGCTGGCTACGTTCGTGGTGCTCTACATGTGGGGCAGCACGGTCAACACGATGATCCTGGCCGGTCTGGCGCTGGCGTTCTCGCGCGTCATCGACAATTCCGTCATTTCATTGGAGAACATCTATCGCCATCTGGAGATGGGCGCTGCGCCGATGGTCGCTGCCGAAATCGGCGGAGCCGAAGTGAACCTGGCGGTGCTGGCGGCGACGCTGGTCGACGTGGTGGATTTCTTTCCGGTCACCTTCTTATACGGAGTCAGCAAGTTTCTTTTCTCGGCTCTGGCGCTGGCTTTTTGTTTGTCGCTGCTGGCATCGTTCGTCGTGGCGATGACGGTGATTCCGTTGTTCTGTTCGCGGTTCCTGAAGGCGGTGCCGCACAGCGCGGGGCACGGACACAATGAAAGAGGAGAGTACGAGGTCGAACCCGTTCAAGCCACGGACCATTCCTGGTGGGACCGGTTCAACGCGGCATTCAATCGGATGTTCAACCGCATCCTCGACTTTTATGAAGTGTGGGTGCGAAAAGCAGTCCAGCGGCCGGCTCTAACCGTTGCGGTGCTAAGCGCAGTGTTCCTGGCGAGCGTCGCGATCTACCCGCTGCTGGGGTTGGCGTTTTTTCCACAGACGGATGCCGGACAGTTCACCATCAACTTAAAAGTTCCGACCGGGACTCGCATTGAAGTCACCGAGCAGTATGTGGCGAAAGTCGAGGATCTGATCCGGAATGCCATCGACAAGAACGATCTGAAGATGGTGGTGTCGAATATCGGCGTGGTTCCGGATTTCTCCTCCTTGTATACGACGAATGCCGGCCCGTATACGGCAACCGTGCAGGTGGCGCTGAAGGACGATCACAAGAAGAGCAGTTTCTTTTACATGGATCGGGTCGAGAAGGACATGGCGAAGGATTATCCGGAGATCCGGACATTCTTCTCGAGCGGATCGATGGTGGATGCAGTGCTGAACATGGGCATGCCGGCGCCGATCGACGTGCAGGTGAGCAGTCCGTCGCTGCACCAGATTTACGGAGTGGCGCAGAACTTGGCGAGCAAGTTTCAAGGGTTGCCGGGAGTCGGAGAAGTTTATATCCCACAGGATCTGAATTACCCGGCCCTGCGTCTGGATGTGGACCGGGTGCATGCGGCAGAGCTGGGGCTTACGCAGAAAGACGTCGTGGACAACGTAATTACGGCGCTGAATTCAAATTACATGATCGCGCCGAACTATTGGGTAGACCGGAGGAGCGGAAACGACTACTACCTGACGGTCCAGTATTTCGAACATGGGCGCGCCGCGATTCACAACATGACTGACCTGGGACAGATTCCGCTGCGCGGCCAGAAGCCGACGAACGTCGCGATGAATTGTGGTCCGACGATGGTCAAGCCGGAAGACTACAAAACTGTCGCATCGACCAACACTCCGAAACCGTCCTGGGCTTGCGGAGAGGCGATGCCAGATCCGAAGACAGTGCCGATGCCGCAACTGAATACGGATGGACGCCCCATAACCGTTCTTGACAATGTCGTGACCGCAAAGTTCATTCAGACGCCGACGGAGGTCGACCATTACCAGATTCAGCGCGTGACGGATGTTTACGTCACGCCATCCGGCGAAGACCTGGGCCGGGTCCGGGAAGAGATTCAGAAGATCGTGGGCGACGCGCATATTCCTTCGAACGTGCGGGTCAATCTCCGCGGGATGGTGGAAGGGATGCAGGCCTCGTTCACGAGCTTTGGGCTCGGATTCCTGCTGTCGTTCGTTCTGCTGTTCCTGATCTTGACGGCGCAGTTCAAGTCGTTCATCGATCCATTGCTGATCATGCTGGCGATTCCGATGGGCTTCGTGGGAGTGCTGTTGATTCTTCCGATGACGCACAGCACCCTGAACGTGATGTCGCTGATGGGAGTGCTGATGCTGGTCGGCATCGCGGATTCGAACAGCATTCTGATTGTCGATTTCGCGCACAACCTGGAGAGTCAGGGACTTTCGCCGGTAGACGCGGTGATTACCGCGTGCCGCGTGAGACTGCGCCCCATCTTGATGACGTCGCTGGCGACGATCATCGGAATGATTCCGATGGCGTTGAAGATGGGGACGGGAGCGGAACAGTATGCGCCGATGGCGCGTGCCATTATCGGGGGATTGACGTCATCGGTTGTGCTCACAATTTTCATCGTGCCGGCTGCATACCTGCTGGTTTATGGCAGGCGGAACCGGCAGACCGCACTTACATCGCCCGCTGAACCCGCATAGGAGGCTGGATCTCGAAGCGGACGAGATACGTATAGGGCGATGGATTTCTTCGGAAGGTGAACGGATGACGAGAGTCACAATTTTGTTGTGTGCGCCAGTGTTGTTGTGTTCGTTGGCCGGGGTCTCCACGGCACAGACGAGCGATCCAGTTGTACAGGAACATTTGCCCTCTGCACCGGAACCGCGGACGGAACAAAAATCCGGCGGATTTGCGAAACCTTCGGGCGTGCAGGTAGCGATGGCCGTCGGCGCTCAAGGGCAGGATCAGTCGCAAATGGGGAATCCGATGCCTGGCCAGAAAATTCAACCTCCAGCGAACGGCACGATGCGGTTGACCCGGAAGCAGGCGGAACAAATCGCGCTGAAGAATAATCCGCGGATCAGCCTGGGGCGTCTGCTCGCACTGGCGGAACACCAGGTCTACCGCGAGACGAGGTCGCAGGAACTGCCGACGTTCACCGGGGACATCACAGCCAGCACTGCGAATGAGGGAAGCCGTATCGGGGCGGGCGGACTCAACGCTCCGAGGTTACTGGACCACGCGGGTGCAGGAGTGACACTGAGCCAGTTGCTTACAGATTTCGGCCGGACGGTGAATCTGGTTTCTTCTTCCAAGCTCCGTGAAAAGGCGCAACAGGCGAACGCGCTGGCGACGACGGAAGACATTATTCTCGCGACCGATCAGGCGTTCTATAACGCGCTTGAAGCGCAGGCACTCTTGCAGGTTGCGCAGCAGACGGTAACCACGCGTGGTTCGGTGGAACACCAGGTCGATGAATTAACCAGGAGCAAGCTGAAATCCACGCTGGACTTGACTTTTGCGCAGGTGAATCTTTCACAAGCCAAGCTGCTGTTGCTTGATGCACAGAATAATGTGGATTCGACGATCGCAGCCTTGACGGCAGTTTTGGGCTTCGAAAAGCAGGTCAATTACGAATTAGTTGAACAAAATGCACAGGTGCCAGCTCCTCCTCCGGATGTGGACGTGATGATCAATACAGCGATGCAGCAGCGGCCCGATCTGCAGGCGTATACGTACGATCAACAGGCGGCAGAGAAATACAGGAAAGCGCAGCGGGATCTTTTGTTTCCGACAGTGAGTGCGCTCGGTATGGCAGGCGGAACCCCCGTGAGGCCGGACTGCTTTGGTGGATGTTTCCCGAACTATTTCGTATCGAGTTGGTATGGAGCGATTGGGGTGAACATGAGCATCCCGATCTTCAACGGCTTCCTGTACAGTTCGCAGGCCTCGGAGGCGAAATTCCGGGCGCAGGCGGCAGCGGAGAATACGCGGGATCTGCGGGATCGCGTAGTGCGCGACGTTAGGACAGCCTGGCTGGGTGCGAACACTTCATTCCAACGCGTTGGAGTCGCGGAGGAACTTTCGAAGCAGGCCGACTTGAGTCTCACCCTGGCAAAGCAGCGATATCAATTGGGGCTGGGATCGATCGTGGAGTTAAGTCAGGCGCAACTGCAGCAGACCGACGCGGCGATTGGGTACGTCAACGCGCAATATCAGTACCGTCTGTCGCTCTCGACTTTGAACTTTGAAATTGGAGTGCAGCCCTGAGATTTTAAGCGGGCGCAAATTGGAAATCAGGTTGGGCGGAAGCGGGTTCTTACAACGGGCGTTCGCAGTTCATGAGAAGAAGTAGAAAACATAAAAGCGCATCATTCACGACGCTTCGAGGAATCCTGCTTTCGATCTCGATCGGGGCATTCTTTGTCCTCATCTTTTTATTTGTGTATTACATGTACGTGCTGCCGATGCAGAAGTCGCTGGAATAGTGCGAACTGAGGAGTTTTTGCCTCGGGATAGCCGAGGCTGTCGCGGCGCAATAAAAAGAAAAAGGTGGCAAGCGCTCGGTGCGCATGCCACCTTTTCTGTTTTTGTTGCGAGTTGCTTACGCTCCCGCTCCTGCTGCCGCTCTGGCCAGAACCGGAGACTGCAGGGTCTCCGCGAGCCTGCCAAAGTAGAGGCGATACGAGCGGTGGATTCCGTACATCACAGGGAAGACGGCGAGGGCGAGGCCCCATCCCAAGTGAGAGCTCATCGCCTGCACCATGGATGTGACGCCGGCGCTGACAACGTAGTACGGGAACGAAAGCTGAGCGATGTTCCACCAGACCGATCCGGCTGATTTGCCTTCACTGACCGAGATGATCCCGGCGACGGGAGCCGTCTGTCCGAGGAACAGGGTTATGGTTGCCAGCACGAGTCCGAACGTCGGGGAACTCAGCTGGGAATTGCGCAACCAATCGGCATGGAAGATCAGGCTGGCCAGCGAGCTGGCGATGATCATCATGCTGAGGTTGAACGTCATATGTTGCGCATTTAGTTTCGCGCCCTTCCGCGGCCAGCACTGGACGGCGGTAGAGGCGCAGGCAACGATTGTCGCTTCGGCGATCGAGAGATTCACGACAGCCGTCAGCAGGAATGGCAAGTTCATGGACATGTTGCCATCGATGCCGGGCAACTTCACTTTCATTCTCGACGTGGCCGCTGCCAATGCAAGAACGGCGAGCGTGAGATAGACATGCGGGGTGTGGTTGGTGAAGGCAGCGTATCCCGCTATAGCCGCTGCGGCTACTGTCATTGCGCCGATGAACGTTTTGGTTTGCCGTGTGTTCGTCATGTAAATCGTCTCCTTTCTTTACGGATTCACACGGTTGTTACTGTTCATCGTCTCCGGCGTCAGAGAATGCGGTGTTCCCGTCTCCAACGGATGAGCCCCAGACTACGCTCGTAGCAGAGGCAGTTCCGGTGCTCGAACCCCAGACCACGCTGAACGCGGAGGTGGTGTTGTCGCTCCAGGGCAGCGAGCTACCCCAGACCACGGAGTTTCCGCTGACGATCGAGGTTCCCCAAACCACTGAGGTCCCCCATACGACGGAGCTTCCCCAAACCACAGAGTTGCTGGCCACGCCGGAATTTCCGTACACCAGCGAGACCGTCCGATTCTGCTGGTTGTAGACGGCGGTCGGAGACAGGGCGGCGCCGACGTTGGCCGGAGCCAGATCGGTGTTCGCCTCTGCGGACTGTACATTCAGCAGTCCGGAGCCTACCGAGAAAAGATCGTAGAAATCGATGAAGTTCATCAGCAGGTGGGGAACATACGCCGTTGTGGAGACCATTCCCATCTTGTAGGCAGTCTTCATCAGCCGGGCCTTAACCTGGTCCGGTGTCAGAGTGTTCTGTTCCTGCAACAAGATCGCGGCAGCGCCCGCAACCGCGGGAGTTGCCATGCTGGTTCCGCTGAGGGTGAAGTAATCGGAGTTGCCGTCGGTACCGGACACCAACTCATTCGGATACGAGGCTTCGAGAGTTGCACCGGGAGCCGACAGAGAAACGATGTCGTTGCCGGGGGCCATGATGTCAGGTTTCACGACGTGGTCTAAAGCCGTGGGACCTTTCGAGCTGTAGCTGGCCTTCGTCTCCGCCAAGAGCGCAGAAGAACCATTGCTCTTGGTTGCGCCAACGGTCAGCACATAAGGATCGTTGCCGGGAGCCGTGATGGTTCCGAAGCCATTGCTGCCATTGATATTGAGACGGCCGTAGTTGCCGGCGGCGACCACAACCACAATGCCGCGGTTCCAGGCCGCTTCCACTGCCTGGCAGAGAGGATCCTGCGTGTAGCTGACGGTGAATCCGCGTCCCAAGGAAAGATTAATGACGCGGATATTGTAGACATTCTGAAGGGCGATCGCCTGCTGAATGGCCGCGATCACCGTGCTGTCGCTGCCGGCGCCATTGGCATCGAGCGCGCGCAGGTCGATGAGATTTGCGCCAGGGGCGACGCCTTCATACTGCCCGCCCGACAGCGATCCGTTGCCGGCGATAATTCCGGCGACGTGCGTACCGTGACCGTAAAGGTCCCAGTTCGCGCCGCTGGAGTTTGTGGTCGGAGTTCCGGTGAAGTCCTGGTGATAGACCACGCGGGAAGTTCCGTCTGGGTTGTGCAGATCCGGATGGCTGTCGTTGATGCCGCTATCGATCACGGCAACGCCGATGCCGGCGCCGGTGAATCCGGAATTCCATGCGGTGCTGGTGCCGATTGCGCCGTTGGTGAGATCGTCCGCGACGTTCATCGGATGGTCGATGGTGACCGTCGCAATCTCAGGATCGGCTTCCAGCGCGGGCAGAGCGCTCACCGGAATGGTGAAGGCCGCGCCCTTGATCATGTGCAGTTTGGAGCGAAGGAGGCCGCCGCGATTCCGCATCGTGGCATAGTGCATAGCGGTCGGAACCTCACGGTAGGTCACGATGACCTTGACCGTCTGTCCTTTCGCCGTGCCTTGCTTCGCTTTCGCAAGCATTCCCGAAAGTTCGGGAGCGATGCGTGTGAACCTGCCGGTTGTGTTGGCCGCGGGATTGACCCAGCGCTGGCCAAATGCCATACCCGTGGTAAGCGCCAGCACGATCATGAGGCGCTTGCCCCACGCTGCACTGTGCCGTTCTCCTCGCCCGGGTTTCTGTGGCTTACGTGTACGGATCATAAATCTCACCCTTTCTTGAATGGGGGGAAAGATCAAACTCGTACCCACAGGCTGTGTTGCATGCGAGCCACCAATGTTGAGCTTGTAAGTTATTGAATTTGCTGGAGATTTTCGGTGGTTTCGATGCCGAAGTGGGCCAGTCTGTCCCACGCAGGTGGGCATGAGACAGTTTGTCTCGCGATTGCTCGAGATGACATCGGTGCTTGCGCGAGGTGACGGGAAGTTTTTGGAGTTACGGCTCGAAAAATACTGAAGCGGCTACAGGCTCGCTGCTGCGGCTCGGCTCGCTTCGGCTCTTTGCGGCATCTTGGGCATGGCTGCGATCAGGCGTTGCGTGTACTCGTGCTGGGGGCGGAGCAGGACTTGATCGGTGGAACCGGTCTCGACGATGTGGCCCTGATGGAGAATCGCGACGCGGTCGCAGATCGTGGCGACGGAAGCCAGGTCGTGAGAGATGTAGAGCATCGACATGCCTGAGTTGCGGTTCAGTTTGCGGAAGAGCGTCAGAATTTCCGATTGCGTGATGACGTCTAAGGCGCTGGTGGCTTCGTCGGCGATCAGCAACGCTGGGCGATGGATGACGGCCATCGCTATCAAGACTCGCTGGGCCTGGCCTACGCTCATCTGAGATGGATATTTGCGCAGGAATTCTTCGGACGACGGCAGGCTGACGCTCTCCAGAGCCGCGCGGATCGCCTGATCGCAGTCGGCCTTCGATCCGGAGGCGTGGGCGCGCCAGGTCTCGCGGAGTTGGGTTCGAATCTTGAGCGCGGGATTCAGGGATGACTGAGGGCTTTGGAGGACGAGGGCGATCTTGCGTCCGCGGAGTTCGCGCATTTCGGATTCTCGCAGAGTGACAAGATCGCGGAACTCGAATTCGATGGCACCCTCCACGGTCGCGCGCTTGTGGTCGAGCAGTCCGAGAATTGTCATGGCTAGAGTGCTTTTTCCCGAACCACTCTGGCCGATGAGCCCGAGCACTTCGCCGCGGCGAACCTCTAATTCGACCTCGCTCAGCACTGGCGGCTTGTTGCCGTACCGAACCGTGACACCCGCGGAGAGGAGAACGTCTTTCTTGCGTTCCTGCATGCCGGGAGCGCCGCTGTGATGAATATTCCGCATTTTCCCTTACTTCACCGAGAGACGTTCGATATTCCAATACGTCTGGGGAACGAGAATGACCGGACTCGCTCCCTGCACGCGAGGAGAGACTGCCGACAAGGCGTTGCGGTTCACCAGGTAGATAAACGGCTGTTCTTCGATGGCGATCTCCTGCACGCGATCGAAGGCTTCCTTCCGCTTTTTCGCGTCGGCGGACGATGCCTGAATCCGCATCAGGCGGTCAATCTCGGCTTCCCACGAGGATTCCGGAGTTTTCTCCTGAGGATTCCACTGGTGGTTCTCCGAGGAACTGAGCCAGACGTTCATCTGCTCGTTGGGATCGAGGCCGACGTTCGTGAGCCCGAGCAGAATCGCCTCGTAGTCAAAGCTTTGAGTCATGCGGGCGATGAGGGAAGGGAAATCGAGAGTCACGACATTCACGTGAATGCCGATCTTCTGCAGGTCTTCCTGAATCATGGTGGCCATGCGCTCGCGGTATTTGTTTCCGGCATTGGTGATGATCGAGAACTCGACGACATTGCCGTCTTTATCTTTGAGTGTGCCGTTCTCCATGCGGAAACCCTGACTCTGGAGGGCTTTCAGCGCGGTGTCAGAGGAATAGACCTCGGGTTTCAGCTTGGCGTTGAACCAGAACTTGTTGGCGGGAGAGATCGGGCCGATGGCGGGCTGCGCGTGTCCACGAAAAACGACGCGGGCAAGGTCATTACGATTGATCGCTTGCGAAACGGCGCGGCGGAAAACGGCCGAGCGGAACCACGATTTTTTATATGCAGGTAAAGGCGACTTGGCGACTTCGTTGAACCACATCTGCTCACTGTCGAGGGACGGCCCCGCGTCGTGAACGACCTGTGGCGAGGTTGTAGCGAGCCGGTCGTAGTATTCGCTGTCGAGCGTGTTGATCAGGTCGATCTCGTTGCGCTTGAAGCGGAGCATCTCGACATCGCGGTTGGGCTGAATGTCGAGGCGGATCGAATCGAGATAGGGTAGCTTCCGGCCTTGCGCGTCGGTTTTCCAATAGTTTGGATTCCGATTCAGAAGCAGAGTCGCTCCGGGCTTGTAGTCGGCCACCATGAATGGACCGAGCACGGCCATTTCTTTCTTGGGCGAGTGCGCCGATTCGATCGCAACCTGGTCGAACTGGCGATCGAGGCCCGCAACCGGTGCCGGGAATGTGATAGAAATCTGGGTCGGAGAAATCACTTTCGTCTCTACATTGCCGGGTCCGGAACGGAAAGAATCTCCGGTCGGAGAATGCAGTGACGGATCCATGAGCTGCTGGACGGTGTAGGCGACGTCGTCGGCAGAAAATGGCGTGCCGTCAGAGAAGAATATTCCGCTGCGAAGTTTGAACGTGATCTGCCGGCCATCCTTCGAAACTTTCCACGATTGCGCGAGCTCTGGCTCCAGGACCTGCGTCTGGCGATTCATGCGCAGCAGGACTCCGCCTGTCAGGTAACGCACCGCGACGGAGGCGTCATCCTCGACCTTCAACGGATCAAAGGTCTTGGGCTCGGAACGAAGACAGAACCTCAACTGGCCCTGCGCCAGCGCGTTGCCGGCGAGAAGACCGAGGCACAATATGAATGCCGCTATGGTTTTTCCGCACTTTTTGGCTGTCACTGCAAACCGTCCTCAAGTGGCTACGCGGCCACTTCTTCCTGCTTCGAAAGCACCAGCTGAAATGACGTAACCACGAGTATCAGCAGAACGAGGGGCACGAACTTCCAAGGTTCGTCCCCGACCGAGACCATTCCTTCCAGTTCCCGCAGCAGGCTTCCCCACGAGGGCATCGGCTCCGCCACGCCGAGGCCGAGAATGCCAAGATTCGCCTCGCTCAAAATGAACGCGGGAATCGATATCCAAAACTGCGCGTACAACACCGGCTTCAAGTTCGGCAGCACGTGGATCCAGAACAGCCGCATGCCGCGGATGCCAGAGGCTCGCGCTTGACGCACGAAATCTGAATCGCGCACGGAGCCTGCGGTCGAACACAGCACACGCGCAGCACTCGTCCAGCCGAGCAGACCCAAAATCAGAAACGTCACCAGCACCGAAACCAGGGGAGAGACATTCAACGGCATCAGCGCACGAACCGTGATCAGCAAAAACAGCCACGGCAGAGACAGAAAAAGGTCGGTTACCGCCATCGCTGACTTCGCCCACGCTCCTCCGAGATAACCCGCCAAACCGCCGATGAGCGCAGCCATCAGCGTCGAGAGCAAAGCGGCAGCCGGAGCGAGCAAGAGCGAAATCCGTGTGCCATACAAAACTCGAGCGAAACGGTCGCGACCGATGTCGTCCGTGCCGAGCCAATGCGCACGCGACGGAGCCGCGTCTGGCGCGTCGCGGTATTCCTTGGCGTATCCCGCCGGAGCAACCCAGTTCGCCGCCAGAGACACTCCGACGACGAGCAGCAGAACCGCACACGCCACCCTGCGCCAGATCGTCATGCTTCCTGGCCTCGAAGCATATGTCCGATTACATCGGCACCGGAGTTTGCCAGCAAGGTTACCAATGTCACCAGGATCGTGATGTTCATGAGCAATGGGAGATCGCGGGCGAGGGCGGCTTGCCATGCGAGTTGTCCGACGCCAGCCAGTCCGCAGAGAGCTTCGACAGGAATGGCGGCACCGATTGCGAGGCTGACGGAAACTCCAGCTACGGCGAGCAGCTGCGGCCCAGCTACCGGCAGAACATGCCAAAAGAGAATCCGAAGTTCGCCCAAGCCTTTGGCGCGCGCCGTGATGATGTGAGGAAGGCTATAGGCCTTGGCGAGGAGATTGCGCGCGTAACGGTAATCGTGCGGCGCGACAATCAGAGCGATGGCGAGGGCTCCGGGAACATTCCACAGCACGGAGAGCAGTGCCAGGACGGCTGCGGGAAGACAGAGCAACGTTCCGGTAACGAGCGTTGCGGCGGCATCGTAGGCGAAGAATCGCAGCCATGCAGCGGTCAGCGCGAGGGCCAGAGCTGAGGACCAGCTCAGGAGCAAGGCAAAACCAATCATTCGGAGCGTGAGCGGCAATCTTTGCCGCAGCAGCGTTGTTACTGGCTGTCCCAGCGAAAGCGATGTGCCAAGATCGCCGTGCATCGCGCGTTGCAGGGAATGAAAATAGAAATGGAGAATGTTGTTTTCGGCGACACGCGCCTGACGCAGTGATTCGATGCTCTGCGAATTCAGGTGAGGATCGAGTTGGGCTTCATCGACGTCGAACCCCGGAGCGAACCGTACGAGCACCGCGGAGAGTAAGCCGCCGAGCAAAACGACGGCGATGATCATCAATCCATGCCGCGCAATTCTCCGCCCCAGCATGGTCCATGGTCTCCTATTTCGCCGAAGCTCCCAGCGATTGGTTGTCCTCGCGTGCCGCTGCTTCGGCGTGGTGGACCTGTTTCATGGAGTACATGCGGCGGTCAGCCTCGGCCAGCAGCTTCTCGACGTCGGTTCCATCTTGCGGACAGAACGACATGCCGACACTCAAAGTGATAAGGTCGCGTCCGCAGACGTGGCGTCCGGATTCGATCGCGGCCTGATTGAGACGCTCCGCCTTTTCGCGGGCGGCTTCGGCAGTCAGCCCGGGTGCGGTGATGACGAATTCGTCGCCTCCCATGCGAGCGACGTAGTCGTAACCGCGGCAGACATCTTTTAATCGTGCCGTGAACTCGCGCAGCAGTTTGTCGCCTTCGAGGTGGCCGAAGGAGTCGTTGATCTGCTTAAAGCCGTCGATATCGCAGACCAGGACAGCGAGAGACGTCTTCATGCGGCGGCAGCGCGCGACTTCCTGCGCCAGATGAACGAACAGGGAGCGCGCATTCGGCAAGCCGGTCAGATAATCGGTTGTCGCCGAACTTTCTGCCTGCTGATATTTAAGAGCGTTCTCGACGGACAGCGCGACTTTTGAGGCGACTGCGAGCAGAATTCTCAGGTGATCTGGCGTGAACGCGTCGCGAGCAGCCTGGTACATCGCCAAGACTCCGACCACTCCGTTGAGGCCTTCCAGAGGTACAACGAGCGCGGATTGCAGCGTTGTTTGCTTGCCCGGATCAATGACGTATCCCGCTTCGACTTGCGGATTCGCGTTCATGATGGGCTTGGAGTTTTCGGCCACCCAGCCGCAGAGGCCTTCGCCGACCCTGACTTTCAAAGAAGAGAGAGCGCGGAAATTTTCGCCGCTGACCAGCTCCGGCAGCAGCCATCCGTTGCGATTTACGAATACTGCAATCGAATCGTAGGGAATCATTCGCCGCAAGCGCATTGACAAGACAGAAAGCGTTTCGCTGAGGCTGAGCGAGACACCGAGGTCCTGGCTGAGCTCGAACATTGTCTGGGCCTCTTGGCGCGCCGAAGCGATTGACGTCAGGAAGTCTGCATCAACGGGGCCATGCGTAGGCTCGGTGCGCTCGAATCCTGCAGCAGGAGCCAAGCCGCGCTCCACGCGAACCGACCGTGAGAGACCCATGGTGGCGACGGTGTCTTCCGACATCTGCGCCATGCGCTCGAGTTCGATGTAGCGGTTTTCGAGAATCGCTACGATTTGCGGATCAAACCAGGTGCCGGATTTTTCCTTTACTTTTGCCATCGACTCGGACAGCGGCAACGCGGGGCGATATTGACGATGGGAGGCGAGAGCGTCGAGGCAATCGACAGCAGCGAGAATTCGCGCGCCGATTGGAATGTTTTCGCCGGAGAGTCCTTCGGGATACCCAGTGCCGTCCCAACGCTCATGATGCGAGCGCACGATGGGCGCAACGGGGTACGGAAAAGCCACGCGCTCGAGAATCTCTGCGCCAACTAGAGGATGGACTTTCATCTTCTCGAATTCTTCGGGAGTTAACTTGCCCGGCTTATTGATGATCTGTTCAGGAACAGCCAGCTTGCCAATATCGTGAAGCAAGGCGGCTGCACGGAGAGCTTCAATCTGTCCTTCGTCTAACTCGAGTTCTTTCGCGACTTCGACAGCGTAGGTTCGCACGCGTTGGAGATGCGTGTGGGTCGTGTGGTCTTTTGCTTCGATCGCGAGAGCCAGGGCTTCAATCGTCCGCATGTTCAGCGAGGCGATTTGTTC
>Ga0070735_10001907_pt1 | contig 19357 bp, 9 predicted proteins | sample Coa_R1_FD_66443 | JGI IMG/M metagenome (GOLD analysis project Ga0070735, IMG submission 66443) | Surface soil microbial communities from Centralia Pennsylvania, which are recovering from an underground coalmine fire - Coalmine... | ecosystem: Environmental > Terrestrial > Soil > Unclassified ... | reverse complement strand
ACATGAAAAAGACGGTAATCCTCCTCCTCGTATCTTGCGGAGCGGTTTGCGCTGCCTTTGCACAGTCAACGTTCGGCAGCATCCGAGGTACCGTCACCGATGTGACGGGCGCCATCGTCGTCGACGCAACGATCAGTGCTCAATCATTAGATGACAATGTGGAGCGTAAGACCAGCTCCAGCGTATCTGGAGAATACATTGTGGAAAACCTGAAGCCCGGGCACTACAAGATCACCGCGCATCACGATGGATTCAGGGATGTAGTTGCGTCCTCTGTAGCGTTGGATGCACGTCAGGAACTACGACTTCCATTCGTATTGTCGGTTGCGGCCACGACAACTTCAGTCGAAGTCAGTGCAGGCGGCGAACAAGTAAATACTGAGAACGCGACTATCGGCGACACAGTCCTAAACGAAGATGTTACACAACTTCCAATGAACTCCAGAGCTGTTTCTAGCAGTCCGCTGGCGAACCTTGCGGTTTCTCCCAGCGTTGTTACCGACAGCCAGGGCAATATCTCGGTCGGCGGCGCCACCGCTGCCCAAACCGGGTTCTCGGTAGATGGGATTTCCACCGCCAACGTGCGAGCAAACGGTGCTCTTCGCGATGCCTATCCTTCCTCGGAAGGGATTTCGGAAACGAAGGTTACGGCTTTCAACAATAACGCCGAATTCGCACAGATCGGCGACGTGACATTTACCACCAAAAGCGGGACAGACGCGTGGCATGGTAGTGCGTATGAGTACTTTCAGAATGACGTGTTTGACTCCACCATTTACGGCTTTTCCACCAAGGCGCCCAAGAACTTCAACACATTTGGAGGCAGCCTCGGTGGGCCGATCGTGATTCCGGGTCTCTGGAACGGCAGAAATCGCAAGACCTACTTCTTCGCAGATTACGAAGGCAACCGGAAGACCACTTCCGCTCCCATGCTGCTGCTGGTTCCTACGCAGGCGGAACGAAATGGCAATTTGAGTGGCCTCATCGGAAGCTCAGGTGCACTCATGGACCCGTTCACCGGACAACCGTATCCGAACAACACGATTCCGGGCGGGCCAGGCAATCCCTGCGCGAACTCGATGGATTGCATCAATCCGGTCGCGACAACATTGCTAAACAACTACTACCCACTGCCAAACGCAAATCTGGGAATTGCGAACCCGGCCTATAACTATCAGACGCTGATGCCTATTCCGTCCGATTCCAACGGATGGGACGTTCGCGTCGATCAATCTCTCACCGCGAAGCAGCAGATTTACGTGCGTTATAGTTGGAAAAACGTCAACATCAGCCAGTCGGATAATGATACGGTCATTTCACCGGCAAATGCTTTTCTGCCTAACGATGAAGCACGTGAGCAAAACCGCAGCCTCACGGCCTCCTATAACTATGTTTTCAGTCCGACGCTCCTCAACGAATTTCGCTTCGGATTGACGCATTTTACCGAGAACGAAAGTTTCCCCATTCAAGGATCCAGTGCGATCAATCAGCTCGGCCTCGTCCTGAATAACGGGATCAATCTCAGTGCGCATCCGACCGGGGAAGCCTTTCCGACCTTCGCCTTCAGCGACGGTACGATCACTAACATCGGACAAGGTAGAGTTGGAACTACCATCTCGTCCAATATCCAATTTACTGACAATCTCACTCGCGTCATCCACAAGCATTCGCTTCGATTTGGATTGGATGTGCGGAGGCAGTTCTACAGTGCTCCGATGTTCTACGCACCGTCCGATGACTTCGGAGACTTCGCATTCAATGGGTCGATAACGAACTACTCGTTTGGTGACTTTCTTCTAGGCATGCCGCAGTCGTTCTTCGCAGTCACCAGTCCGCAGATCAATGCGTACTCGTGGCATTGGGGCGTGTACGGCCAAGACGAATGGCAAGTCAATCATCACCTGACGCTTAATTTCGGGCTGCGATGGGAACACCTTCCGGCGTTTGTCGAAACGCAAGGCGACTTGGCTAGCTTCGATCCGCAAATCAACAGCATTGTGGTGCCAGACAAGTTCTTTACCACTGTAGGAAGTAGCCCGCTCCTTACCATGGTTTACAACGGCGTCCTTGAATCCTTCAACGGGTGCTCCCTTCCCAATAAGAATACGGGGCTCACTTGCACCAATGTCGTTGCCGCCAGTAAAGCCGGGCTTCCGCAAGGTCTGCGGCAAACGCCCGTGCATGATTTTGACCCGCGGGTGAGTGTTGCATATCGGCCATTCAGCGATGACAAAACAGTGATTCGCGCTGGGTTTGGCCTCTTCACGGCGACTACTCTTGGCCCAATGTCATTCAACAATGCTGGCGTTGGTCTCTCCGATCTACTGAGCTTTCCGAATTCTGTAAAGAATGGCATTCCAGCATTTCAATTCCCACAAACCTCGATTCCTGGTCTGGTCTCATTGGGCGGCGGTTCTTTTGAAGAGGGAAACGATCCGCATTTCAAGGACCCAACTTCAGCGCAATGGAACTTGACGGTGGAGCGGCAAGTCACGCCGGACACGGCGGTCCGTCTCAGCTACGTGGGCCAAGGCACCTGGCATCTGCCCATCACGGTTGACCTGAACCAGATTCCTGCCAGCACAACTCCTTATGTAGCTGCGAACGGATGGGCGGATCCGCGCTCCCCCTATCAGCAGTTCGGCATGCTGATGTATGCACAGAGCATTGGAAACGCGAACTATCAGGCTGGTACGGTTGAAGTTCAACACCGCAATTCTCACGGATTGTCGTTCTTAGGCAGTTACACCTTGGCGAAAAATATAAGCAACGCACAAGGCACGGATGCACCTACCGCCTTTGGCGGCGAAGAGCCTTATGCGGTAGAAATTGCCGATCGCTTCAACCTCCGATATGACAGAGGCAACGTGGTGGGAACGCCGAGGCAACGCTTTCTCGTGAGGGGTAATTATCAATTGCCTTACGGAGCGGGACGCGCCTGGAATGGCGGAGGCAAGGTGCTCAACGGGATTCTCGGAAACTGGAATTTCAGCACGGTTACACTGTTCCAGACCGGTCAGTGGCTGACACCCACGATGAATGCAGCCCTCGATCAATCGAACACTGACCTGAACAATGAGAGATATCTAGGAGGTGCCGTGGCGCGGCCAGATTGCGTAGGGACTCCAATTCCAGCCAATCAATCGCCTCAGAATTATTACGCGATTTCTGGCTTTGCGGCTCCTCCTGTCAACGCAGGGCGATTCGGAAGCTGCGGCTTGGGAATTCTGCAAGGTCCTGGGGAGATCAATGTTAACGCAGGCCTTGCAAAAGAGTTTTCTTTCCAGGAACGTTATCACTTACGGTTCGAGGCCTCGTTTACTAACGTACTCAACCACACAAACTTCGCGCCTCCGGCATTGAACATCAGCAACTCAAGCACCTTCGGCGTATTGACTGCCGCATTGCCACAGAGTCTCGGAGGAAACCGAACCGGACAACTGGCGCTGCGGCTTGATTTTTGAGTTGTCGCAGGTCTGGGGAACTGTGGGTATTCCATGAAAAAGATTACCCAGTCGTAATTAAGAGAAACCAAAGGCACGGATCGCAATCGTTAGATCCGCAAAGGAGCCCATCGCCCGTCGACATCTGCCGGGCGTGCTGAATCTTTCCAATAGATTCAAAATTCGAGGCGGGCCTGAAACGCAATCATGCGTGGGCTGCTATCGCCACCTAGACCCACGCCGAGCAAACCAGTGGGCGGTGATGTCGTATAAGTGAGGGCTCCGAATCCTGTCTGCGTCGAGGAGTTCCCCGGGATTCCGGCCAGCAAAACGCTTGGTAATCCGAAGTTGGGATGATTGAAGAGATTGAAGAATTGTGCATCAAAGCGCAAGGTCACGTGCTCGGTCACGGGAAACCGCTTGGTGAGATAAAAATCGTTCCAGAAGAAACTTGGTCCGCGAAACTGGTTTCTTCGGCTGCCCCCGAACTGACAAGCGGCAGCAGTGTCGCCACCGTGGCAAGCGCCGGTGCTTGGATCGACTACCGATACAAAGGCGTCGGGATTAAGCCACTGAATCGTGCCGGGCTGAGTCACACTCAGATTGCAGTGACGACAATAGGGATCCACGCCCGGTACCAGGCTCGCGAACTGGGGGCCGCTGCCCTGTATGATTCCGCTGCCATTCGCCGAATAGGACGTGCCGAGAACCGAAAACGGAACTCCGCTGTGCCAGAACATGGTCCCGGAAATTTGCCAACCGTTGGCGACGTAGCCGAGAGAATGGTTGTGCACCTTCAACGGAAGGTCATAAACGTACTGCGCCGTAAGGTCGTGGCGGATGTCGTAGTCGCAATTGCCGTAGTCGCGAGACAGTTCGCCTGGCAGCGGAGACAGAATTCCGCCCGCAGAGAACTGGAGAAAGCCGCCGTTTGAGACGGTGTCGAGACAATGGCTCCAGGTATAGTTGACCTGGCCCTGAAGACCGTGGCTCACGCGCTTCATCGCAGTCAGTTGCAAGCCGTGGTAGTGGCTGTTGGCGCCGGTTGAGAACTGCGTGACTGCGCCGAAACGAGGATCAGTGGGCTGCCCATACGGGAAAGGCGCAAAGCATCCCTGGCACACTGTTTGATAGCCATTCACCTGTGTAAGGAAAGGCTGGTTCACGGCGCGGGTCCCCACGTACTGCGCCTCGATGCTGCCAGTCGTTCCGATTTGATGTTCTATCCCGAGACTCCACTCGATGAAATAGGGGGCGTGAAGCTTTCCGCTCGGCACCGCGGTCATTGCTACCGGGGGAAGACACGTTGGAGGATTTGACAGAGGAGATGCGCATGAAAGCTCTCCCTGGGCAAAGCCGGAATTGAACCTTTGATTTGCTGCGATGGTCGCATCCACGGCGCTATTGGCAACACCGGGAGCAATCGCCGTACAGCCGAGAACAGGATCACAACCCGAACTCCCCGCCTTGCCGACTGTTCCCAGCAGCCCGCCTGCATAGCTCTGTACATAAGGTGGATTGGTTCCAATCAGGTCGGCCACGGTGCCAGGCAGAATATCGCTGAACAGGCCGAATCCGCTGCGGAGTACTGTGTTGGGCTTCAATTGCCAGGCAATCGCTGTTCTTGGTTGCAGGATTGCCAGCGGCGTGGATGAGAACAAGTTTCCAAGGTGCGTCTGAATTGCGCTGCTGAGTGGTTGGTCTACTTCATGCGAGATCGAATCGAACGAACCACGAAGACGCGCTATGTGATTATGCGGGTTTAGCGGATTCGAATTAAATGTATCCCGAAGACCAAACGTCCAGGTTAGCTTCTTGCTGAGCTCCCACGTGTCCTGGGCGTAGAAATCTGCGTTCAGGAAATTGAAGGGTTCGTTCGTGTTTGTGGGAAAGACCTTTGTGGCAGTGGACGCCACTCCATAGATGAATTGATCGAGGTTCTGATATGTCACCAGGGGAACGGTTCCCTGGCCGAAATCGAAATCGTTCAGACGGAACAGTCGAATGTTGGTCCCCAATCTGATTTCGTGCGAACCATGACTCCAAGCAAGATTGTCATTGATGAAGAACCGTGAGGCTCGGCGACCTTGTACCCACGTATTGTCCAGCCCGCCTACTGTTGTAAACGGAGTCTGCCCTGTACCCACGAGCACAATGGGAAACGCGGAGAGCGTCTTCTGAAAATCTGTTGGCCCGAACAGGCTCTCATACCAGGAGAACGCCGGATTGAAGTAGTTCACCAGATTCTGGGAGAAAACGTGCGTGTAACCCGCAGCGAACGAGTACAGAGGCTGGGGAGAAGTCGCATTGAATAGCGAATTGATGGGGTCTGTATAGGCCGCTTGCAGACCTGTATCTGCCTGGAAGCGAAACCAGGCGGTATTGTTCTGGTCGATGTTGTAATCGATGCGCGCCGTCTGGACCTGTTCGTGATCGTCGCTTGAATGCGAAACGCTCTGCCGGTTCGCGCAGCTAGCGATGGGACAGCCCACGACGTCTGTCGGTGTTCCGCCGGCATTCGTATAGAGAGAGAACATATTCTGATAGAAGGGGATAAGTTGTGGCGCGGCCGGATAGCAAGACTGATTCGGTACGCAACCGGTGGTCTGGCCAGTGGCGAGTTGTCGCAAGACATAGTTTTCAAACGCCGGGCTCGGAACGATGGTCGGGGTCACGATCGGCAACGCGATCCGCACCCACTCGCTGTCAAAAAAGAAAAACAGTTTATCGTGAATAATTGGCCCGCCCAGGCTGCCGCCGAAATGATTCACGTTGGAGCGCGGCTTGTGGTTGCCCGCCGTTGCATTCGTGAAGTAGTCCGCCGCATTCAGGATCGATCCGTTCCAGAGTTCGTAGAGATTTCCGTGAAACTTGTTCGTACCAGATTTCGTGACGTAGTTGACCTGCGATGCGCCATACCTGCCTTGATCGACTGAATAGGAAAGAGTATTGACGCTCACTTCGGAGATTGAATTGAGCCCGAGAACCAGATTGGTCGACAAGCCACTGTTGAGATTTGTGAGGGGATCGTTGGTTTCCAATCCATCGACGATGTAGCCATTCGAGAGTGCCGGCAGACCGTTGAACTCTACGTTGCCGTATCCGTTCGTTCCGCCGACAAAGTCGTTGCCGCTGCCCGCTGTATTGATCAACGCTCCAGGCGCGAACTGCAGAGGATAGGTCAGGTCCCCACCCGGATTTGGCAGATCCTCCAGCGCAGGGGCATCGAGCGTTGTGGTTGTGTTTGAATTACTCGAATTGATGATCGGCGCCTGGGAACTGACTTCGACCGTTTGATTCGAGTGAGCGACCTTCAAAACGAAATTGGCCGTCTGTTTCTGGCCAAGCCCGGAAAATACGTTGGTTAACTCCTGAGGCTCGAATCCATGCGCTTCGATTTTGACGGAGTAGGTTCCCGGTTTCAGTTGAGGAAAGTTGAACCAGCCCGATTCGTTGGTTTTTGCGCTTCGTTTCAGCCCAGTTTCCTGACTGGTGATCGTAACTGCCGCTCCCGAAACGACTGCGCCGGTCGCATCAATCACCTGTCCTTGAATCGCGCTCGTAGTCTCGCCTTGTGGCCAAGCGCTCGTTGAAATCATCACGACGAGGATAAGCACGAGTGTTAGAAAAAGGAGTGAAGGGAATGCACGACGAGAGACGTATTTCCAGCCACAAGCCATCGCTTGCCTTCTTGTTCAGCGCGGGCGGTCCAGAAGAACCCTCAGAACGGTGTAGCCATGATACACCATTGGATGTTAACTATGGTAAACAGTTGGATGGGAATTATAATTTAACAACCCAGACCTTATCGGCCGCGGGTGTGCCGAGTCTGAGCTTGCGCTTCTCCGCAGTCAGGGAGAGCGTTCCATCGTAGTTACGGGCCTCGACAATGATGTGGGCGCCGGGACGGATCCCTTCCTGGTCGAAGAATTCCAACAGCTTTCGGTCGCGCTCGTACACGCTGGCCACGATCCATTTAGAGCCAGCTTCAACCTCTGTCAGCAAGCGAAGGCCCTTCCTGCGGCGCTCGGCGGGACTGCGGAGGGCGAGTCCATTTCCGTGGGGGCAGGTTTTCTTGCGTCCCAATCGCTCGATTAACTTTTTCTCAAACGCCGGCGAGACTGCGTGCTCTAACCGTTCGGCCTCGTCATGCACTTCGTACCACGCCATGCCGAAAACCTCGGAGAGCATCCGTTCAATAAGGTGATGGCGTACAATCGTGCGCTCTGCGATGGTTCGCCCTTCGGCGGTGAGTCGGATACGGCCGTCGGCTTTGACTGACACCAATCCATCATTGGTTAGGCGCTTCAATGCAAACGTAACTGCGGGCCTGGTGACATTGAGCCAATGAGCCAGAGTCGCCGGAATGACGGTTTCGCCTTCAGCCTCCGCTTCCGCGATTGCTTTCAGATAGTCTTCTTTTGAGACGGTGATCATCCGTGGACTCAAAGCCTGTTCAGTACGTGAGTGCAGTCTAACATCGGCCGGGCACCCGCAGACACCTGGCGGCAGAGGCCAGGCATCATGCATCCGGCTTTCATGGGATTCGATACCGTCAAAATGATGGGTGCGAGTCGGTGTACCCGCCGCCTCGTTGTCTGCCTTTCTGCTCGGCACTATGGCGGTTTTGTTGGTCACGTTATCGAGAACGTGCGCGCGTTTTCGCGAGTTGCTTCGGGCTGCGTGGCACGGATGCCTTGGGGATGAAAACGTCAGTGGGAAGTTTGAACCGAGTGCTCAATTTCCGCACTTGTTCTAAGGTGAGATTTCGTTGTCCAGTCATGAACATCGAAACAGCGCCTTCTGAACCAAATTGAGGAATGAGGTCGCGCTGTGTCAGATGTTGCTGTTCTATGAGAAATCGGACAATTGAAACCGGATCAGCCTTGGGCACGGAGTAATGCTCTTCCTCGTAACGTTCGACTAGCAAGGAAGGAAGGCGAGCTTTATTTCTTGAGTACCGGCACCCAGCTGATGAAGGCGGAATTGAATTTGACGGCGCGATCCTTGCGGCCAAGTCCCTGCGCTCCTACTGACAGCAAGCCCACTCTGGAAGATCGCCGTCGAAACCGCCGAACGCACGGCCGAATCCTGGCAAACGCTTGAGCACGCGGACGCATTACCGAAAGACCTGAAAGACTCCATCGGAGAGCAGATTAATTCCGTCGCCAAAATGATCACGCACTCAGCCGCAGGCTAGCTTTCGCTGTGGGTGATTAGTTTCTTGTGTCGTCCCAGCTATGCGGCACGCTGAAGAAACCGATCTGGCCCAAAAAACCCTTGACAGATTGGGCGACTGTATATACTGTGCATACACACATGTTCGTCATCTCCCAAGCTGATAAGCGTCCGATGTATCTGCAGATCATGGAACAGATGAAGCAGCGGATCGCGGTTGGAGACTGGGCTGCAGGGCAAGCGATTCCCTCCATTCGGCAGTTGGCCTCCGATATTGGGGTGAGCGTAATCACGGTGAAGCGCGCATATCTTGAGCTGGAACGCGAGGGCGTGATCGTAACGCGTCAGGGCAAGGGATGTTTCATCACTTCAGACTCCGAGGTTGGCGCTCGGATTCGCGAGCAGGAACTGGCCCAGCGTTTAGAACAAGTCGTACGAAGCGCCGCCATGATGGGACTCTCGCCGAAGAACCTGGAGAAGCGCATTCGAGCAATCTACGACCGCGTCATTGACGGCGAGAAGGAGACCGCATGATCGAGTACGCGATTGAACTCCACGGGGTGTGTAAGTCATATCGTTTTTTCGAACTGCAGAACATCGCACTGCGCCTGCATCGCGGAACCATCATGGGCCTGATTGGCCCAAATGGCGCAGGTAAGTCCACTACGATCCGCATCCTGATGGGGCTGGTCCACCAAGATCGTGGAGAGGTGCGCGTGCTCGGCCATCGCATGCCTGACGACCAGGTCGCCGCGAAATGGGACATCGGCTTCGCCTCCGAGGATATGCGCCTCTACGAACCTGTGACTCTGGGTTGGCACATCAATTTCATGAAGTCAATTTATGCCTCGTGGGACGACGCGTATGCGCAGGTGTTGCTGAAGCGTTTCGGGTTGAACGCGGAACAGAAAATCAAGGGACTGTCGCACGGTCAGCGAGTGAAAGCGGCCTTGCTGCTTGTGTTTGCGCGCCGACCGAAGCTCCTGGTGCTGGACGAGCCGACGACGGGTCTGGATCCGGTGGCGCGGCACGAAATCCTGCGCGAGTTGATGGCCGTTATGGCGGAGGAAGGGCGCAGTGTCCTGTTTTCTTCCCACAACACCCAGGATGTGGAGCAGATTTCGGACCAGATCACCTTCATTGATCGTGGGCGAATCATTGATTCGATGGACAAAGAGATTTATCTCGACCGTTGGCGGCGGTTGCGCCTGGAAGTGCCCGACGGAGTTGCGCTCCCCTCGCTGCCCGGAGTGATTGGGATTCAGCAAACCGGCCGTTTGGCGGTGGCAATTGCCAACGCATTCGAGCCTCATCTTCCGAATGTATATGAGGATTCGGGTGCACGCGTGCATGCCGTCGAAAACATGACCCTGGAGGAGATTTTTGTTGCCAACGTGGAACACAGTCGCGAGGAGGTCGAGGCATGAAGAGCAACGTGATCTTGCAAGTAATTCTGAAGGACTGGCGACAGCAGCGCCGAATGATCGTTCTTTCGCTCCTGGCTGGAGGAATCGCCCTCGCGGTCCTCCAGATGCGAGGGCAAACTCCGCTTGTACTGGGTACTGTGTTCTTTTTTATCGCGATCATGTTCTGCGCTTGCCTCCTCCCGATCACGAACATCGTGAACGAAAGAAAGAAACAAACGCTTGCATTCCTGATGAGCCTGCCGATCTCATCCTCGCGCTACGGAGCAGCGAAGCTCCTTTCGACGTTTGGGATGTTTGTGGTCCCCTGGCTGACGCTGGTAGCGGCAGCGCTGTATATGATTCTCTTCCGGCATGTTCTGCCGAATGGCGTAATTCCGATGATGCTGATCCTGGCGAATCTGCCGTTTATCGGGTTCTGTCTGATTACGGGGACGGCGCTCGTCGGAGAATCGGAGGGGTGGGGCAATGCTGCCGTTGCCGTGGTTAATTCCTCTTACTGGCTCGCCTGGTATTTGCTCGTGAGCCAGGTACCCTCGCTTTCCCATAACTGGACCAGCCCTGTGGCGGTCTGGAGTCCGGCGGTTTTCAAGATTCTAGGCGTGGAGTTCGCCATGATCTTACTCATCTTGGGCACGGCCTTGTACCTGCAGTCTCGGAAGCGCGACTTTATTTGAACTTCACCATCCCGACGAACGGTGGCTCAGCCCAAGGCCGGAGGATCAGGCCTGTGCGACACATGTGTGTGCGCCGGGATCAAAAGGCATGTAGTAGGGAATGAAAGAGTCCTACAGGAAGGGAGTAGCGAACCATCCTGATTTTGCGGCGATCGTCGAAGCGTAGACAGAGGCATCAACGGGCAGGGTATTGAGCTTCCAAAATTCGAACTCCGGGGTGCCGACTCTGTGCACACATGGGGGAAGGCAGCACACCTGGTGGCGTTGAATCGCGAGCCGCTGCGGTGACCCCGCGCAGTCGGACACCCCTGACACTCTGAGAAAATGCGTCCACGAGAATCGGGAGACCTCCGTGCAGAGACGCCCAGTTCTTCGATATTCTGCACCGAGAACGTTGATTTACAAAGTTGCCCTTTTCCGACACAGGTCGCCACTTTCCCGTTAGCGGAGCAAACAAAAACTCAGTTAGAGTACGGCAGAATAAGGAAACACAACATGGGGAAATCACGCAGTGCGGAGAGCGTATGAATCGAAGAAAGTAAACGTTCCCCACGTGTTTGGCGATTGCAAACGTGGTGAGTTTCGACGTTTAGCCCTAGTCTTAAGCTACCTTTGCAGCGACGAGCAGACTGCCTGGACGTTCGGAAGATCCCGAATACAACGCGCGATGAGTTTTTGACTCCGCTCCGGTATTACAAGTAAGAATCGATGCGGATCCATCGAGCGTTGGAAGGGGAAACACACTGTGAACGAGTTCGCTAGCAACGTCGAGCTTCATCGTCACGAACTGCTGGTCCATTGTTACCGCATGCTCGGCTCTTTGCAGGACGCCGAAGACGCGGTGCAGGAGTCCTTGCTTCGCGCCTGGCGGTATCGCGACAGCCTGAAGGAAGGTGCGCCTCTGCGCCCATGGCTCTATCGCGTGGCCACAAACGCCTGCCTCGATGCGATTGCCCGAGATCAGCGGCGCGCGGTGCTCGCGGCCCGGGCCGCGGCGGATGATGGCTGGACCGGGCAGTCGGAGGATGTCGTTTGGCTCGGTCCGATTCCGAACTCAGTACTCGAGCCGACTACGTCCCTCGCGGACACGCCGGAGGCGATGACGCTCAAGCGCGAAACCATCGAGATCGCCTTTCTGACGGTAATCCAGCTTCTCACACCGCAGCAGCGGGCCGCCTTGATTCTGTGCGACGTGTTGGACTGGTCCGCCAAGGATGCCGGTGAGTTGCTGGACCTCAGCGTCCCGGCGGTAAACAGCGCATTACAGCGCGCCCGGGCAAGGCTCCGCGAGCGTCTCCCGTCGCATAAGCCGGCCTGGCCCTCCAGTGTAGATGCCAGTGCGGCCGAGCGCGATCTGCTCAAGAAATACGTCGACGCGACGGAAACGGCGGACTTTCGCGCCTTCGCATCGATCATCCGCGAGGACGCGACCTTCCGCATGCCGCCCGAGCCGGAAGTGGCCGTGGGCCGCGAATCGATCTTCAAGGTATGGATTGAAGGAGGATTTGGCTCCGAACGATTTGGTCGCGTTCGCTGCGTTGTGACCCACGCGAACCGGCAGCCGGCGGTCGCCTGTTATAGGTGCCAGCCCGGCGATTCCACCTGGCGAGCTCTGGCGATGGACGTTCTTCGAATCGAGGACGGCTTGATTACGGAGATTGTAGGGTTCATGGCGGACAACTTCCCGGCGTTCGGGCTCCCGACGATGATGGACGAGCCGGAGGGGTTGAACCAGCGTCAAAACAACTGATTTGCTCGAGGAAAATCAAAACTTAAAAGGAAATCAAATGAGAAATGTGACCTACGCAATCAACCTCACCCTGGATGGCTGCTGCGACCATACCAAATTCAAACCTCCTGCCGATGGCGAAGTACTTGAACATTACACGCAACTCTTGCGAGATTTTGACCTGCTCGTCTATGGGCGTAAAACCTATCAATTGATGGTTCCTTATTGGCCTGATATCGCAAAAAGCCGGTCCGAGACAAAGGCGGATATCGAATTTGCACAAACCTTTGTCTCCAAGAAGAAGATTGTTTTTTCACGATCATTGGCCAGCGCTGAAGATGAAAATACGAGAATTGTTCGTACGAACCTTCGCGACGAAATAATTAAACTGAAGCAAGAACAAGGCAGAGATATTTTGGTGGGCGGTGTAGATGTTCCTTCACAATTAATCGAGCTCGGCCTGATTGACGAATATCGTTTTGTGATTATGCCAACCATTGCTGGAGAAGGCAGACGATTGATGGAGGGCGTCAGCCTGCCCCAGAACTTGCAATTGAAACTGGTTGAGTCAAAGCCGCTTAAATCAGGATGTGTCGCGCTTCGTTACTCGAAACCTTGACAGGCAGATCTACGACGCTCAGTTGCCGGTTGCCGTCGAGGCGCTTCGATCCATGGTCGATTCCAGCCAGGCACGACCTTGTCAATGTTGACTGCTATGCCGTTTTCTTCCCGGATTTCACCCGTGCCCATCTCGCCCGTTGCGCCGCCGCGATCTTTCTCCGTGCTGCCGCCGACACCGTTCGTTTTTTGCGAATTGGAACGATTTTCGATTCTGATCCTGTCCCTTGTCGGAACTTCGCCCAGCGCGCTTTCTGGGCGGATGCAATCCGGGCCCGAGCGGCGGCAGAGAGTTGTCGCTTCCCTGTTCCCTTGGCGTATGTCTGGCCGAAAGCGGCGAGTGCCGCGGTGATACCGTGAAGTTCCTTGGTTAGTCGATCTCTTTCCTTCGTCAGCAGACCTATTACTCCAGATAGATTGGACATTGAATTCCTCCTCGAACAAGATTGTACCAAGCTCGTGGGGCGATAGTTCGCTAATAACCGGATAACGTCCGATTGCTGACAAACCTCCAGTGACCGGTTCTGATCCTGATGTTGTGAGGAAATGATGATTTTTGTCTGTTACGGGATGAGTATTCCGCTCGTCGAGCGGTCGCTGGCGTGACCGATTCAGGGTAGAGGTCCGACTGCGGCGAACGCCCCGCCGAAATTATTCACCCCCTAGGTTCAGAAGTGCGGATCCCCAGGTTGGCACCGAAACCTATTGGCGGTCCAGGGGCGCTACTACTCGCACCGTATCGCAATCATCGGATCGACTTTTGAGGCGCGATGCGCAGGTATGGCGCAGGCTAATCCTGGACGACAAGCCAAGGAGAATCGTTCCGGCAAACAGAATGACGGGATCGCGCGGGTTCCCTTGTACCCACTTCGCAATGATTTTGCCCAGGGCCCAGCGAAAGGCCGACGCCTGCGAAGATTCCGGCGCCTAGGCGGCGGTGCTGCATCCCATTTCATTCCTTGGTTACGTCAATCATATTGTCATCCGCAATGCGGTCGACGAGTTTGTTGTAGGGGTCGATCCCGGCTCGGGTTGGCTCCTGGTCTACCACGATCTCGAATGTGTTCTGTTCCTGCGTCAGCTTCTTTTTCTCGAGATAAAGAGGCTGTTCTTCGTCCTTCGCGCCCTTGAAAACCCCAATCTCGATATAGTCGTTGAGCGTCATCGGGGTCTCGTTGCCATTGCCATCCGCTTTCACTTTTCGAGCCTGAACCGTGAGTGTCACTTTGAATTTATGGTCGGACGTAGGGGCAACAATCGCCGTAACAGCTTTATTGTCGTAAAGCACGATGGAGTTGAATCCATCGTCGATCAAGTACTGCAGGTTGGAGGGAGTCTGAGCGCGCAATGCTGCAACCAATAGCCGCGTATCCGGATAACCGGTGCTCTGCGCGGTTCCCGCATTGGCATATCGGTACTGCATGAGGAAGTTGTGCAGAGCAAGGTTCACCTTGTCCTCGCCGATGTAGTCGGCAAGCGTGTACATGATCTGCCCTCCCTTCTGATACCAGACATAGGGCTCGCGCTGAACCAGCGCCAAGGGCGGTTCATGGCGAACCTCCCCGCCGCGGCCGCGAAGATAAGAGTCCAGCTCGTGGCGCAGAAAGCGATGCATCTTGTCGCGTCCATACTTATGTTGCATCACCATCAGTGCCGAATATTCCGCCAAGGTTTCGGACATCATGTTCGAACCCTGCACGTTGGCGCCAATTAACTGATGCCCCCACCACTGATGAGCAAGTTCGTGCGCGGTTACGAAGTAGGTGAAGTCGATGTCGTTTTTCTTTAGAACGCGCTGGATAAAGCCGATTCCCTCGGAATAGGGAACCGTATTGGAGAACGACTGTGCGAACGTCCGGTAGCGTGGGAACTCAATGATCCGGAACTGCTGAAATTGATAAGGGCTGAAATTGATCTGATAGTAATCGAGGCCAGCCTTGGCGGAGGAGAGCATGTCCTCGAGATCGTATTCGTGTCCGGGTGTGTAATAAATCTCGAGATTGACTCCTTTATATTGGTCGCGCCGCACTGCATATCTGCCAGAAAGATATGCGTGGAAATCGGCGATCTTGGTCGCACCCATGTCGTATTCGAAGTAGTTGCGTCCGTTTTCCTGCCACTGGCGCTTGAGGTACCCAGGAGCGATCGCGATCTGGTCGGCGGAAGTGCTAACAATCGTGTGATAGCTGATCCAGTCGGACTCTTTCGTGAAGAGATTGTTTAGTGATTGCAATGCGTCTCCGCGCGGAGCCATCTCTTCCAGATCACCCAGATGTTCCTCACGGCGTCGTCGCGGATCATCAAGTTCGTAGGTCTGCTGATATCCGATCGCAGGAAAATAGCCGGAGTCGAAAAATGTGCCGTTGTACGCGAGTTCGGGTTTTTCGTTGCCGTCCCGAAAACCGCGCGGGGTCCAGCCCACGTTGAACGTCATGTTCATGCTCTCGCCGGGTGCCAGTGCCTGATCGAGTTGATAGATGGAGTAAAGATCGCGAGGGCTGGAACTGACGAGATGGAAGGGACGATCGAAGTGGACTTGAGATACAGACTGATTGGTGTCGGTCAAGTGGACCTGCAAAATCGGCTGCGAAGTTTTGTTCGTCAGCGTGTAGCGTCCCCATCCGGAAAACGAACGGTGAACCGGATCGATGTTGATCTGACTGTCGACGGCAGTCACTTTCGGGAGCAGAATATTTTCGTATTTCTTAAAGTCTCGTTCGTATGCGGCCTGAATCTGGCGGCGTTGCTTGGAATTGAGATATTCATTCAGCACGTGCGCGTTGTAGTAATACCAGCCTCCACTGCCGACGGCGACGGCCAGACCGAGGACCGCTGCCGGAGCGAGACGAGAGAAGCGAGCTGCGGCCATCCGGAAACGGGCATGACGGGAGTCTTCCGCGCCGCGCCGCGCGAATGCGATCGAAATGACCCCTAAAAATGCCGAAACGGCCACCCAGTAAGTGATGGACCAGAAGATGGCAGGCACAAAGTGCCCGTACCCGTTCATGTCGCTGTAGATGTAAGCGGGGGTACTGTCGAAGAGATAGAGTGTGTTCTCCCATCCGAAACTGTAGAGAACGGGAACCAGCACGAACACTCCGATGGCGATGCCGTGCCCGACAAACTTATTGCTGACCATCGTCTGAACAAATAAAGCGAACAGCGCGAATGCAACAGTCTGTGGCAGAACGACGATGTAAAGTTCCTTCGCGTATTGCAATAGTTCGTAATGGTAATAGCCAGAGATGGTCTGCATGATGATGCCGCAGAGCCCGGCAACCGTGAGCAGGACAATTTCGACAAATGTGATTGCGACTAGCTTTGAAAGCCAGTCGATGGTATCGCGCATGGGAAGGGAATCGTGAATACCGTCGATGTGAAGATCGCGCTCGCGCCAGATGAGTTCGGCTGCGTACAGGCCGGCGACAATCATCAGAAACAAAGTGGCGCTGCCTTCCACGGCCTGCAGCATGAGATACGTGACGGGCCAGACATTTACGTCCGCCACATAACCAGCGAAGTAGCCGTTGTTGATGCCAAATCCAATCATGAGCGCAACAATCGCCCAGAAAGGAATCTCACGGAGGATCATCCTGATGCGCAAGCGGGAGAGCGAGAAGAATTGCGCCCACGCCGTGGAACCGGAGAAAACCTGACGAACACGGGGAAGCTTTGCGGCGACCAGAGACCGCACGGTGTGTTGCTCCAGATCGTCCTGCAGCCTAGCCTTTGCGGCACGACGGCCTTGAGAGCGCGCCGTGAGCGCCTCCACGGACATTGGGAACAGCGCCCATACTGTACCCAAAGACGCGAAGCCCACCCCCAGCCACAGCAGACGGTTATAGAAGAAGACGCCCGAAGCAACGTGCGGCGACCAACTCAGAAACAGCGAATTCTTCTCCACCACCGTCCAGTAGCGCGTTACGTCGTACATCAGGATGAAGCCCACGGGATCTAGAATGCCCGACCAGAAGTGCTCGAGTGAACGGCTGGCAAAAAAAGTCGTGAGGCCAATGAGGTAGATGATGAAGAGCGCGGCTCCTTGCACATAAACGACGAAGATTTTTCGCGACAGCGCCGCGACCATAAAAAAGAGAGAGCCGAACACGAAAATCTGCACGGCGACAATAGAAAGAAACGGCTGCACGTACCACCAGAAGTGGTTTGGCGCTATGCGCGTGTGGTCGGCCCAGGGAGCAAAAGTACCCGCAAATTCCCCCAGCAGGCAACCAGAAAAAGCAAACATCGTTGCGACCAGCGATCCCGCCCAACGCCCACCTAAATAAGCAAACTTGGAGATGGGTTTTGTGAACACCATCTGGTAGGTGTCTCGCTGGAAATCGCGCAAGATCGACGTCCCGAAGATTGCCGCGATGATGATGACGCCAAACAGCGAGATAAAGACGTCGTTGTAAGACGCGGCATATGCGCCATTGAGCAGGACTTTGCCGTTGCCGGAGCCGATTGGCCCAAAGTTTTCCGAGGCGACACAAAGAAAACTGAAAAGAAACCAGGCGACAAAGTAGACGTAGGTCGAGATGCTCTTCCGCCTGAGCCGCAGTTCGAATGTGAAGAACTCCCAGAACATCTTCATGGCGTTCCTCCTACGCCTCAGCTTTTGTTCCGCGCGAAAGATTGAGGAAATAGACGTCTTCCAGATCGGAATCAACGGCGCGAAATCCCTCGCCGGGGTTAGAGTCCGAATGCACGCGTATCTCATGACGGCCACCGAGCAAGTGCGTAGAGATGATGTGCATCTGCGATTCCAGTGACCGCAGTTCGTCGTCGGTGCTGACTACCTTGCTCCAGATTTTTCCTTGGAGAGCGGCGAGGGTTTCCGCCGGAACGCCCTCCAGCAGCACTTCTCCGTTCGCGATAATCGCCATGCGCGGGCAGAGTTCGCGGACATCGTCCACGATGTGGGTGGAAAGAATTACGGTTACATCGCGACCGATCGAGCTGAGCAGATTGAGAAATCGATTGCGCTCCGTGGGGTCAAGACCTGCCGTGGGCTCATCAACAATAATGAGGCGCGGATTTCCCAGGAGAGCCTGCGCAATTCCAAAGCGCTGCTTCATTCCTCCGGAAAACGTACCCAGCGCCTTCTTACGAACCTCCCAAAGATTTGTCTGCTGTAATAAAGCGTCCACCATCTCTTTGCGCTCGCTGGAGGAGGCAATGCCTTTCATTACCGCCATGTGTTGCAGCAGGTCGAGCGCTGACATCTTCGGATAAACGCCAAACTCCTGCGGAAGGTAGCCCAGAACCTTTCGGACCTCGTTCTTCTCGGTTAACACATTCAACCCGTCGAGTTGGATTGATCCCGAGTCCGGATCCTGGAGCGTGGCGATCGTCCGCATGAGCGTGCTCTTGCCCGCTCCATTGGGACCGACGAGTCCGAACATGTTGTTTCCGATGCTTAGGGAGATATTCTTGAGGGCTTTAACGCCGTTCGGGTAGGTCTTCGACAGGCCTGAAATTGTAACGGCCATGGTGGATCTCCTAGTTCGGAGCAGGGGTTTGCGGAGCTTAACCGGGGAAGTGGACCCAACGATGCCTAACAGGCCGGTACTGTATCACAGAGAGAGCCCAATCCGAATTCGAAACTTTCGTATCCGGTGAGCGACCATTTCACTCGTGTGGCCGGTCCGCACACGCTGAAAATAGGAGCGAGCTTCCACCTTGATCAAATCAACGCCTACTCTGATTCGATCAACAACGGCTCACTCGCGTTTCAAGGCCAGTGAAACCGGGTCGGACTTTGCAGAGTATCTGCCGGGCATCGCCAGCACTTACGAACAAGGCGACGCTGCTCCCTTCCAAATTCGCAGCAAATATATCGGTCTCTTCGGACAACACAGCCGACGCTTTCGAGCCAATCTCACATTGAACTACGCCTGCGATGGGACGTGCTGCCATCAATAACCAGTAGGGTGTGCCCATTTGTCACTGACATGCCGTAGTTACCGGGACAGCATAGATGCAGTCGCGGCAGGCGACGAAGGGTAAGATTTGGCGGGTAACCACACCAAAATGTGACCACTGTGCCATATCTAGTGTCGGATTTTTTCGATTCACTACCTTTTTCGCGCACGCCGCTGGTAGAACACAAGTGGGAGGGCACATGTCGCTCAGCAGAAGCTACATCCGCGATGGGAATCGAAGAATTATCGCCAGCGTGACCAGCGGCTTTTCGGACGAGACCGAAATCGTTCGCGACGAGAACAATCACATCAGCGGAAAGGTCAATCATCACTTCGGCAACACCCGCGATGCGCAAGGTAGCCT
>Ga0070735_10001906_pt1 | contig 19358 bp, 18 predicted proteins | sample Coa_R1_FD_66443 | JGI IMG/M metagenome (GOLD analysis project Ga0070735, IMG submission 66443) | Surface soil microbial communities from Centralia Pennsylvania, which are recovering from an underground coalmine fire - Coalmine... | ecosystem: Environmental > Terrestrial > Soil > Unclassified ... | reverse complement strand
CATGATCGGCCTTTGCTTCGTCCTGACCTGGCTGCGTCTGAAGTCTGGCAGCCTGTGGACCGGCGTCATTTTACACGCTTCCAGCAATCATTTCATCCAACATTTCTTCGATCCCATGACCGCGTATACGGGCCGCACGAAATACATCATGGGGGAGTTCGGCATCGCATTCACCGTCGTCGTGGCTGTAATAGCGGCTTATTTTTGGATGCGGCGTGCGGAAGTGGCCCAAGCTCTATCCCCTACCATGGAAGCCCGACCTCTCAGCACGATGCCGTAGCCGCCTAGTTCTTCGACGGCTTCGAGCCCTTGTCGATCACAAACACATCTGCAAGAGTCGGTCGATGGACTGCGGTCGGCACATCACTTGCCCGCTGGAACTCTTTCCCGACCCACGAATGTCTGCGCGATTTTCTCCGCTACCGAGGGCGTGCCCGCGAAGGAGACGTTCGACATGACCGCAACCGCCAGCCCACGTTCCGGGAACGTGAGCAGGGACGCCACTTCTTCCACCCAAAAATGGCCGTTGTGACCCGCCGCCTGAAGCTTTTGATCCGCCAGCGTTACGGTCGTGAGATCCCAGCCTAGCCCGTAGCTCGTCTGTTGGCCGGAAGCCAATCGCTGGGATGTTTGCAGCGTCTGAACCGTCTGGGGACGCAGCAGCTTGCCGCGGTTGATCGCCATCCCGAAACGCACCAGGTCCGACGGCGTGGACAGGAACCCGTTGGATCCTGCGGAACAGGAATAATCGAATTTGGGCAATGGCTTGATGCCGTACACGGGATTCGCAGCGAATCTCGGATTGTACGAAGTCGCCGCGTCAGGCGGTGGGTTTGTCACCGATTCCTTGAAAGTGTCCAGCATGCCGAGCGGACGAAATATTCTTTCGTCGAGAAACGTCGCAAACGGTGTGTCCGCAGCGGCCTCCACGACGGCGCTCAAAAGCACCCAGCCAAATGTTGAATCGCGATGTTCGGTGCCCGGCTGGGACAGCAATGGTTCCTTCGCAAAAAGCGCCACCGCGTCCGCCGGACGATCACAGTGGCTGGAAGTCAGGACGCCGTCGTCGGGGTCTTCCCTCTTGAGGCCTGCCACATCCCCCATCGCCTGACGGACGGTGACAGGCCACCGCTTCGCTGGAAACGCTGGAACGTAGCGCTGAATCTCGTCATCCAACTTCAACCGGCCTTCGTCCAAGAGCAAACCGATAGCGGCTGAGGTGAACACGATCGAAGCGGTTCCAGTGCGGAACCGGTGATGGGGCGTAACCGGCACGCGGCTCTCGATGTCTGCAAACCCAAAGCCCTCCGCCCACACGATCTCGCCATCGATCCCGAGGGCAACAGAGAGCCCGGCCAGGTTGTTCTCGGACATGCTCGCGCGCACGATCTGGCGTGACTGCTCGGCGGCTTCGGCCCACTTTGGCGGCGGCGGGAAGCTCGTCGAAGATGGAATGTTCTGGGAGTCGGGATGGACTTTCGTCGCTGTGATGCTCATGTACACCCACAATCCAGGAATCCCCACTGCCAGCAGTCCCACACCCATGAGGACCAGCGAAACCCATGTAGGAATCCGGCTCTTCGACATTAGTTCTCCGATGGCTTCGACACCTTGTCGATCACCAGCACATCCGCGGGAGCCTTGGTCGCATCCAGCTTCAAACCGAGTTGTTCCTGGACTGCGGTGAACAGATCCGGCAGGGCGTCCGCACCCGCCGCCACAGCGGCGGCGCGTTGGGCCGCGGAAGCACGCGGAAACTGGAACTCGTCGGGTCGCCAATTGAGCGTGAAATCGTAGCGATCCGTTAGACCGGTTCGATCGATGACGGGGCGGTCGAGCACGCGCAGTTGCAATTGGCCTGCGAAGTCAGCCATGGTGACGCCGCTGAAAGTCGTTCTTCCCAAGCCTTGCGCGCCGGCCCTCGCACCGTTGGTGGTATTCTTCACCATCTTGATGCCAGCAGGTCCGTTCTTTCCGATGCTGACGGTGTACACGGATAGTTCACGTTTCTCAGTATGGAAGGAGAGGCCGAATCGGCTCTGCATCAGATTCTTTAGCATCGTTCGGATCTGGACATCGCTCGGATCGCTTCCCTGAGGAAGCTTGGCGACAATTTCATACCCCTCCGTTTCGGCCCAACCCGGCAGCCCCGAGACCTGTGTGCGGTGGAGTTCGAATGTGAAGGCGATGAGGTCCGCGAGGCTGATGCTCCGAGCGCGCAATTCGGTAGCGGTTACGTTCAAGCCCGGACCCGGCGATACCCCAGCAGGTTTGATCGTCGCGACCTCGAATTCCGGCTTCACTCCCTGAGGTAGTCCTTTGGGTGGGGCGGGAATGGGCGGAAGTTCCCAAGCGGTGGTGGGCGTAGCGTGCTTTAACGGTAGTGGCAACGGATTTGTTCCTTGGGTCAAAGTACCGGTGATCGAGTTCCCGTCGGCTTCGATCTTACCCTCGTAGGTCATGCCGTTCCCGGGAATCGCGATCTTAACGCCGTTTCCCTGGAGCGTGATGGCCCCGAGGTTTAGCTGACGTCCGTTCGCAAGGTTATAGAAAGTCCCTTGATAGGCGTTCCCGTTCTTATCGATCTTGAAGGCAAGCTGAATTCCGTCTGTCAGGTTGGGAGGGGTTAGGGTTCCCTGCCAGGTACCCTCGAGCGTTTGCGCCAGCAGGGCGCCCGGAAGAGCTGCCAACAATAACAACTGCTTCATGATGTCTCCTAACGGCGCCGACGAGTTAACAGTACTTTAATATACAAAGTTCTTGTCGTCAATTGGTTTCTTCAACGGCTGAGGCGCTTCTGCGCCCCAGCCGAACCGCTAATCGCTCCTCTATCAACTCCAGAACCTCTTTCTAACCCGCCACCTCCCGTCCCAGCCGTCCTGCTCCACAGGCACTCGGCCTCAATATGGTCCGGATGGGAGTCTCATTTGTTCTAGCTGACGTGTTGGGTTCGTTTGGCAATAATATAGTTGACAGACTAGACTGAAAGGTGCATAATTAATGCATGGAAACGCCAATCAGTCTTCAGGAAGCAATCATCCACTTTGCTGATTTTGAGCACTGCAAGGCGTTCATGGTCGCGCTACGTTGGCCCGATGGGAAAGTGAAATGTCCCCGTTGTGAGTCGGAAAAGGTGTTCTGGATTGAAAAAGAGCGTGTCTGGAAGTGTTACGGGAAACACGACCACGCCAAGTTTTCGCTGAAGACCGGAACTATTTTTGAGGACTCACCAATTGCCCTTGAAAAATGGCTTCCAGCCGCTTGGCTGATTATCAACTGCAAGAACGGCGTGAGCAGCTATGAGATTGCCCGTGATCTCGGGGTAACGCAGAAGTCGGCGTGGTTCATGCTTCATCGCGTTCGGTTGGCGATGCAGAGCGGAACCTTTGAGAAATTGTCGGGCGAAATCGAAGCGGATGAAACATTCGTTGGCGGCAAGCTGTTCAACATGCACCTGGACAAGCAGACCCGTCTTCGGATGGGCAAGAAACGTACTGGCGGATTTGAAGGCAAGGCCGTTGTGATGGGCCTACTTGAACGTCACACGAAGCAGGCACGCGTGAAAGTGCTTCCGAATACTCGCTCGCACCATATTCGCGGTAATGTTAGCGCCAACGTTGAGCAAGGATCGAAGGTCTACAGCGACTCGCTGCAATCGTACAAAAGCCTGCCCAAAGACGGATTTGAGCACGAATTTATCGACCATGCCGAAATGTACGTGCGCGATAACGTTCACACGAATGGACTGGAAAACTTCTGGAGCCTGCTCAAGCGGTCGCTGAAGGGAACCTACATTTCGGTCGAACCGTTTCACTTGCAGGCTTACGCCGATGAACAGTGCTTTCGTTTTAATCACCGTAAGTTGACCGACGCGGAGCGGTTCGCTATCGTCATGAGCCAGATTGTCGGACGCCGGTTGACATACGATGAGTTGACCGGCAAAACCGAGAACGGCCAATCATAGACGCGCCCAGGCGCAAGCGCCAAGGGCGCGGAAAACACATCGCAAAACCACCAGAGAAGGAGTAGAATGGGGCTGCATGAAATCGGCCCCATTTGAATCTACGCCTGAGTTCGCGCACTTCAAGAGCGTAATGAGCAAGTTGATTCGCGTTCCCAAGGATGAACTGGACGCGCTTGTGCAGGCATCGAAGGATTCATCGCCACGCAAGTCTAATCCAGACTCACCAGGACGCAAGCCGAATAAGCGTCGGCGCCCTGCAAGAAAAATCTAGATAAATCATTTTTCTACTGATAGTCCATCCATCCCTACAGCACGCCAATCCACGGCCTAATACACGGCCTTGACGCGACTACATCCAAGCGTGGTATATTCTTGGACGAGGGGAGGCAGCGCCGATGGAATTGGAAAAAACGCAAAATAGTGTGGTTGCCGAGGCCCTGAATTGGGCTAAGAAGGCCGCTGAATCACGCGACGCGGCAATCAAGGAGTTGCTCGCCCAACGCCAGCAGATTGATCGCGATTTGGCGACGTTGGGTTACAACACTCCCGGGCATGCGGCAAGCGTCCCTCCACAGAATGGGAATGGTTCGCGGACATCGGTTTACGTAACAACAGCCAGGGGTGGCCGCGTCCTGCCTGTGGTCGATAGCAAGCGGTTTAAGAATCTACGACTAGCAGAGGTCGGCAGGATTCTTTTGACGGAACATGAGACGCTCCACGGATCGGAGATCGAGAAGCTTGCCAAGGCAGGCGGATTTACCGGCGGGACTGAGAATTTCCAGAACTACATGCCGGTGGCTTTCAAGCGCGCTGGCGGATTTGAGAACATCGGCAGGAACACTTGGAGGTTGAATCCTGCTATCCCGCCACAGAGGTAAGGCCGGGATCAACGAGTTTCTGCCGTAAAACGCAGAAAACCCCGCCGGAGTCAGGGGCCTAGAAAACCACGACTCTGGCGGGGCCTATGTACCGAAAGGAGGTGAATCCAATCAGTGAGCTTTAAATTTCGTAAGAGGCGTGGCGGTTTCAGTATCCGACTGCGGGTCGGAAAACTTAGCTTCGGCCTCGACGTTCCGTCTAAAGATCCAGCGTAGAGGTTAATCTACGCTCCCTGGGGGTCTATCGACGGCCCTCAGGGATTTCTATTCACAATGGTAACATCGGTCTGCTCTGATTTCACCTAGAAACTTTTTTGGGCGCAGGCTATGCCTAGTAACCACATGTAAAAACAGACGGTTATCTATTATCACCTAGAAAGCTATTGACAATGTCGGTACCAAATGATACCGTTGGGATGTGCAAGCGTGGCGCGTAACCGCACCAGTGGGGAATTTGTGTCTCCTGGCAAGGTGCTGGCGTTCATCCGCAGGTCTATCTCCTCTTTCAATCGTTTTAAAGCAAACCCCTACGTTGCTGGCATCAACCTTGCAGGTGATTTCGATAAGTTGGAACTCTATGAAACGGATGAGCAGATCAAGACCATTGAAGTCTGTCTGGGAGAGATCACGCCGGAGAGTTACAACGGACCTCATCCTCCTGACCATCTTGCCTGTGAACCAGTCTGTAGAGATGCGAGGATGTTTCAGTTTGTTTGGGAGTCCCGACATTTTAAAGGAACCAAGATGTGTCTGAAGTTGGCGATCAAGGCCAAGAGGCAATCGGAGGAGCGGCTGGTAGTTATCAGGCTCCATGCGGCGTTCGATCCCAACAAGTATTCCAAATCTGAACATCAGAAATGATCCTATGCGCTGTTTAGCTTGTGAAAAAGGAATGCTCCGTCACCGTGTTTCTGCGGTAGAGGGAGAGTATCGAGGCAAAAAGCTTAAAGTTGAAACTTCGGCTGAGGCGTGCTCAAAGTGCGGATATGCTCTAGTCGAGGCCAGGGACATGCAAGAGTTCATGCGCCGATTGTCGGACGCATATCGCTCAAGTTGCGATCTTTTGACAAGTCAGCAGATACGGGCTGCGCGAGAGTCGCTAGGCATGAGCCAAAAGAGGTTTGCCGCCTATCTGCGCGTCAGTCCAGCCAGCATTAAGAGATGGGAATTGGGAGCGGTTCAGGACGCAGCCAATGATGAATACATACGCGTCAAAACTGATCCTGAGACTGCCAGTCAGAACGCTGCTAATGTCGTGCATCTGCGTAAGCAGGCTGATGAGATGAGAGTTTTTATGTCGCATCTCAAGCTAAAGTCCAGAACGGTGAATGTCGCCAATGAATCAGGCAGTAGCACTGGGATCTCGGTAGGAGTTCTCACTCCAGTGGAAGACTCGGAATGGCAGGCAATCGATCGCGAGAGCTTCGTTCATAGCGCATGACTTTAGAACAGACACCTGAGCAATTTCAAGAGGCTAGAACGTTCGGCGCAAACGCTCAATTAAGGACAGTTCGTCTCGCTAAGTCGAAGTCGTGGAGCCGTAGACTATCCGAGGAACTCGGAGAGAACGTAGAAAGCGAGATTACAATAGCCTACACTGATCCCGCGCCTTCTCAGGGGGAAATAACACTTCCCGTTCAATTGAACTTTAGGATGGTCGAGAAGCAAGACGACACTCAGTCAGAGATTATCGGGATCGAAGCTGAATTTGAAGCCGACTATGCGCTCCGCCCAGGATATGAAGCTACCAAGAGCCAGGTAGCCGCGTTCCATATGAGTAACGCAGTCCATAACTGCTGGCCTTTTTTTAGAGAGTTCGTGCAGAGCCTTTCTGTTCGCATGGGCTACCCCGCTCCCCCTGTCCCTTTGCTCCGTCTCGCCATCAAACCAGTGCAGGCACGATCAGCGAGACGAGTTCCCCCAACAAAGAAAAAATTAGCTTAACCCGAAACCTGCTTGGCCTGTCACGTCAACCTCAGGCTACCGCCTCGGTATTAGTCTGTCAACTATATTATTACCGTTCGTTTTGTCGTGGCGATTTTGCCGGCCTGCATGCAGCCCCCACCCCCTACCGCCCGAGCCTCCCGCGAGCGATAATACCTAGGGCAACCTGGATGCGAAACCTATGACATTCCTCACCAAACGGCACCTTCCCCGCCGGACATTTCTCCGCGGCTTGGGCGTGACCATGTCACTTCCGCTGCTCGATTCCATGATTCCCGCCCAGACACCTCTGGCGAGGACCGCTGCCAAACCGCAGATCCGGCTGGGGCTATGCTTCATTCCGCATGGTGGCGTCATGAGCAACTGGACGCCCGCCGAGGAAGGCGCGCTCAAGCTCTCCCGCACACTCGCCCCGCTCGAACCGTTCAAGGACCAGGTGGTCGTGATCAGCAACCTCGCTCATAAGATGGCCGCGCCCGGCGGACCCGGCGATAACGGCGGCGACCACACGCGCTCCCCTGCCGTGTACCTGAACGGTGTGCACCCCAAGCGCACCGATGGCGCCGATATTCACGCGGGCGTCACCATCGATCAGATCGCCGCGCAGAAGATCGGCCAGGAAACCGTGCTGCCTTCGCTTGAACTCGCCACCGAGGACTACAGCGGACTGGTCGGATCCTGCGACGTGGGCTTCAGTTGCGCCTACATGAATACGATTTCCTGGCGCACCCCCACCACGCCGATGCCGATGGAGATCAATCCCCGCCTGGTTTTCGACCGCCTGTTCGGCGATGGCGCCAACGCGGCCGAGCGCCTCGAACGCATCGAACAGCAGCGCAGTATTCTCGATGCCGTTACCAGCGAGGTTCGACGCCTGCAAGGCGGCCTGGGCGCGAATGATCGCAACCGCGTGGCCGAGTACCTCGATACGGTTCGTGAAATTGAACGGCGCATTCAGCTCGCGGAGAAGCAGAACGCCAACTCCGCGCTGAGCGTGCCTACGTCTCCCGCGGGCATTCCCGACGATCATCAGGAGCATTCGAAGCTGATGTTCGATCTGATGGCGCTGTCGTTCCAGGCCGATATCACGCGCATTTCCACATTCATGATGGCGCGCGAAGTCAGCTACCGGATCTTCCCCATGCTCGGCATCTCCGAAGCCTTCCATCCGGCTTCGCATCATCAAAACAATCCGGAGCGGCTGGAGAATCTAACTAAGATCAACACCTATCACGTAGGTCTCATGGCGTATTTCCTGGGAAGACTCAAGGCCACGCCCGACGGCGATGGCAATCTGCTGGATCATTCGCTGATCCTTTACGGAAGTGGCATGAGCAACAGTAACGTTCACAATCACTCGCCTCTGCCGGTCTTTGTGGCGGGTGGCGCGGCCGGAAGGATGAACGGCGGGCGTCACGTCAAGTATCCGGAGAACACCCCCATGGCGAATCTCCTGCTGACCATCCTGGAGAAAGCCGGAGTCCACCAGGACAGCGTCGGCGACAGCACCGGGCTGCTATCTGAGGTATAGACGATGAGAGCTCTCGCGACCCTCTTAATCACTGGTGTGTTCGCCGGCGGCCTTGCGAGCGCTCAGATCGCGGATGCCGTCGAGCATCGTGATAGCGAAGCGCTGCATTCCCTGCTGAAACAGAAGACCAATGTCAACGCGACTCAGCCCGATGGCACCACCGCGCTCCAATGGGCGGCCCATTGGAACGATCTCGAAACCGTGAACTTGCTGCTTCGCGCCGGCGCCGACCCGAAGATCGCCAACCGCTACGGCGCGACTCCGCTTTCCGAAGCCGCGACCCAGGGAAACGCCGCCATGGTTGAGGCGCTTCTCAAAGCCGGCGCGGATCCCAAGACGCTGACCACGGCCGACGGCGAAACCGTCCTGATGACGGCCGCGCGTGCCGGGAACGTGGACGCGGTCAAGATTCTCCTGGATCATGGCGCCGAGGTCAACGCCCGCGAGAACTACAAGGGTCAGACTGCGCTGATGTGGGCCGCCGCCGAGCGCCATCCGGAAGTGGTGAAATTGCTGCTGGCACGTGGAGCGGACTGGAAGGTTCGCAACTTTGATCGCGAAACCAAAATACCTAAATTGAGCGCGGCCTCCTCCGTGAGTCCCATGGCTCGCGGTGGTTTTACTGCGTTCCTGTTCACCGCGCGCGAGGGCGATATGGAATCGGCGAAGGTGATGCTCGACGCCGGTGTCGATATCAATCAAACCGACGTGGATAACACCACCGCCTTGGTGGTCTCCATCATGAACAAGAAGTACACTTTCGCTAAGTTCCTTCTCGACCGCGGCGCGAACCCGAATTTGGCTGACATCAAGGGCCGCGCCCCTCTTTATGCAGCCATCGATATGCGCAATGAGGACTATTCGGCGCTCCCCAATCGCAAAGAGGACGATCCGATGCCGAGCCTCGAACTCGTGAAGGCGCTGCTGGAACGAGGCGCGAATCCGAATATGGCGCTCACCAAGGCCCTCCCCGGCCGTAGCGGTATGGATTCGGGCGACACAAGTTTAGGTGAAGGAACCACGCCGCTCATACGCGCCGCTTTCTCGGGAGATGCGGCGGTGATGCGGATCCTGCTCGCAAAAGGAGCCGACCCCAAGCTGACGATCAAAGACGGAAGCACCGCCCTCATGGTCGCGGCCGGCGTCGGCTATCGCGATAAGTTCACCCGCGGAACAGAAGCCGAGGCGCTCGAATCGTTGAAGGTCGCCCTCGATGCCGGCTTGGATCTCAGCCAGGCCAGCACTCGGGGTGACACCGCGCTGCACGGAGCAGCCAACCGTGGAGCCGACACCATCGTGCAGTTCCTGGTGGATCACGGCGCGAAGCTCGACGCCAAGAACAAGCAGGGTTTCACACCGCTCGATATCGCCCTGGGGAAGAACAGTCTGGGTGCTCTTCCTGTTCCTCATGACAGCACCGTCGATTTGATCCGGAAGCTGGGCGGCCGCGAAGGCAAGGACGTCCAGGTAGCTTCGAAGTAGCCCTCTGCTTCAACTCAACATCCTGGACCAGTGCCCAATCCCGGAGGGCTCGGCTTCAGGCGACGCGCTTCGAAATACCATCGAGCTTGCGAAACGAGCGGATCAACTAGGATACGGCCGGTATTGGCTGGCGGAGCATCATGGCACGCCCGGCCTAGCGTGCAACAGTCCCGAAGTGATGATTGGACCAGTGGCGCAGGCGACGTCGAGGATCCGCGTGGGTAGCGGCGGCGTGATGCTGCCGCACTACAGCCCGCTCAAAGTTGCGGAGAACTTCTCGATGTTGAGTGCGCTCTTTCCAGGCCGCATCGACTTGGGGATCGGCCGCGCTCCGGGGACCAGCGCGCAAGTGGCCTTCAGGCTCCAGCGCGACCGGCGGCAGCCAGCGCCCGACGACTTTCGGCAGCAGTTGGACGAGTTGCTGGGCTATCTGGATAAAGGACCGCCAGTCTCACTGCTCGGATCTTCTCCACAGAGCGCGGTGTGGGCCGCCGAGCTCGGGTTGCCGTATGTGTTTGCCGATTTCATCAACCCCGGTGGGGCTGAGCTGGCGGCGCACTATCGTGAGCACTTCCGTGAATCCACGACCTTAGCCAAACCGAGGACCTCAGTGGCAGTGTGGGCGCTATGCGCCGAAACCGACGACGAAGCACTTCGGATTTCGTCCAGCGCGCGCATGATGCTGCTGAATCTATTTCGAGGCCGCCTGATTCCGGTGCCGTCGGTTGAGAAAGCCATGGCGTTTCTGGCGAACGAAGGCGTTCCGGTTGGCACGTTGCCCGAGGGCCGCAGGATCATCACCGGATCGCCGGAACACGTCCGCGAGTCCATCGAGAGAGTTGCTGCCGAATACGGCGCGGATGAGGTATTCGTCGTGAACATCGTCCACAATCCGGCTGCCCGGATTCACTGCTACGAGCTGATCGCGCAGGCGTTCCGGCTAACGACTTCGCAGACCTCTTCGATCTGAGCGCGCTGCAATTCGGGATAGATGGGGAGCGACAGAACCTCTCCTGCGATTCGTTCCGCGACTGGAAACGAACCCTCGCCGTATCGGGAGTCGCGATACGCGCGCTGCAAATGAACCGGGATCGGATAGTGAATGCCGTACTGAATGTCGGCTACTTTCAGCGCTTCTACCAGTGCGTCCCGATGAGGCGTGCGGATCGCGTAGACGTGATAGACGTGACGGGAGTAAGGCATCTGGCGCGGCGTGACGACGCCCGAATCCTTCAGGAGCGCGTCGTAAAGCGCGGCGTGGGCGCGGCGAGCTTCGGTCCATCGCTCCAGGTGCCGCAGCTTCACGCGCAGGATCGCTCCCTGCATTCCCTCCATGCGGTAGTTGAAACCACGCAGATCGTGATAATAGCGGCGGGATTCGCCCCAGCTTCGCAGAAGCCGGATAGTCTTGGCATAATCCGGATTCGCGGTGACCACGGCGCCGGCTTCGCCATAAGCTCCGAGGTTCTTGCCGGGATAGAAGCTGAAGCACGCTAGATCCGCCAGCGACCCGGCGCGCTGCCCTTTGTATTCGGCTCCGTGGGCCTGGGCGGCGTCTTCAATCACGGTAATGCCACGGGCGCGCGCCGTATCCAGAATGGGACTCATGTCGGCGGGCTGTCCATATATGTGGACTGGCAGAATGGCTTTGGTCTTCGGGGTGATGGCCGACTCCAGTTTGCCTGGATCGAGATTATAGGATTGCGGATCGATATCGACGTAGACCGGAGTGGCACCAGCGTACTGAATCGCGGCGACGGTCGCAACGAAAGTGAACGGGGTGGTGATGACCTCGTCGCTTGGTCCGATTCCCGCAGCGAGCAAGGCCAGGTGCAACGCGCTGGTCCCGGAGTTCACGCCGATTGTTTCAAAGTGCGCGGTTTCGCGGTTCGCGCAGTAGACGGCGAACTCCTTCTCGAACTCGGCCACTTCCGATCCGAGAGCGAACTGGCTGCTTTCGAGAACGCCGGCGATGGCGGCATCGATCTCCGTCTTGATGCTGTGATACTGCGCCTTCAAGTCCCCGTACGGAATCATGACTGATCTTTATTATCCCAACGGGACGGCTCGATCAAATACAGCAGTACGGCGCCGGCTGAGAGCAGGAACAAATCGGTAATCTCCGGCGTGCGGCCGGGCAAATAACACTGGGCGAGCTCGCCCGCCAAGAGGATCGCACCAGGTGCAACGAATGCCCAGATCCATCGCATACCCGACCTTCGTTCCAGCCACAGGATCGCAGTGTAGAAGAACAGTTTTCCGAAAAACGTCCCGTAATAGGAGTCGGGCGCTCCCACGAACCAGCTTTGAAATGGGAGCCACCAGAACGGCTGCGGTGGGCTGTGGAAATGGAAGGGCCGCAGTTCTTCGAACACCAGCCAGATCATCAGCAAAGGTACGACGGCGCGGTTTTGCCAGCGGAAGATCCCTAAGGCCAACACCACCAGCCCGACAATCACGTGGCTCAAGTCAATAGCTGGCCCATATCGAGGTAAGAACAAGAAAGCCTGCCAGACTGCCCAGAGTCCCAGCAGCAGGACACTCGGAGAATGGAGGACACGCAGCCGCGATGCCACCGCAGGGCTAGTGGCCACGATCACAATGGCGATGCCGAGCAGCGTGCCAACACTGTTGGTAGCCAGATCGGTCAGATTGCCGGAGCGGGTGGGAATGGAGAGCTGGGCAAGCTCCACGGCCAACGACACTAATGTTCCGAAAGCCAGCGCGGCGATCACCGCTCCTTTACCGCGCCGAAACAACACAAACGCTGCTGCGCCCAGGGGCATGTAGAACACCACATTGAGGAATGCATCCAGGACGGTGCGGCGGGTATCCAACGGCACCCAAATGAGTGTCCTGAGACCGGGATGTGGAACGAACCTCCAGGGATAAAGAGATAGGTAGAGAATCGCGGCGAGATAGAGCAGAAGGAACAACGCGGCCCGCCGGTTCACAGGCTGATGATAGCGGTACTGCTGACTGTTTGTACACAGTCCTGAGATCGAGTGTTCACTCCTGTTAACGCCCGCTATGGCTTCGGAAGTGCTCGGACATGTGTGGATGCTGGTGCTTGAGGCCGGATTTACCCTGATGGCGGTGGTGTTGGCTTTATGTTGGCCGCAGGCTGGAGTCGTGTGGTTCGCCAAAGTGGAAAAGTTCGTCGGACATCTGGCGCGGAGGCGGGCTGCGTCCGTGGTCGTCGTAGGAACAGCGGTAATTCTGCTGCGGCTGGCGATTCTCCCCTTGGAGCCGATCCCTCAGCCATTCATTCACGACGAGTTCAGCTACCTGCTGGCAGCGGACACCTTCGCTTCCGGGAGGCTGACCAATCCCACGCATGGCATGTGGACTCACTTTGAAAGCTTCCACATCGACCAGCAGCCGACCTATATGTCGATGTACTTTCCCGCGCAGGGCCTGATGATGGCGGCGGGGCAAGTGTTGTTCGGGCATCCCTGGTACGGCGTATTGCTGAGCGTGGGGATGATGTGCGGCGCGCTGTGCTGGATGCTGCAAGGATGGTTGCCTCCGGGATGGGCGTTGCTGGGTGGAATGCTGGCGGTGCTCCGGATAGGAATCTTCAGCAACTGGGTGAACGGTTATTATGGCGGCGCGATCGCGGCAACAGGAGGCGCGCTGGTGCTGGGCGCGTTGCCGCGCTTTAGACGGCGCGCAAATATTCGAGCTGGTTTATGGTTCGCAGTCGGGACGATCCTGCTGGCGAATAGCCGACCCTATGAAGGACTGCTGGTGTGCGGGCCGGCCGCAGTGGCGCTATTCTTGCCGGCCATCCGGAAGCCGCGGACTCTGATTGCGCCATCGATTTTGATACTTATCGCGGCCGGACTAATGGCGCATTACGATCAGCGCGTGTTTGGAAGCGCGCTAACACTGCCGTATCAGACGAATCGAATGACCTATGCCTCGGCGCCGGTGTTTTTGTGGGAATCGCCGCGGCCGGCGCCCGAATATCGCAGCAAAGAGATGCACGATTTTTTCCAGATCAGGGAGATGCACGATTTCCTCTTGGCCCGGACGCTGCACGGCTTCATCGACAAGACCGTGCAGAAGTTCGCGACGGCAGTGTTGTTCTTCTTCGGTGTCGCTCTGCTGATCCCGCTGATCATGTTGCCAAGATTGTTTCGAGATACGCGCGTACGGTATTTGCTGGTGGCCGGCGGTGTATTCGGTCTGGGGTTGGGCGTGAATGCCTGGTTCTTTCCACACTATGCGGCTCCATTTACGGGAGCCGTTTACGTCTTGCTGCTGCAGTCTATGCGCCATCTGCGGCAGAGTAAACCTATCGGGCTGGCTCTGGTGCGTTACGCACCGCTGGTGTGCCTGCTGCTGGCCGGGATCCGGGTCTACGCCGAGCCGCTGGGCCTTGCGATCGACCGCTGGCCTTCCATGTGGTACGGCACGAGTCCGTTGGGGCTTGCTCGCGCGAAGGTCGCGGCGCAACTGGAGGCTATCCCCGGCAAACAGCTCGCGATCATCCGATACTCCCCGCAGCATGCGCCCTTTGACGACTGGGTTTATAACCAGGCGGACATCGATGCGTCGAAGGTGGTGTGGGCGCGGGAACTGCACGCGACTAGCAATCTGGAGCTGCTGCAATACTTCGGGGAACGCCAGGTGTGGCTGGTAGAGCCGGATTTCGATCCACCCAGAGTGTCTCGATATTCAAGCGCCAGATGATCACTGCGATGGTGATCCAGCACACCATGCCCATCAAGGCCATCACGGGGAAATGGAGTGAGTTCAATAGATCGGCGTAGATGCCCGCGGACGTATTTTGCGAAGCAGCAGCGTATACCGATAGAGCGAAGGCGGCTGCGACAAGGTTATAGACGATCATCGAACGGCGGCCGAGGAGGATGGTCCAGGGAATCGTCCACGCCAGATACTGCAGGCCGAAGCCGGGCGAAAGGAACAGGAAGGAGAAAGCGATCAACCCGCATTGCGCGAACAGCCGCCACCTGACCACCAATGGCAGGCAGGAAGCAGCCAGCAGCGCCGCCCACTTCGCCAAAGGATTGTAAGAGTGGCCGGCACCGAGTAATCCTGAAATCAAGCTGAAGCCCCACACGCCCGTGACGCTGCCATATCCCAGCATGCTTCTCAGGATCAGCAAGGGTTCCTGGGCCATATAGGGCAGCGAAAGAGTGAACCAGACGACGGCACTTGCGGCCAGCCATTTGAGCCGGGGTCGAACTCCGGGCAGGCATACAAGAATCGCCGGCGCGAAGATCAGCGGAATCAGTTTCACGCTGCAGGCGATTCCGAAGGCGGCTCCGGAGGCTATTTCAAAACGACTGGCACTACTCCGCTCCGCGAAGAGGACCGCCGCGACGACGAAGAACATCATGATTGGGTCGGTGTTGCCGTGAAATCCGGAGATGAGGATGGAGAGGGGCGACAAGGCCATGATCAGAAGCTCGGTGCGGCTGCGGAACATGCCCCATAGGAGAGCGAGCGTACCCGCATCAGCGAGCGCGCAGGCGGCCCGCAGCCAAAAACGCAGCGGCAGGCCGGTTGTATCCTGCAAGCCTCCTATAATACGCAGCCCATTCAGAATGGCCGGAGGGTGAATGAACCCTTGGCGCGGCAAGAGCGCTCCAGCGGGAGACCGGTACTGGACGCCGGAGCGGTACAGCTCGGCAAAGCCGGCGGTCCGCAGAGTGGTCAGATCGTGCTCCCAGGTGCGGGCGTCGTTGGTTCCCGACGTGGACGCGGCGAGAAGAAGTTTCAGCAGGAGGGCAAGGAAGCCTGCGCAGAGAAGTTTCACGGTGAGTCCCGGGCAAATATCACCGCTTGCGAATCGGAGTATCGTTCGATCCAGCCGGGCAAATAGCGCATGACTCGCGTCAGAGGAGCGGATTGAGAAAGCAGGCACCAATCGATCTGGTAGTGATCCAAGAGACGATTGGGGTCCTCGCGCAGGGTGGCCCACTTGCCGTAGTCGGCGAAGACGCCGGTCCAGGCGTACACATCGGCGCGGCCATCGATGAACACCTTCTGCTGCGGGAGCGCCCAGCTCAGATAGCCGCCGTACACGTACTCGTTGAGCATTCGTCCCGTGAGGCGCGAGCTAAGGTGCGCGGTGCGGATGAAGTCGACGGCTTCCACGGGGTTGCCGCGCTGAACCTGCGCACTTAACTCGCTCTGCGCCGGAAAAGCGGCGACAGCGAGGCCTAATGACCCAGCAATGAGAATTGCGTTGGGCAAGATTCGATCGCGGGCCGGTAGGTAGCCCTCCCACACATCGGCGAGCTGACGGCAAACAATCGGCGCGGCGATGATGCCCCAAGCAAACAGAAACCTTTGGTGCAGAACTGCCATGCCGAAGGCCACCGCCAGCAGAGCGACCTCGTCCAGGTACAGCACCGTTCGACGAACCAGCGCGATCAGCAGGATCGCTGCCGCGAGCCCGAGCAATCCGAAGGCGCGGACGTCGTCAAAGGATAGCTTCTGCCATTCGGTCACGGCGTCAAGCTGCATTCGATGGTCGAAGATGGTTCGCAGCGGGTATGCCAGAAGCGGCCATCCCACCGGATTTACGAACAGTGCAATCACCGAAAACGCGGCCGACCAGAGGAGGGTTCTGCGCCGCTTCGGATCGAGCGGGCGAGATCGCAGCAATCCCGCCCGCACGTTAAACGACACGGTGACGAGCACTAGCAGGAGCACGATCATCCCGAGCAAGAATGACCCGTGGGAGTTTACCCATATCGCAAATAGAGCGGGCAGCAAATAGAACCACCTCCGGTCGCGCGACCGGCCGAGGTGCAATATCAGCAGCTCGGAGGCTAGCAGCGTGAATCCCACGACTTGGGGACGGATCGCGAGGCCGACAGTCGAGAAGAACCAGGTGATCAGCGCTCCCAGGAACGCTACTTTCGCGTTGCCGGAATAGAGCGAGCACGAGACATACTGAATCACTAAGAGTGCGGCTGTCACAACGCAGAGCCACAGCATCAGGCCGGAGAAATCGCCGGCGCTCCAGGCGGCGTACATGCCGAGCTGCGAAAGCCATTCCTGCGGCACCCAATCATTCTGGCCGGTGGTATAGGACAGCAAATCCCTTCGAGGAACGGCGCGGTTGGTCGAGATGATCTGGCCGGTCCGGAGATGCCACCAGAGATCGGGGTCGTTAAAACGCGAACGCACGGTGAGGACGGCCAGGACTATCAAGGTCGAGGCCAGCATCACGGGAAAGGAGAATGCGTTGCGTAATCTGCGACACCGCGCCTTCAGGAGCAGAGTCACGCAACCTCCGGAGTCTCCTCCTCCATGAAATCCTTGATCAGGCGGTGGAGATACGTTCGGGAGATATGCAGGCTGCGGGCCGCCAGGGTTTTGTTTCCGTTGCATTCGGCCACGGCCTTTTGTGCCAGCTTGATTTTGTAGTCGTGCAGCTCAAGCCCAGTGCCTTCCTGCCCGCCGCCGAGCGGACCGGCGTGATTGTCCAGCTGGGCGCCTGGGTTCTGGACCAGGCTTGCCGTCAGTTCCGGCAGTGGCGGGACCAGGGTCTGGAACCTCCTTTGATGGCGGTCAACATTTCCGCCTCTCAATTGAAGCCGGGCGTGGATTTCTGCCGTCAGGTCCAAACCATCCTGGGCAAGTGGGAGCTTTCGCCGTGCGATCTGGAATTCGACGTACCGGAAGCGGCCCTCTCAGACGCCGACAGGACCAATCCCGACGTTCTTCAGAAACTGCGTGACCTGGGAGTTCGTCTCGCCATCGACGACTTCGGGGCCGAGTATACGTCCATGGGACGCGTGAAAGCGTATCACGTCACTCGTCTCAAAATCGCTCCCTACTTCATCAATTCGATGACGTCTAACGCTGTGGACGCCGGCTCGGTTCGTTTGATGTTTCATCTCGCGAGCCGGCTGGGAGTGGAGATCGTTGCTAAAAGTGTAGAGACCGAAGAGCAGCAAGCCTTTCTGCTCTCTACCGTGGCAGGCGCCAACGCCCAGGGATTCTACTACAGTAAGCCGCTGGCGGCCGGGCAGGCGACGGACTTTTTGCGGATGAAGCAAAGCGAATCGTGCTCCGCGGGGAAGATCGAGCAGTTGCTCCTTCCAGCCGGGTCGAAGATCTAATACCGTCGGCGGCGTTTTGTTAATGGCCGCCGGTCTGGCGCACATGCCAGAGCAGCGCCAGGTGCGCCATCATCATTCCCTCATCGGTGGGGATGACATACGCATGCAGCCGGGATCCCTCGCGAGTGATTCGCCGTTCGCCCTTTGTGCCCGCATTCAAGGCGGGATCGAGCTCCAGGCCGAGGTTCTCGAGGCCTTCGCAAATACTCTGACGAATGCGCGACGCGCCTTCTCCGATTCCGCCGCTGAAGACCACCGCCGCGGCTTTGCCCATCGCCGCAAGATACGCTCCGATGTACTTCTTGGCGCGGTAACAGAAGACGTCCAGGGCCAGCCGGGCGCGCTCGTCCGCGCTGGCTCGCTCCATCAGAACACGCATATCTGCGGAAATTCCCGAGATCCCCAGCAGCCCGGACTGCGTGTTCAGCAATCGTTCGACGTCCCCGGCGGAAATGTTTTCCTTACGCGCCAGGAATCCTACGACCGCCGGATCGATGTCGCCGGAACGCGTGCCCATCACCAGTCCTTCGAGCGGGGTGAAGCCCATGGACGTGTCGACCGATTCGCCATTTCGGATGGCCGTCGCCGAGCATCCGCCTCCCAGGTGCAGCGTGATGATATTGGTTTGCGCGAGGAGGGTTCCCGTCATTTCCGCATAGCGCAGCATCAGGTAATGGTGCGAGATTCCGTGGAACCCGTAACGGCGGATCATGTGCTTCGCGGCGAGTTCGTGAGGAATGGCGTAGGTATGTGCGATTGCCGGAATCGTCCGGTGGAAACTGGAATCGAAGATCGCCACTGCGGGCATAGCGCCCTGAAGCGCCGCCTGAAATGCGCCGAAAACAGCCACGGCGCTGGCGTTGTGCAAGGGTGCGAGATCCTCCAGCTCCTCCAAGCCCGCAAGGACCTGATCGTCGATCCGGACGGGCTCGTGGTATAGGTCAGCGCCCTGCACGACGCGTAAAGCCATGAGATCGAAATCGGCAGCCGTCCACCGCATGCGAGCGAACAACTGGGAAGCTGCCTCGGCGTGGTCACTTATCGGCTCCAGGACGCCCGAAAGAAGTTCCTTCCCGCGAACCTGGTCGCTGGTGACCGAACCGCTGGGCGGATCGGCCGAGATCAGCGCGTAGCGGAGGGATGAGCTACCGGGATTGAGGATGAGTACCTTCATGGAGTCTCTCGGTTCTAGTGTAAGAGCTAAACTGAATGCATCTCATTGCGACGAACCTTGCGACGAACCGTCCTTTTTATTTTCGGTACGCGGCCGGAAGCGATTAAGCTCTGCCCGCTGCTGCTAAAGCTGAGATCGTTTCCCGAGCTCTATTCGACCAAAGTCTGCGTGACCGGCCAGCATCGCGGAATGCTCGATCAGGTCCTGGCAGCTTTCGCGATAGCGCCGGATTACGATTTGAACGTGATGACACCGGGGCAAACGCTGTTTCGGTCTA
>Ga0070735_10001905_pt1 | contig 19358 bp, 14 predicted proteins | sample Coa_R1_FD_66443 | JGI IMG/M metagenome (GOLD analysis project Ga0070735, IMG submission 66443) | Surface soil microbial communities from Centralia Pennsylvania, which are recovering from an underground coalmine fire - Coalmine... | ecosystem: Environmental > Terrestrial > Soil > Unclassified ... | reverse complement strand
GTGCTGTACGCGCAGCTGTCGGACCCGCCGCCGCCGCTCACCCTGCGACGGCCCGACCTTCCCCCGGCCGTGGACCACGTCCTGCAGCAGGCCCTCGCCAAGGCGCCGTCCGACCGATACGCCAGCTGCGGGGAGTTCGCTGATGCGCTGCGGCTGGCGTTCGGACTCCAGCGGTACGACTCCGACTTGGCGGTGGCGCTGCACCAGCGGTCGCTGACCGATCATCAGCATCGGCTGGGACTGGACCACGCCGACAAGCTGGCGACTAACGCCAGCGTGGCGGCGGCGCGCCAGGAGACCACGCTGGCCACCCGGTTCGCCGTCGCGCAGCAGATGACGGTCAGCGGGGACCACAGCGGGGCGGAGCAGGAATTCCGGCACGTGCTGGCCGAGCAGACGCGGGCCCTGGGCCGGGATCATCCCGACACGCTGATCGTCCGCTTCGCCATCGCGCAGGAGATGGCGGCGCGTGGCGACCACGCCGCGGCGGAACAGGCGTTCCGGGATGTGCTACCCCACATGCAGCGGACGCTGGGGGTGTATCACCCGGACACGCTGGCCACCCGGTTCGCCATCGCGCAGGAGATGGCGGTCCGCGGGGACCACGCCGGGGCCGCGGATGCGTATCGGGCCGTGTTCACGGCCCGGCAGCAGACGCTCGGCCCGGATCACCCGGACACGCTGATCGCCCGGTTCGCCGTCGCCCAGGAGACGGCGGCCCTGGGCGACCACGCCGGGGCCGAGAACGGCTTCCGGGCCATGCTGCCCCAGCTGCAACGGACGCTGGGGGCGTATCACCCGGACACGCTGGCCACCCGGTTCGCCATCGCCCGGGAGATGGCGGCGCGCGGCGACCACACCGGGTCGGAGAGGGAGTTCCGGGACGTGCTGCCCCACCTGGAACGCAAGCTGGGCCGGGATCACCCGGTCACGCTGATCCTCTGGTTCAGCATCGCCCGCGAGATGATGGCGCGCGGCAACTACGCCGGGGCCGAGGAGCAGTTCCGGGATATGCTGCCCCATCTGCGGCGCAAGCTCGGCCCGGACCACCCGGACGCGCTGGCCGCCGCCGAGTGGATAGACCGTATCCAGGGGAAAACGGTCAGTTTATGGGTTGCAATTTCCACAGGTAGACGCTGCCGTTGCTGTCGGCTGCGGCCAGGGTCGTCCCGTCCGGCGCGAACGCCACGTAGTACACGCCCTCGCCATTCGGGTTGTGGAGGGTGGCGGTCATCGTCTTGGTGGCGATATTCCACAGGTAGATGTTGCCGTTGCTGTCGGCTGTGGCCAGAGTCGTCCCGTCCGGCGTGTACGCCGCGTAGTCCACGCCATTGCTTCCCGGGTCCATGAGGGTGGCGGTGACTTTCTTGGCCGCGATATTCCACAGGTAGGTGCTGCCGTTAAAGCTGGCTGCGGCCAGGGTCGTCCCATCCGGCCCGTACGCCACGCTTTCCACGGCCCCACTTCCCGGGGCGGTAAGGGTGGCGGTGACCGTCTTGGTGGCGATATTCCACAGGTAGATGCTGCCGTTGTCGTTGGCTGCGGCCAGGGTCGTCCCGCCCGGCCCGTACGCCACGCTTTCCACGGCCTTGCTCCCCGGGGCGGTGAGGGTGGCGGTGACCGTCTTGGTGGCGATATTCCACAGGTAGATGCTGCCGTTGCTGTCGGCTGCGGCCAGAGTCGTCCCGTCCGGCGCGAACGCCACGCAGTCCACGCCCTGGCGTCCCGGGTCGGTGAGGGTGATAGCGGTGGCTTTCTTGGCGGCGATATCCCACAGGTAGGTGCTGCCGTTGTAGTCGGCTGCGGCCAGGGTCGTCCCGCCGGGCCCGTACGCCACGTAGTCCACGCCCTCGCTTCCCGGGCCGGTGAGGGTGGCGGTGAGTTTCCGGGTGGCGCTATCCCACACGTAGGTTGATCCGCCGGATCCGGATCCGGATCCGGATGCGTTGCTGTTGTTAGTAAAGCTGCCGACGGCCAGCGTCCTCGCGTCCGGCCGGAACGCTACCCCGCGAGCCGAAGATCCCGGGTTTCTAAGCGTTGCCACGAGCGCCCCCGTTAGAGCCGCGCCTGGGTGACCAGGCGCCGTGGCTCCAGGACCACGCGTCGTGGCTCCATGACCAGGCGGCGCGCTTCGACCACCAGACAGGGATACGACAAGAGCCGTGGCGCTAGCGGCAATAAGCGCGGCCGACGCCACGGTCAGGAGCAGCACGCGACTGCGGCTCGGTTTAGCCCGGGACGGAGAAAGACGCGTTGATCGTCTTACGGGGCCGAGTTCTAGCGGGCGTTGACGGTCATCCCTGGCGTGCCGGCCAGGGGTGGCGGTCCCGTTGGAGCCAGCGTCCGGCCGGGCGGCAGCGTGACCGGGAACCGGGTCCGCCGGTGCGGGGGCCGCCTCGGAAACAGGTGCGGCTGTATCCGCCGCGGCCGGGATATCGTCGCTCACCAGGTCGATCGGCGGTAGGGTGCCGAGCGCTTGAAGCAGGGCTTCCGCGAACTCCTGGCAGCTGGCGTAGCGGTCAGCTGGAACCTTGGCCAGGGCCCGGGCAACGACCTGATCCACAGCTGGCGGGAGGTCAGCCCGCCGGGAGGTCACCGGCGGCGGCGGTTCGGACAGGTGCGCGTACATCACCGCCGTGGCTTCCTCGCGGTGGAACGGGGGCGCGCCGGTCAGCAGCTCGAACGTCGCGCACGCGAGCGCGTACTGATCGGTCCGCCCGTCCGCTGGCAGGCCACGGATCTGCTCGGGCGCGCTGTAGTCCAGGGTCCCGACGAACTGGCCCGTCCCGGTCAGCCCCGCCGATGCCACCTGTCTCTTCTTGCTCAGCCCGAAATCGGCCAGGTACACATGGTCAGACCGGTTGGACCGCCGGTCCACGAGCATGTTCGCCGGCTTGACGTCACGGTGCACCAGCCCGGCGGCGTGCGCGGCATCCAGCGCCGAGGCCACCTGCGCGATGACCGCCGCCGCCCGTCCCGGCGGCAGCGGGCCATCCCGGCGCACCATGGACCGCACGTCTCCGCCGGGCACATAGCGCATCGCGATATACAGCATGCCGCCGGCTTCCCCGGCTTCGAACACCGGGATGATATGCGGATCTTCGACCGCCGCCGCGGCGCGTGACTCCCTGATGAACCGCTTGCGGAACGCCTCGTCTTCGGCCAGCACCGGCGCCAGGACCTTCAGGGCCACCGGCCGGTCAAGCCGGTCGTCACGGGCCAGGTACACCACGGCCATGCCGCCCCCGCCCAGTCGACGCTCCAGCCGGTACTGCCCCAGCCGTGCGCCAAGGGCGGCATTAGCTTCATTCCCGGCCGGGAAACCAGCATCGGCGGCCGGTTCATCGCCCACAATCTCACCTCCCCGACCTCGGGATGGCCGGGTATTACATCCTTGTCCGCGCCACGGCGCTACACAACCAGAACGCGCTCAAACGATCCCTCGACCATTGGTGTGCTCGGCCGGCAGATAAGAGAGCTGTCAAACATTCGAATCGGCAGGGGCGCATCCGCGAGAGAAATAACCACGCTGAAGTGCGGTGGCGTCCAAACCTCGGCGTAAATGAAGACGGGCGTAGATTCCCTTCAAGACGGCCAAGTCATCGAAGGGAAGGGCCTACGCCCATGCCACACCGAGTATCCCCTAACGAGGGCATCCGCGCGACCACATCGACGAGCTATTCGCCTCGGCCAAGCAGAGGCCGGAGATCCGGGAAGATGTCGCCCGGCTCCGCCTGACATCACCATGAACTGGAATCACGCCCGTACCTTTCACGCCGGATTCCGGACGCCACCCTGAATCGCGCGTACGACTATTCATTATCACTATGAGGACCATATTTGCCCCGGACAAAGTATCCGGTTCAGGGCATTCGGGTCAGGCGGAGGTCGACGGGTCGGGGTCGTAGTGACCTTTGGGGCGGTGGTTGGCGGGGTCGAAGGGGGGGCGGAGGTGGGGGGTGGCGGGGTGGAGGTGGCCGCCTACGTTCACGTGGTAGGTGCGTCCGCGGAGGTGGTCGGGGGTGAGGGGGTGGCCGGCGGGGTGACGGATGTAGGCGAGGGCGGCGCAGGTGCCCAGGGTGTCGGCCCAGGCGCCGGAGGTGATCTGGCCGACCGCGACGCCGTCGGCCAGGACGAGCTCGCCGCCCCAGATCATGGCGCCGGGATCGTCGAGGACCAGGGAGATCAGGCGGCGGCGGGGGCCGTCGGCGCGGGCCTTCTCGACCGCTTCGCGGCCGAGGAACGGGATCGGCGTCTTGAGCTTGCAGGCGAACAGCAGGCCGGCCTCGACCGGGTTGTAGTCGGGGGTCAGCTCGCGGCCGAAGGCGCGGTAGGCCTTTTCCAGGCGCAGCGACTCGATCGCGTAGTAGCCGGCGTTGGCCACGCCGAGGTCGGCGCCTGCCGCGAGCAGATCCTGGTAGACGCCGACGGCGAAGTCGGGCGGGACGTATAGCTCCCAGCCGAGCTCGCCGACGTAGGTGATCCGGGTGGCGCGGACGGTGGCGTAGCCCAGGTCGATCTCGCGGCTGGCGCCGAACGGGAACGCCTCGTCGCCGAAGTCGGCGCGGGACAGGCGGGAGAGCAGGTCGCGGGAGCGCGGGCCCATGACGCCGTAGACGGCATAGGCGGAGGTGACGTCGACCAGCGAGGCGTGCGCGCCGGCCGGGATCCGCCTGCGGATGTGGTCAAGGTCGCGTTCGGTGCTGGCCGAGCTGCTGACCAGGAGGAACTCCTCGGCGGACAGGCGGGTGACGGTGATGTCGGCCTCGTAGGTGCCGCGGGCGTTCAGCATGCCGGTGTAGACGGCCCGGCCGGGCTCGACGGCCACGTCGTTGGTGCACAGCCACTGCAGCACCTGCTCGGCGTCCCCCCCGGAGACCAGGTACTTGGAGAAGCTGGTCTGGTCGAAGACGGCCACGGCGTTCCGGGTGGCGCGCTGCTCCGCGTTGCACCACGGCTGCCAGTTCTGCTGGCCCCAGCCGTATTCGATGACGGGCTCTTGATCTCGCGGGGCGAAGAAGTTGGCCCGCTCCCAGCCCATCTTGCTGCCGAAGCAGGCGTTGGCCCGCTCGAGCAGATGGTGGGCCGGGGAGCGGCGGAACGGCCGGGCGGTGGTCAGCTCGCGGTTCGGCCACGGGATGGCGTAATGCAGGCCCAGGACCTCGCCGACCCGGTCGTGCAGCCACTGAGTGTTGCCGTTGAAGGCGGCGAAGCGCCGGATGTCGACCGAGGACAGGTCCAGGCCCGGCTCGCCCTCGACGATCCACTCGGCCAGCGCCCGGCCCGCGCCGCCCGCGGACGCGATGCCGAAGGAGTTGAAGCCCGCGGCCACGAAGAAGTTCCGCAGCTCCGGGGCCTCGCCGAGGATGAACTGGCCGTCCGGGGTGAAGCTCTCCGGGCCGTTGTAGAACTTCTTGATGCCGGTCTCGGCCAGCGCCGGGATCCGGATGATCCCGTTCTCCATCAGGATCGAGAAGTGGTCCCAGTCCTCCTCGAGCAGACCGAACTCGAACGGGTAGGGCAGCGCGTCGGGCGAGACCCACGGCTTGGCCACCGGCTCGAAACCGCCGACCAGCAGGCCGCCGACCTCTTCCTTGACGTAGATGTAGCCGTCCTGGTCGCGCAGCACCGGAAGATCGCGGTGCACCCCCTCGACCTGGTCGGTGACCACGTAGAAGTGCTCGGCCGAGTGCAGCGGCACGGTCACCCCGGCCATCGCGCCGACCGCCTTGGCCCACTGCCCGGCGCAGTTGACCACGACCTCGGCTTCGACGTCGCCGGCGTCGGTGCGGACGCCGGTCACCGCGCCGCTCTTCGTGAGGACGCCGGTCACGCGGGTGCGCTCGCGGATCGTGACGCCCTGGTGGCGGGCGCCGCGGGCCAGCGCCAAGGTCAGGTCGGTCGGGTTGGCCTTGCCGTCGCCGGGGAGCCAGAGGGCGCCCTCGAGGTCGTCCGTGCGGATGACCGGGTAGAGCTCGCGGGCCCGTTCCGGGCTGATCAGCTCGCACTCCAGCTCGAAGGCCTCGGCGGTGGCGGCGGTCCGCTTCAGGTAGGTCATCCGCTCCGGCGTCCGGGCCACGGTGACCCCGCCGCAGCGCCGGAACCCGGCGCTCAGCCCGGTCTCGGCCTCGAGCCGCTCGTACAGCTCGGTGGAGTACTGGACCAGCCGGGTGCCGTTCTCCGAGGAGCGCAGCTGGCCGACCAGGCCGGCCGCGTGCCAGGTGGTGCCGCAGGACAGCTGGCCCTGCTCGAGCAGCAGCACGTCGGTCCAGCCCAGGCGGGCCAGGTGGTAGGCCACGCTGGTGCCGATCACGCCGCCGCCGATGATGACGACGCGGGCACGGGAGGGCAGGTCAGTCATCGAGCTGGACTTCCTCGAGGAGGCGGGGGTAGCTGGCCGCGGTGAAGCCGGCGGCGGCGCCGTCGAAGCGCTCCAGGGCCCAGGACCAGAAGTCGTACTCGATCGGGCTGGCGCCGTTCTGGATCGCGCCCCACAGCGTCCACCCGTACATGCTGACCAGGCCGAACAGCCGGGCCCGGGCGGTCATGCCGCGCCGGGGGCGGCCGTAGTACGCGGTGACCAGCCCGGCCAGGGCGTCGGCGGACAGGCGGGACTCGGACGCGATGTTGCCCAGCTCGAAGCAGGGGTCGTTGTTGCCGGACAGCTCGTAGTCGATGAGCCAGATCCGGTCGCCGTCGTCGATGAAGTTGGCGGCCAGCAGGTCGTTGTGGCAGGGCACGGTGGCCGCGGGCCGGGCCGCGAGCGCCTGCTCGGCGGCGGTGAACGCGGGGAGCAGGTCGTCGTAGCCGTCCGGGACGCGGAAGCCGTGCGACCGGGCCACGGCCAGGTAGCCGCGCTGGATGTCGAACATGTCGAAGTCGTTGCCGAACCGCTCCCCCGCGTGCAGCAGGCGGCAGGCCGCCGCGATGCGCGGGATGTTCCGCTCGTCGGCGACGTCGGCGGCCGTCAGCGTCCGGCCCTCGATGAAGCGCAGCACGAGCAGGCGGTCCTGAGGCCGGTACTCGATGACCTGCGCCCCGGCCCCGGCGGCGGCCGCGGCGACCGAGTTCCGGTACTCGCACTCCCGGTCGATGGCCAGCAGCTCGGTGCCGCCCGACGCGATGCGGGCCACGAACGTCCCGTCCGGCGTGCTCACCTGGTAGTTGCGGTTGGTCAGCCCGCCGGGCAGCTCCTGGACCGTGCGCGGCCGGGCGGCCAGGTGCTCGGTCCGGTCGAAGAGCTGATCGAGTTCCGGTCTAGACCCTGAGGGCGTCACGGGGCCACGGTAACCGCCATCCGGGCATTGGGTCTAGACACTTAGCTCGGCGTAGATCTACGCTTCGCGGTGAGGGGGCGGGTTGGGGGGGGTTGGCTGAAGCGTCCCGGAGGCGCATATGAGCATTGGTACCGAGGGGCAGGAGCGGGACTCCGCCGACCTGGCCCGGTTCGGCTACAAGCAGGAACTCAAGCGCTCGCTCGGGCTGTTCAGCTCGTTCGCGGTCGCGTTCAGCTACATCTCGCCGTCGACCGGCATCTTCACGCTGTTCGCGCTCGGCCTGACCACCCTCGGCGGGGTCTTCATCTGGAGCTGGCCGGTGGTCGCGCTCGGGCAGTTCATCGTGGCGCTGAACTTCGCCGAGGTCTCCAGCCACTACCCGGTCGCGGGCTCGGTCTTCCAGTGGACCAAGTTCATGGCCAACCGGTCGTATTCGTGGTTCACCGGGTGGATCTACCTGTTCGCCGGCATCCTGACCGTCACCTCGGTGGTGGCCACGCTGCCGCTGGCGCTGGTCCCGGCGCTGAACGGGCTCGGCTGGAAGAGCCTGGGCGCGGGCAACAGCCAGACCGCGCTGAACACCGAGCTCGTGGTCGCGGCGATCACGCTGGTCGTCATCACCGTGCTGAACATCTACGGGGTCAGGCTGGTCTCGATCATCAACAACACCGGCGTGGTGTTCGAGATCCTCGGCATGTTCGTATTCGCGATCATCCTGCTGGCGTTCCACAACCACCAGGGCATCCACATCGTGACCAACAGCGCGGGCTTCCACGTCGAGCCGGCCTCGTTCCTGGCCGCGATGTTCATGAGCCTGTTCGTCATCTACGGCTTCGACACCGCCTCGACGCTGTCCGAGGAGACCAAGGACCCGCGCCGCCAGGCGCCCAAGGCGGTGCTGTACTCGGTGATCGGCGCGTTCGTCATCGGCGGGGTATTCCTGCTCGGCACGCTGGTGGCGATCCCGAACCTGAAGACCGCCACGTCGGGCCTGGGCTGGAACCCGGCGCAGGTCATCACGGCCAACTTCCCGTCGGCCTTCGCCACGCTCTACCTGTTCGTGGTCTCCGCGGCGATCTTCGTCTGCTGCCTGTCGATCATGGCCGCCACGATCCGGCTGTGCTTCGGCATGTCGCGGGACAACCAGCTGCCGAGGTCGGCGTACCTTTCGCGCGTGTCGCCCAGCCTGCACACCCCGGTGTGGTGCTGCATCGCGGTCATGGCGATCGCCGCGATCCCCTTCATCCAGTTCTCCGGCGCCGCGATCGTGGCCATCGCGGCCACCGGCATGATCTACCTGAGCTACTTCCTGGGCAACCTCGTGATCCTGCGGGCACGGCTGAAGGGCTGGCCCAGGCGCCCCGCGCCGTTCAAGCTGGGCCGCTGGGGGGTGCTGGTCAACGTCGTCGCGCTGGTGTACGGCGGGGCCATGCTGGTCAACTTCGCCTGGCCGCGGATAGCCAGCAATCCCAAGCCCAACCAGACCGGCGGGCTGCTCCACCTGAACTTCCTGGACCGAATCCCGATCCTGTGGACGGTGGCGGTCTTCATCGTGCTCGTCGGGGCCGTCTACTACCTGATCGTGGGCCGGAGGAAGGCGTTCACGGCGGTGACCACGCCGCCCGAGGACGACCCGGTCGAGCAGGCCGCGGGTTTTGGGGACGGCTCCGGGGCGGTCGCCTGATCTCGTCATGACACCGCAGCCGGGGACCGGGCGCCGCCGCGCCCGCCCCGCGCTGCGGACCAGCACGCGGCAGCCGCCGCAGATCGTGCGCGGCCCGGGCACCACCTTGTACGGGCAGATCGAGGACTGGCTGGCGGGCGAGATCGCGTCCGGCGCGCTGATGCCCGGCGACCGGCTGCCGACCGAGCACGATCTGGCCGGGTGGTTCGGGGTCAGCCGGATGACCCTGCGGCACGCGCTGGCCGAACTGGCCCGGCGCGGCCTGGTGTCGCGGACCATGGGACGGCACGGCGGGACGTTCGTGGCCGCGCCCAAGCTCGAGCAGGACCTGACCACGCTGGCCGGGTTCTCCGAGCAGCTTCGCCGGCACGGCATGGTGGCCGGGGCCCGGGTGCTGTCCGCCACCTCACGCCCGGCGGGCCCGGCCGCGGCGGCGGCGCTGCGGATCGGCGACGACGCCGAGGTGTACGAGATCCGGCGGATCCGGCTGGCCGACGGGCGGCCGATGGTGCTCGAGCGCTCGCTGTTCCCGGCCGCGCGGTTCCCCGGCTTCCTGGAATCGCGGCTCGACGGCTCGCTGTACGAGCTGCTCGAGGTCAGGTACGGGCTGCGGCCGCACCGGGCCCGGGAGAGCCTGGAACCGGTGACGGCCGGGGTGCGCGAGGCCGAGGCGCTGCTGGTCGACGTGGGCGCGCCGCTGATGCTGGTCGAGCGGACCGCCTACGCCCGGACCGGCGAGCCGGTGGAGTTCGCGCGCGACCTGTTCCGCGGCGACCGGACCAAGCTCGTGATGTGGACCTCCGAGCTGGCCGGCGATATCTGAGCACTACCGCTGGGGATGGCTCGGCTGGCGTCCGGTGGGCGGGGGCGGCGGGATCTGGGTGCAGGACAGCACGGTGCGCGCGGTGCTGGGCGGCGGCGGGATGGCCGAGCAGTCCAGCCTGGTGGTGGGCGCGGCGGAGATCGCGGTGCAGTCGTCCAGCGCGGTGGTGGGCGCGGCGGAGATCGCGGTGCAGTCGTCCAGCGCGGTGGTCGGCGCGGCCGAGATCGCGGTGCAGTCCAGCCGGGTGGCGGGCGGCGGCGGGATCTTGGTGCAGGACAGCACGGTGCTGGGTGGCGGCGGTATCACTGAGCACGTCACCGCGGTGCTGGGTGGCGGCGGGATGGCCGACCCGGACTCCATACCCCTATGCTGCGTCGGGCCAGCCTGTCAGGGCAAGAGCGAACGTGGCCCCGGCCCCGGCTGGCTCTGGTGAAGTCCGCGGGCTGGAACCACGTTCCGTTCGGTCAGAAATGTCTTTTAAATGTCTTTGTGGTCGTGGTGCGGGCGGTGCCGGCCGGCGAACAGCAGAGCCGCCCCCAGGAACGCCACCCAGAGCCAGGGCAGGGTCGCCCACAGCACCGCGTGCGCGGTGGCCATGATGAACAGGACGAGCAGCACGAAGAGCAGCACCGGGTGGCGCCGCCGGGAGCGCGGGTGGTCCGTGACTGCCGGAGCCCCTGTTTCCGGCAGGTCGGAGAACAGCCCGCTCAGGTCGGCCCGGGTCTTGGCGCTCATGGCCCGCCCGACCCGGTCGTCGAACTCGGCCTGGTCGAGCCGGCCGGAGGCGTAGTGCTCGCCCAGCCGGTCCGCCACGGCCTGGCGCTCGGCGTCCGAGACGCGCAGGTGCTGGTCGGAGGGGTAGATGTTGCGGAACAGCGGCGAGAAGCCGCGGTTCCAGTTGTAATCACGTTGCGGAGACATTGTGTTCATATCCTTAGCCGTGACGAGCCTGAAGGGATTCGATGATCGAGCCGGCGATGGACTGGTCGCTGCCCTCTTCGGGGATCAGCAGCAGGCCGGCCAGGTAGAGCGGGATGCCCGCGCCGCCGACGACGGTCAGGACCACGAAGGCGATCCGGACGATCATCGGGTCGACGCCGAAGTAGCGGGCCAGGCCGCCGGCCACGCCGCCCAGCATGCGGTCGGTGTAGGACCGCCGGAGCAGGCCGTGCTCCGGGGCGGGCTGGGTGTTCCGCCCGGATTCGGTGGTGGTGTCCTCTGGGTTCACGGTGTTCGTGTTCATGGCCCTAGATTGCGTCGGCGGGGGTGCGGCGCGCATCGGGGAACATCCCTGACCCGACCCTGATCCGTGGCCGAGGGGTTCGGGGTCTTCTCGGGGTTGGCCCCTATACCCACGCGCACGCGAGGGGAGCGATGATGGGGAACGTGGAAGATCCGGCACGCTGGGAGCAGCGGTACGGCCCGTGGGGGCACTGGCACCGCGGGCCGTTCTGGATGCGGCGCCGCGGCCACGGCGGGCCGCTGCGGCGGGACCCGGACGAGCGGCTGGCCGGCGGGGTGGCCGCAGGCATAGCAGCGTGGCGTGGCTTCAACGTCACCTCCGTGCGGATCGTCTTCGTGCTCCTCGCCCTCATCCCGTCCGGGTTCTGCGTGCCGCTGTACGTGGTGGGCTGGCTGCTGATCCCGGCGGCCGGCGAGCAGACCAGCATCGGCCACCGGGCCCGGTCCGACTCCCGGGGCATCGCGCTCGCGATCGGCCTGGCCACGATGCTGGCCTTCCTGCTGTTCATCATCAACGTGGTCGGCAACGGCTGGATCGACAGCTACGCGTGGCCGCAGCTGGTGACCGCGGCCGGGCTGGTGCTGATCTGGCGGAACGCCACCCCCGAGGAGCAGGCCACGCTGCGGCGGCTGACCGAGCCGCTGGGCTCGGCGCCGAACCCGGCGGCCCGGACCAGGTGGTCGGTGGTGCGGCTGAGCGTGGCGGCGGTCCTGGTGTTCGGCGGCGCGGGGTGGCTGGCCTCGGCTCACGAGAGCCTGGCCCTGCTGCGGCCGCTCGGCGCGGTGCTGCTGATGATCGCCGGAATCGTGCTCGTGCTCGGGCCGTGGTGGCTGCGGATCGCCCGTGACCTGGTGCTGGAGCGCCAGGCCAAGGTCCGGGCCGAGGAACGGGCCGACATCTCGGCTCAGGTGCACGACTCGGTGCTGCAGACGCTGGCCCTGATCCAGCGCCGCGCCGACGACCCGCAGAAGGTGGTGTGGCTGGCGCGGATGCAGGAACGGGAGCTGCGGTCCTGGCTGTTCGAAGGGCGCGCGCCGGGCGAGGCCGATGCCGCGATGACCTTCGCCGCCGGGGTCCGGCAGATCCAGCAGGACGTGGAGGCCCGGTACGGCGTCCCGGTCGAGGCGGTCACGGTCGGGGACTGCGAGCTGGACGAGAACCTGAACGCCCTGCTTTTGGCTTCCCGGGAGGCCACGGTGAACGCGGCGAAGTGGTCCGGGGCGGGCGTGATCTCGCTGTTCGCCGAGGTGGAGCCGGACTCGGTGTCGGTCGTGGTGCGGGACCGGGGGAAGGGCTTCGACCCCGCCGCGGTTTCCGCGGACCGCAAGGGCCTGGCCGAGTCGGTGCACGGGCGGATGGCCAGGCGCGGCGGGACGGCGAGCGTGGTGAGCGCGGAAGGTGAGGGAACCAAGGTGACGCTGCAGATGCCGCGGCCCTCCGCCGCGCCCGCCCGGTCCGGGGGCGCGTCGTGAGCGGCACGCCGCGGGTGGTGCTCGTCGATGACCACGGGCTGTTCCGGTCGGGGGTCCGCGCCGAGCTGGGCCGGCAGGTGGAGGTGGTCGGCGAGGCCGAGGACGTGCAGCCCGCGATCGACCTGATCTCGTCGGTGCAGCCCGACGTGGTGCTGCTCGACGTGCACCTGCCGGGCGGCGGCGGGCAGGCCGTGGTGCAGGCGATCAAGCCCTTGTTTCCATCGGTTCGCTTCCTGGCCCTGTCCGCGTCGGACGCGCCCGAGGACGTGATCGCGGTGATCCGGGCCGGCGCGCGCGGGTACGTGACCAAGACGATCTCGACCGCTGAGCTGGCCGACGCGATCAAGCGGGTGGCGGCGGGTGACGCGGTGTTCTCGCACCGGCTGGCCGGGTTCGTGCTGGACGCGTTCGCTTCTGGCGGGCCCGGGTCCGGGTCCGACGTCAAGCCGTCGTTCGATCCCGAGCTTGACCAGCTCACCTCGCGGGAGCGGGAGGTGCTGCGGCTGATCGCGCAGGGCTACACGTACAAGGAGATCGCGCGCGAGCTGTACATCTCGGTCAAGACGGTCGAGTCGCACGTTTCGTCGGTGCTGCGCAAGCTGCAGCTCTCCTCGCGGCACCAGCTGACCCGGTGGGCCGCCGAGCGGCGGCTGGCCTGAGGCCCGGTATGGTGTCCCGGTCCCGGTTCCGGTCCGGGGATTACTGGGGGTTGCCGATCGCCGGCAATGGGCTGACCATAAGGGTGGGCAGGCACGATAGTTGAGGTGATGATGCCGGTCGACGCGATCGAGCGCGCGATCGGTGATGCTTGTGCCCGCCTGGCGTCGGCAGCCGCCACGGCGCGGGGCTGCCATGAGCACTATCTGACCGGGTCCGGGGGGTTGAACGGGCGTTTCCTCGGCGGGACGGTGTCCGCGCTGGCCGCGGCGCATCCGTGGGCGCTGGGCGGGTTCGGCGACCCGGCGTGGGACGGCTACCAGCCCGACCCGCACGCGGCGCCGCCGGACGGGCTGCGGGTCGGGTTGCTGCGGGCGCCCTCCGTGCCTTCTCTGCCCGCGATGGCCCGGTTCGCCGGGCACGGGCACGTGCTGATCAGCGAGCGCGGGTTCACCGACGGGGCCAGGTCGCTGCTGCAGGCGCTGGTCCTGCGGCTGGCCACCGCCACCGCGCCGGGCATGGTGCGGTTCGCGCTCGCCGACCCGGTCGGGCAGGGCCGGCACCTGAGCGCGTTCCTGCGGCTGCCGCCGCAGCTGCGGGTCGGTCCGGGCGTCGCGGCCCGGCCGGCCGAGATCGAGGCCCTGCTGACCACGCTGAACAGCCACGTGGTGGAGGTCACCCAGCGGCGGCTGACCAACGTCTACGACTCCGTGGAGGCCTACAACGCGGCCACCACCGGGGTGACGGTGCCCTACCACGTCCTGGTCCTGGCCGGGTTCCCGGCCGGTTTCGATTCCGTGGCGGCCGAACTGCTCGGCCACCTGGCCCGCAACGGGCCGCGGGCCGGCCTGTACATCCTGGCCACGCTGGACCCCGCGCTGCCGCTGCCGCAGGGGTTCGACATGGCCGCGCTGAGCGCGTTGAGCGCGCTGAGCACCAACCTCGGGCTGGACTCGCACGGGAACCTGACCTGGGACGACCCGGAGTTCGGGCGCAGCACGATCGAGCCCGACCGGATGCCTGCGGCCGCCCGGGCCAATCCGTGGCTGGACGCGGTGGGGACCGCGGCCAGTTCGGCCGCCCGGGACCTGCCGTTCGGGCGTCTCGCGGTTCCGCCGGCCCAGCGGTGGGCCGGGGTGACGACCGACGGCCTGGACGTGCAGATCGGCGTGGACGGCAAGGGCGAGCCGCAGCGCTTCGTCATGGGCGTGCGCGGGGTGCACCACGGGCTGGTCGGCGGCGACGTCCGGATGGGCAAGACCAACCTGCTGCACGTGCTGATCAGCCAGCTCGCGCTGTCCTACCCGCCGGAGGAGCTCGAGCTGTACCTGCTCGACTTCAAAGAGGTCGAGTTCGACGCCTACCTGACCGAACGCCTGCCGCACGCCCGCGCGATCACCTCGCGGACCGACCGGGAGTTCGGGCTGTCGATGCTGCGGCGTTTCCACGACGAGATCGACCGGCGGGCGCGGCTGTGCCGTGAGGCGCGGGTGACCGACCTGCCGGACTACCGGTCCGTCACCGGCGCCGTGCTGCCGCGGGCCCTGGTGATCATGGACGAGTTCCAGGTGCTGTTCAGCGAGGAGGACCGGCTGGCGCGGGAGGCCGGGCGGCTGCTGGCCGACATCGCAAAGCGGGGCGCGGCGTTCGGGCTGCATCTGCTGCTGGCCACCCAGTCCCCCGGCGGGTCGCTGGCCGCGTACCTGCGGCCGGTCTACGAGCAGATGGCGCTGCGGATCGCGCTCGGCTGCACCCAGCCCTCGGTGTCCCAGGCCATCCTCGGCGAGGGCAACGACGCCGCGACCAGGCTGGTCCAGGCCGGGGACGCGATCTACAACGACCGTCGCGGCGAGGGCGACAACCCGGTGATGCGGATCGCCTTCCTGCCCACGCGGGAGCGGCTGGCGCTGATCTCGTCGATCCGGGGGCTCGGGGACGGCCGGGAGTACCCGCCGCCGGCCAGCTTCGATCCCGACGCGCCCGCGGTGTTTGCGCCTGGTCTGGCGTTTGGCGGCCCTGTTGCCGGCCCTCGTGCCGGGCCTCTTGCCGGGCCTCTTGCCGGGCCTTGGCCGGCGCCGGGCGGGACCGTGGAGGCCTGGCTGGGTGAGGCGATCGAGATCAAGCCCGCCACCACCGCGACGTTCGAACGCTACGTCCGGTCCAACCTGCTCATCGCGGGCGGCGAGGACCACGGCCACGGGCTGCTGCTGGCCACCGTGCTCAGCGCCGCGGTCCAGCGGTCCCCGGCCGACGTCCGCTTCACCATCGCCGAGTTCACCCGGCCCTCGTCGCCGTCGCACGGCTTCTTCGACCCGCTGCGCGGCCTGCTGCCGCACGACGTGCGGATCGCCGACCACCGCTCGGCCGGGGCGGCGCTGGACGACCTGCTCGACGACCTGGAGGCCCGGCTCGCCGACGGCGGTTCCGCTGATTCCGGTAGCGTGCCGCGGCCGGAACGGTTTTTCCTGATCGCCGGGCTGCACCGCTGGCATGACCTGCTGGCCGAGGGCGACTACGGCCGGCCCAGCGAGACCTCGGGCCGCCTGCTCCGGCTGGCCGACAAGGGACCGGAGGCCGGCCTGCACGTGGTGGCCTGGACCGACGGGTACGCCACCGCCGAGCGCGCGCTGCGCCGGGCGGGCCTGGCCCACTTCGGCCTGCGGGCGGTGCTGCGTGTGCTGTCCCCCGCGGAAAGCGACGCCCTGCTCGGGGTGTCGGCCGCCGCCAGCCTGGACGACGACCGCGCCCTGTACCGGGATACCGAGTGGCCCGCCGAGCAGGTCGAGAAGTTCAAGCCGTACTCGGTCTCCTCGCTGTACTCCTTCGCCCGTTCCGCCGCCCGTTCCTTCGCCCGTTCGGGGGACCGGGCATGACCGCGCAGGAAAGGACTGGCGAACCTGCCATGGCCCCGTCTGCATACCTCTCGCTCCGCACCGCCGTCCGGCCGGCCATCTACGCCCACTACCTGCTGGCCGAAGACCAGGATCGGGCCGGGCAGCTGGCCGCGGAATGCGAGGACCTGCTGTTCCTGACCCGGGAACTGCTCAAGGCGGCCGGCCTGGCCGGGCTCCTGGGCGCCGAGCCTGCCGCGGCCGGCCCGGCCGGTATTGCCGGTCTGGCCGGTCTGGGCGGTCCGGCCGGTCTGGCCGGGTTTGAGGCGGCGGACGGGGACGGCGGTGACCGGCAGGCGCGGCTGCTCGGCGCGTACGCGGAGGCCGGGATGCTGTGGGCCAAGGTGGTGGGCAGCACGATGGCGCTGGCCCGGGCGCTGCTGGACCGGGGCGACTGGGACGGGGTGCGGCGGCTGGCCGGCTTCCTGGCCGACGCCGGGGAAGACGACGTGGCCGCCGAGCTGACGACCGGCCTGGGCCGGGCGGTCCTGGCCGCGCACCGCGAGCCGCTCACGAACATCAGCAACACGATGCCGCCCGCGGCCATCGGCGCCGCCATCGATGCGCTGCGGGCCGTGCTGCGCGACGTCCCCGACGACTATCCGGACCGGAACCGGCAGGTCAACCACTACTTGCCGGCGCTGGCGGCGTCCGTGCACGCGATCATGCGCGCTCAGGAAATCGCCATACCGTACAGCAGCCGGCTCGAGCACATCGCAGCCGGCGGGGTGGCGAGATATCCCGATATCGTCAAGCAGAGCCTGGATGAGATAGCCGCCGAATTCGAGGGCCTGTACGTCCCCGGTGCCACCGGGGCCGGCGGCCCGGCAATGAGTAAACGGGAGAACGGACAATGTCCGGGGTTATCAACGATATTGACGCGCTGGCCGAGTTCCGGGCCCACCTGATGCAGTTCAACCGGGACCTGGCGGAGAACTTCGCGACCATGCGGGGCCACTGGCGCGAGCTCGGCGACGTCTGGCGCGACGACATGTACCGGCTGTTCGGCGAGGCGCTCGATGAGGTCACGCCGGGCATCACGGCGTACCTGTCCGCCACCGAAGCCCACGAGGCGCACCTGGCCGCCCTCATCGACCGGCTCCGCGAGTACCTCGAGACAGGCCTGGGAACGGGGGCCGGCGCGGGCTCGGGCTCGCGCTCGGGTTCGCGCTCGGGATCGGGCTCCGCTGCGGGCTCGGCGTCGGGCTCGCGGGCCGAGAGCAAGCAGGCGTGACCTTCCCCGGGTCCGGGTCCGGTCGGGTCCACGCCGACATCGACGCCCTGAAGGGGTTCCACGAGGCGCTGGTCCGCTTCCGGCACGTCCAGCGCGGCGTGGCCCAGCGCGGCGACGACGAGATCGAGCTGACCCGCGCGTCGCTGGCGGCCAAGGCCAGCTTCTGGCAGTTCCGGCTGGAACAGAGCCAGGCCGAGCTCGACGCCTGCCGGGCCGGTCGCGGGGCGGACTGCTCGGGGTACGCCCAGGCAGTGGAGCAGGCCGTGGCGCAGCTCGAGCACATCCGGGGCTGGCAGCTGCGGGTCGACGAGGCGGCCGCTGAATTCCGCGGCCCGGCCGGCGCGTTCACGGACATGCTGCAGAACGACCTTCCCCGCGCGGAAGGCCACCTGGCGGCCCTGATCGCCGACCTCGAGGCGGCCCGGCGCGCCTCGTGATGCACACCCGGCCGGACCTCGACGGGCAGGAGCAGCTCCGGCTGCTCGGAGCCGCCTGGGCCGACGCGGCGCAGCACTGGCGGGACGAGGTGGCCACGCAGTTCGACACCGATCACTGGACGCCGCTGGCCGAGCGGTCCCGGGCCTACCTCGAGGCGCTCGGCACGCTGCTGGACCTGCTCGAGACCGCCGACCGCGAGACCGAGTCCTAACCGTGCCTCGGCCTTGGTGGCGCTCAGGCCCGCCACGCAGGCGGACGGCTCGACCTCGGCCAGGACCAGGTCCTCGAAGACCGGGCGTCCGGCCGACACGGCGACCAGGTGCGGGCGGACGGGCTTGCCGGTGGCCTGGTCGGTGGTGCTGAGGTACCCGGTGAACGACACCGCCCGGACCACCTCGGGTGCGGTGGCGCTGAAGATCTCATGCATGGTCCGCAGCGCGATCGCGCAGACGAGGCGTTCGTGGCGTGCGCTGATCTCGTCCTCCGGCCACGGCACCGGCTCGATTTCGTCGCGTGCCTTCACGTAGCGGTAGCCGCGGACCGGCGGGACCACATCCTGCCCGGGCAGCTCGAACTCCACCGTGACGGTCCGGGCGGCCCGGTCGTAGCCGACCTGGTAGGCGTGCGGGAAGCCGTCCGGGTACCTGGACGCCTTGAGCACGCAGCGGCCGAACCACGCCACGGAATCCGCCTCGCCCCTGGTGAACGCGGACTGGCGGCTCGCGATGTAGGCGTTCCGCGCCGCGGCCCGGGCGCGGGCCTCGGTGAGCTTCGCATGGTACTTGGCTACGGCCACGGCCAGGCCCTGCTGGCGCTCCTGCTCACGCTGCCCGTGTTCGGTCGTCGCGGCCTCGAACCGGCCTTGCGCCTGCGCGGTCCGCCGCTTGAAGCGGGCGGTCCGGCGCAGCAACCGGGCCAGGCCGGTGGGCGCGGGGGGCGCGAAGTCGATCCAGTCGGGAGCGGGCTCGGCCGCGCCCAAGGGGCCGGGATCGAAGGGCGGCGTCGCCGCGGTGATCATGAGCCGGTCAAAGCTCATCGGCGGGAGCGGCAGGACGCTGGTCAGCACGTCCTCGAGGCTCTTGACCCGCTCCCGCACCGCGGCGGTCCGCTCATCGGCGGCCTGCTGCTGCGAGTCCAGATACTCCTGCTGGCGGGCCTGCTCCCGGTCCCGGGTCTGCTGCCTGCGTTCCCGCGCCAGCTGTTCTTGTTCCGCGCGCTGCGCAGCGAGGCGCTGCTGCCAGTCGGAAGCGTTACCGCTGCGGGGCATGTGTGCTGCGCTCCTGATCGTGGTGCCTACGGGTCCATTGTCCACGCCCGGTATCGCCTTTGTGGCCGGCCCAGGTTCGGGCGGCCCGAAATGGTGTGGTTCGCCATTGATCCACCTGGCGGGCTATGCCAGCGTCGGCGGTGCGGATGTGTTCAGCTGTTTACTTGCTCGCTTGCTCGCTTGCTCGGGAGGGCGCGATGGGTACACCGAGGTTCCCGCTCCCGTCGGAGATCGCCGACGCCCCCGGGGCCGAGGACTGGCGGTCCATGTACCCGTACTTCACCCGCTTCCAGCCCGAGGACGACCAGCGCTTCTGGTTCTACAACTCCATGCACTTCCCGGAGCCGATGCCGGCCTTCGACACGATCACCG